>Ga0302284_1000746_pt1 | contig 14767 bp, 8 predicted proteins | sample III_Fen_E2_1_FD_198760 | JGI IMG/M metagenome (GOLD analysis project Ga0302284, IMG submission 198760) | Peat permafrost microbial communities from Stordalen Mire near Abisko, Sweden - III_Fen_E2_1 | ecosystem: Environmental > Terrestrial > Soil > Wetlands > Permafrost | place: Sweden: Abisko...
AAAGAATACCTTAAAGAAAGGAAGCTACTCCTTTAGATAGATAGAGAATGGAACCGCTATGTGATCCCCTAAATGATAGAAATATGAAAACTGTTAGGCCACCTCCTCATCGTCCCCTTTCTAGATAACTAATATGGCCTAATAAGAACAACAGTAACAAAAAAGCCATTTCTCAAAATAATATTATGATAAAAATGCAAAGCTAAAATGAAATTCATAAAAATAATTCTGCCAAAAAAATGACAGAATAATATCTCAAACAAGATGAAAGAGATTTAAATCATACAAAAAGTACACAAAGCTTAAAATAGCTAAGCCTGACTGGAAATTACTCAAAGATCATCTCTCTAAAGAAGGAAGAATTGAAAAGGAAGATCTTGTGCGACTTGTTGCAGATTGCAATAAAATCATGAGTATTATTATTTCCAAATAAGATTTTTATCAATTCACTTGATTACTTAGTTTAACAATTATTTTTTGTTAAAAGGAAATGAAAATAATCTTCTCACTCTGCAGGATCCTCTCACAGTTGTAGGAGATATTCATGGGTAATAAAACAGAAAAAGCAAATGTTTAAAGAAGTTAAATTTAACTAAATAAAACAACTTTTAGAGATGAAATTTTTAGTGTTAACCTCTTAAATAAAGTTTCAACACAAATAATTAATAAAGGGATAAAACTTCAGAAAAAATTCATAATACAGACTCTAAGTTCACAATTTAGTCATCTCTAACTTACTTTTTTTAATAGTCAATTCTATGACTTATTAAAGATCTTGGAAGTTGGCGGGAATCCTGATAACACAAAGTATCTTTTTCTAGGAGATTTTGTTGATAGAGGATCTTTCTCAATTGAAGTTCTTATCCTTCTCTATGCTATTAAAGTAGCCAAAATAAGATAAAATATTTTTTAAATGAGGTTAACTTTAACTTTTTGGTAACCACTATCCAAAAGATAAATTATCCAGAAACGGTCTACTTTCTTCGTGGAAATCACGAATGCCGCTAGATGACCTCTTTTTTCAACTTTCGTGATGAATGTAACCATTTTATTTTGTTTAGCAGATAACTGCAATAAGTAATTTATGTTTCTGTAAAAAAAAATAGGTAAAAATAAGTACGACTAGGAAATCTATGATATTTTTATGGACTCTTTTGATCTAATGCCTCTATCTTGCATTGTTAATGGAAAGTTTTTAGCTTTGCATGGAGGAATATCACCTGAACTAAAAACTGTAAATATTTTGATATGAAATGAATTCAAATAAAAATACCTTTAAGCTTTGATTAATTTATTCAAACTAAACTAAAATTTGCACTTTTATCTACATTCCCGCATTCTAAAAATAAGTTTAATTATTAACTCAGCTAATCGTAAACTAATGTTAATTAATTTGGTGTTCAGATAGAGGATATCAAGAAGCTAGATAGATTTAAAGAACCTCCAAGATAGGGATTATTTTGCGATATGTTATGGAGTGATCCAGTTGATAACGAAGATGGAATTTGTGAACATGTTTATAGACAAAATGATGTGCGAGGATGCAGTTATTTTTATGGAAATGATGCAGTCAGAAGATTCTTGGAAAGCAACAATCTGATTTCAATTATTAGAGCTCATGAAGCTTAGTTAGATGGTTATAAAATGCACCGTTGGAACGGAGGCAGTGATTTCCCAGTAGTAATTACTATCTTTTCTGCACCCAATTACTGCGATGTCTACAACAATAAAGGAGCAGTAATCAAGTTTGAAAATAACACTCTCAATATTCAACAGTTTAACTACACTTAACATCCCTACCTATTACCACATTTTATGGATATCTTTACTTGGAGCATTCCCTTCGTTTCAGAGAAAATTTCTGAAATGCTGTTTGTCATCCTTCGTCAAGAAGAGGAAGATGAAAGTTCTGATGGAGACCTTGATCCAAATGAAATAAAAACTATTGAAAATCTTTCAAAAGCTAAGGAGCCAGCTGTTGTACCTAATACCACAGTAGCTCAAAGTGAAAAAGCACCAGTAAAAGAAGCTCCAAGTAAAAATCTTGTTTGAATTTAATTATTGTTTCTAGAAATTATTTTTCATAATACATTTTTGAATCCATAAAAATAGGGTCAGCAGACGTTTTGAGAAATAAAATAAAGTTCGTTTCTAAAATGATGAAAATGTAAAAAATATTAAGGTAACGATTATCTTTAGTAAAGCTCTTAGAAATGAACTAACTAATGATGTATTTTTAGGTAAGAGTCTGAATCTATTGTAAAACTGAAAGGATAGTGTCCAGATAATAAAATTCCAAAGGGGCTACTCCTTGATTCAAATGCTATGAATGATGGTAAATCTATTTAATAATTCAAGCCTTTTTATAACTAATTTTACTTTGATAGCAATAAGCTCTTTCAATAACGCAAAGAAGGCAGATCTAGTAAACGAAAAGAGACCAGAGTTTTAAAACAATCAAAATACAGTTCCCAACGGTGCCACTGGCAAGTGAAGTCAAAAAGTCTCAATCCCACCACTAATCTTTTATTCATTATGCTTTTTTATTTCTTTCACCACTCCTATCGCCCCCTCCCAGTTATCAGTATCTATTTCGCATCTCTTTGTTTTCTAGATATAAGCTGCTTATAAAAGTTTCTTTATTCATTTAATATTTTATTCCTCCTTCATGATCTCCCTTGCTACTGTTATTAGGCTGGAAGCATGTCTGATTTCTGTTCGTACTTCATCAGATCATTTGCTAAGCAACCACATTTTGCAGATGCTTTCTTCTTGATTTCTTATTATTCTGCCCATAATCTGTCTTTCTTCTTTATTAATGTTTCATTCTCTCTTTAAAGCTAATCATAATTTATTAAATTAGTATTTTAAAAGAGAAAAAATAATTGTTCAATACTTGAAGAATTTTATTGCTTTTAGAAGTTTGAATGCTTCCTTGCACAGCTAGAATGTCGTTGCTTATTTGTTTTAGTTTATCAAGACTAGCTTTGAAGTCTTTATCACTGACGACTATTTGTTCTTTTACTATTGCGATTTCCTTATTTTCCTTCTCTATTTCATTTTTATGATCTGCATAGAGCTCCAATAATTCTTTACTTACAGATTCAATTAAGGATTTTTGTATTATTTTGGATATTTTCCCAATTAATTCATATTAGGATCCTTTTCCCAGCAAGCGACTTTAAAAAATTAGAATTGCTTTTAAAAAATTTTCTCGAGGTAGAACACGTCTCCTACTAAAAATTTAGTATTTGGTTTTGGGTTGTAGAGGGCTTTTGAACTGAATTCACTCACATGATCTTCCAACAACTTTCCCGAAACATCGATGTTAACCTAGATGAGCCTCTTTTCTTTTTCTGAAATAACTTCTATTAGTAATTTTAGTGTTTGTCAAATTTTTCTTATGCCTCTGGTGAATCATGAACCTCAAGCTATAAAATCTATTAAATAAAAGAATAAAAACAAATTAAAACTAATATTATTTTTATTTCTTTTCTGTTGCTGCCTCTCTTGCAATCAGCAAAGACCTCTAGAGTACTTCAATTGATTTGAACTCTGTATCTTGAAATTGTTCACCCAAAATTTAGAAATAGATTTCAATGCATTGATTGTATTCATGAATAAATTCATTATCAAGAATAACAGAGAACGCCTTTTAAATGTCAAGTTTCTTTTAATCTTTAATATCTTCTAGGAAACTATTACTAAATGAGAAGAACTTTGTAGCATTAAAGAAAACACCTTTATATTCTTTAATTGGTGTCGATTTTAATATTGTCTTTCTCAAAAAAAAGATATCTCTCGTAAATTTTTCTCCAAAATAAATCGATTCTTGATTTTAAAGATGAGCAAGTTAAGTTTAATCATTGACAGGCGGATTTAATGCAATTAATTGTCTTGACTTAAAGCATTTCAGAATTTGTTATCTTATCTAGCAAACAGAGGCAAAATTGGATTGTAAAATTGCTCAATATTTAAGATTTTGATTACATTTTTTTGATTTCCAGTTGCTTTTAGATCAGTTATTTCGTCAAATAGAAAATCGTCAAAATATTTTAGCTGCGAGACTTCTTTTTTTTTGTTTCTGAAGTTGAAGTCTCTCAACAATAAGATGAGAGAAGGATAAAAATTTATTGCAGTACTCACTTCTTGCTCACTTTCCATTTTAAAAACATCTCTCATTTTAGGAGAGAGCTGAAAGCCTCTAAAGTTTCATCATTTAATTCACCTTTTGTATTCACAAATAATGCACTTGATATCAGCTGTGCAATAAATGATAATTCCAGATGAGTGAACACCTTCAAGTCAAGACACGTATCTTTAGAAAAAATGTCAGCCCTTCGTTGATGAAAAAATCCATGAACTATTTAGAGTGTTATAAAGAGGTTGCGACCACATAATAACCCCTCACTCTTGTTTTAACTAAGCAGAATATATATTAGTAAAATAATTCTTCAAGGCACATTAATCATTTACTTTTTGATGGCTTGGGTGATTGAATGCTTTTGCGATTTAATTCATTAAGATAGTTTTTTCCAGATCCTTTTAGTCCAGTGATAGATCCAAAAGCTACATGGCCAATGCATATTGATATTTCCTGTATTCTTAGAGGATTATGCATTAACAGCCGATTAATAATTTTATAAAATGCATTGTACCTGAATAACTTCTTCTGAGATTTGATACTCCATTAAATGATTCTATTCAAAGAATTTAATTACCTGCCTTCATCAAGCTTAAACTAAACTTCTGGATCTCTTTTTTCATACTAAATTAGCTCTTTTTGCTATCTTGAATTCGTGAAGGTCTTTTCTTTAAAATATCTTTTGATGAGAAATAAGATAAAAAACATAATTAGTTTAGTGAAACGATGCACAATCCTTATTATTAGATTAAGAAAAATTTGAAATTGTCAGTGCTTTAAATATTATTAAAAGAAATTAATTACAAAATTACTCATGTCTCAATGATCTCAATTTTTTTAACAAATAAAAATGCATGATACTTATTGTTATTTTTTATTAATTAATTCATAGATTCTCAAGCAAAATAATTATGAGGTCTAGATATTTCTTCCAGACTCATGATAAGATCATCAGGAAGCTTCAGTTTGCTCTCCATTTTATTATGATATGCGTTTCTAAGGAAAGCTGCACCAAACTCTTTGAGGAGGGTGATGGTGTCAGGAGTTATCTTTTTATTTTTTAAGATAGTTCTTATTGCATTTTCAGTCCATTCTTTAATATCATGAGGGTAAGACAGCAATACACTCATTAAACAATAAACACCAATAATCTTCTAGTTTTTATCCTCATTAATAGCCATTTTTTACATTCTCTCAACAAATCCTCCAACTTGTTCAGGAGGAAGAGTTTTTATCATGGAGGAAAGAACCTTTTGAGCAATTGATTTATTTTACTTCTAATCGTCATTCATCATCTCAAGAAGGGGATCAATTTAGTTATAATCTTCTATCCGATAGAGATTGAAGAAAGCTAAATACTACATATTTTATTTAAAAATAGGTTAAGTTTGAAATACTTGAAAAAAATTACCGAATTAAATAGAAGAGCTCTTTAACGAACACGCCAGTTAGTATTCTTAAAGTTAGAATAGCATAGCTAAAGAATCTCGATCACAGTTTCCTTATTATAAAGGGGAATACTCAAAGACACTAGATTTGTCCATAATTCTGAAATTAATTGCTAATCCACAACATCTTCTTCCTTTATTTTAATAAAAAATAAATTTGAGTTACAGAGAATAACTTTTTTAGAGGAATAGGGGATAGTTGAAAATAAAGTTTAAAAATTAAAAGTAACTGTCTTTTGTGATACCTTGAACTGAATGAGATAAGGATAAAGATCACTCATTGAGTTGTATATTTCTGTTTTGAAGAGATGATCTTCTTTGAAGATTGAAGAAAACATCTTTGTTATTCTGTAATATTTTTTCTTGACCTCTAGATCATCTGAATTCAATTGAGACACAACGAATTGATATATCTCTCTGATTTCATTATTCGAACGAACAGCTTAGAACTTATCCATCTTTTTTAGCTTGCCTTTCATTAAGAGATCATCTATCTCTTTGAGTACTCCATATTTCTTACAAAATTCTAAATCTATCGGAATCTAATGATAACTTTAATAAAAAATCAATTAACAATTCAAGCTGGAAATAAATAGTGATTACGACCAAATAGCATTATGAACCAGATAATAGATGGGTAGTTATTGAATAGAGAGAGGATCTATTGTTTTCATCTCAGTCAGGAACTCTTGTAAGATTTCTTAATTTCCTAAGTTGAATCTAGTGAGTGAAAGAATTTTTGTGTAAAGGAGACGATAATATTTTTGGTCAAGACGATTGCTTAACTTAGGACATTCAAATACTACTTTAAATATCTACTGAGCATCAGAAAAGGAGAGGCATTCAATAAGAGACTCGAAGTTATGAATAAAATCAGCAAACTACTCTCTGTTTAACTCATACATACGTTCTAATAAAATTTCAATTAAGTAATGAAATATTTCATTGTGCTGTTCTTGATTAATATCTATTTCTTTAGAGAAAAGACCAAGAAGGCAACCAAACAAGAGAATATTCAGGATTAGTGATCCTTCTATTGTAGATTTATTATCTTTGTGTTTTTCGAGATGCATTTTTGCAACTTCAAAAAACTTAATTCCTATGAAGCTGAATACTTTTTTCACAAGCTTAATCTGAAAACTGCAACTTTTCTCCACAAGGAGATTTCTCTTTTTAAAATTCTAAAAAATAATAAAATTAATAAATAATGACGAAATTGAATCCTAATCGTAATTACCGTGAGGAATTCTTATTGAAAAATCATTTCTGAATTATTAAAAATATTCTTAGGTCTTGATAATTAAGATTCAGTAAGACTGGGTGCAGTAATATCATTAAGCAAATGATCTATGAAATTTGTCAAATATTCTTCATTTTTCATTGTTAAGTAAATTTGATTATCTTATTTGTTCTCTTTGTATCTAAGCAGTAGAAAAATGGATTAAATCAAATAAAAAGTGGGAAATAATTACGATGATGTCTTTTAATAGATGATATATTCTTAATGGCGGTTAGTTGAAAATCCTTTTTCAATATCTTCTGGAGAATAAAGATAATATCTGAAGAAATCTTCTAAAGTCTTATTCTAGTTCGTTATGTAAGAATCTTCAATAATTATTTTTTCAGTACGAGTCTTGTAGTGGGACTTGATGGAGCGCATGCACTTAAACAGAACTGCTCTTCCAATATTTCTAGAATGAAGATTATCTTGATTAGATAGTATTAGAGAATGTTCAAGGACCTTTTAAAATCGAGGGTCATTTATGTTTGCAAAATCTGCTGTTTTCATAGCCAATAACAGCATAAATACTTTTTCCTTGGAAAAAGTTGCTGGATTATTAAGATTTGCAACGCAACGATTGTAGACTAACTCAAGTGTGTTTTCTACTAACTTTTGTAATTCCCCATCTTCCATCTAAAAATCTCTTTTTTTGGCTATTTAAGAAATTTAATTAATGTAAAAATTCTAAATAAATAATGAAAAATATGAGTTAATTTACTATCTAAAGAAAGGAGTGCCTACAGAATAGAGCTTTTCTCTTTATAAATGCCTAATGGTTTAAATGGAGTTTTAAGTGCAACTTTCCAATTCTTTAACTTAGTAACAATATGGAGAATTTTTGTTAGGGGTAGATCAATAACATTGTCTTTTGTTTCCCTTTGCTAGAAAGCATTATAAGACTCAACAATGGATAGCAGGGTGTCCATCAGGAAAGAGTTTTTAGATGAAAATTTGTTAATCGCAAGGTTAAAAATATTAAGAGAAGCCATGATTCTTTAAAGGTAGGTACTTAACATTGAAACATTCTTTGAATCCTATTTCTTTAATTCTTCTATTTTTTTAGGAAGAAAGTTGGAACTATCTTTGCTGAGTTTTGATTTCAAAAAGGAGCAGTATGTTAATATAATTTCATTGTAAGGCCCATCAGTTTCAAGCATTTCAGCTACCAGCATCAACATATTGATGCTTTTGTCACTTATCTAAACAAAAAAGTAGTTTGGTAACTATTGCATTAAATACAATATCTAATTTTTGTCGAAACTTACCTTTTTGGTTGGATGCATTATGAGGAAAAGAAGAGGGAAAAGAAGACTTTAGTGAGCATCACCAAGCTTAGTATCAAATCCATATAAGATGATTTTTGTATTAAACTAAGTTGTGACAGAAGTGACTTCAACAAATCTTGGGTAGGCTTAGTATGATCTGTAAGGATTGGCGTTGAACGTTTTGATATCCTTAAGCTTACTTTTAATGCCGTTAATGTAATTTTTCTAGTCATCGTTACCAAGGATGAACAGGATAAGCGAGAGGTAAACTTATGCAATATTGCTATCATAGAAAAGATTCTACTTAAATAAGCACTTTGAGAGATTGCCACAAAATTCTATCATTTCTTTATTGACATTACAATACTCTGTAAGACAGAAGCTTTTACAGAAATTATGATAAATCTCATCTTTTTCTGAGATTCCTTATTTTAATCTTGTTGCAATCGAACTGTAAAGATGGAACAGCACCATAATAGATCTACAAAAAAAAGAAGAAAATTATTATTATTTTTTTAAGCTTGATGCTTATGTTACCTTTAGTGCTCCATTTTTACTCCTCTAGAAGCATCATCGGGAGCATCGAGAGCAGAGTCTATAGTTTCTTCATATTATTTGAAGTAGTCAATGATTGGGAGATCATTAAAGTGAGACTACTGATAATGAGCAAGAATCGGATTGTAAATTTTAAAGAACAACTCTTTAGCATATTCTGTTTCTTGAAAAGAAGGTTCATGCCACTTCATACTAAACTTTTTCTTTGGGTTTTATCCAATGTATCGATGATACATCTCTTTAAAGTCTGGATCATCTTCAATTTCATCATCACTCCATATAAACATTTCTGATGAATATTGTAATAAATAAGAACAGGAAATAAAGAAGTTAAACAAAATAAACTTTTTACCTGAAGGATAAAAAGTAATGAGAGAATGGAACAACTTTTAGAGAAGTTGGCAAGCTTTTTTACAAAGATCTGTTTCTAAGTGCACGAAACATTAAAATATAATAGCCTCTATTTCTTTTTTAAAGTGAAGGATTTGATCTCTTCCAAAAAAGATTGAGTCTTCAAGTAAATTAAGGTACCAAAAAAGAGAGTTTGTATTGATACTCTCAATTTTAACCTTTGAAATATCTTCTTTATTTGGTTAAGCTTCTATTAGATAGTAAAGGGGTTATTTCTAAAAGGCTTCTAATTCAGAAGGATCTCTTGGAGTCAAAATTTGTTAACTTAAATAAGGAATCATTTTAGAAAGAACTAATTGAGGATCTCTAAGAGCAAATGCATGAATAAGGTAACTATAAAATTTGGAGGCGTTATTCTATTGTCTATCAGTAATACATGAGAAAGCATGGTTCCAAAGCTAAAAATAAATATTAATTAATTGTAAATACTTAAAAATTTTAAATAATAACCTGAGTAAAAAGACTTTTTGATGAAGAGAACGCAATAGATGTGAAATAATTCAGAACTGATAAAACAGCTGCTCTGAAACCTCTTGTTTATTTTGAACGAGGCATATCAATGTGTTCGAAGATGCTCATGAATTTTTAGAACGCTGATAATGTTGCTGCACTTAGTTGCTCATAGAAGCCTCTCATATCAATTTCTTCTCCCTTGTTATTTCTAAATGTTAGAATGAAAGTTTACTAATTAAATAAATTACTTTGTTGAGTTCGGTATAAAAATCAGAGGAATCTTTGGTTGGATTTTTTAGGAGATAGGCTTAAAGAAGATCGTCAACATCGTAAATGGGCACAATTTAAAAAATTTAATCGAAAAATCTGATAAAAAGAATAAATGTTAGATTATTTAAAAAACTATTATTTATTTACCTCCACATTTTCAAGGTAAGTGAAAAATTGCCTGAATTGAATAATTCAATGACTTTTCTCATGAGAGCTGGAATTTAATACAATCCTTTTTTGTAATTATTTCTGTCAACCATCGGTAAGAGAATAGAGGTTAAAATATTGATTGTGGTGAAGAAATTTATATCTGGTTTTTCAAAAGCTTCAAAGAGAATATCAAGAATGAGTGGGATAAATTTTTCTGGATTGAAGTAGCAGAGATCTTTGCAGATTTCTGTCAGAATATTTGAAGAATCATTTAAGTAAATGATGTTCACAAGAATTTGTTCAACAATATCCTCAAACTGCGCATGGCATGCTTTGTCAAAGGCAAATCTTTTCTTCAACCTTTATACCAACATATTGTTATGATTATAATAATAATAATAATGAATTTTATTTATCTTACTCTAGCTTATTGGTGACAGCTTCCAATTGGTTCTTTAATTTTTCAATTGTTTCTTACTGTTAAGCAAGAGTTTTTTCTTAAAATTACTTCTTGAAAGTATCATCATAATCTTCTACTTCTTCATCTTCATCTTCATCTTCATCATCAGCGTCTTCATCTTCATCTTCATCCTCAGTTTTATTTTGCGAATATTAAGGGTGGGTTCCTCCACTTGGGTCAAAGTCTATTGCTTGTTATTTAATAGCATCCATAGCCTTATCCATATTAACGTTGCTTTCATCTTCTTTTAGGAGCTCTGTGTCAATATTTGGATCAGATAATTCGCTTTCCTCTTCTTATCCAAAATCTTTTAAAGTGGTTGCCTGTCCTTCAGCTGTGATTAGTTTAATAATTAAACTTAGCTTAATCTTAGTTTTCTCTAATTAAGTGATAGTCTTTTATTGACTGGCATGAGAGGCAATGTACTTTGAAACGAATTACTAGAATTACTAAAGGAGAAACTTAACAGTTTGTGTATTTTCATAGTTAGGATGTAAATACTACTTAAAAAGATTAAAAAATCTTTGAATGTTCTTCCATATTTTTCCATGCTTTTTCTCTTCAGTCTCAGGGACAATTAGATTTGTGAGAAGCCTCTGAATTAGTTAAAGAGGATTTGCTAGAGATAAGTAATAGATTTTCTGTGAAGGCTAAACAAATGAAAACCCTAGAGGAATTCTTTAAAGATAGAACCTCGAAAAGTAAGTAAAAATCTACTCATATTGATCTTCCCATTCAAGCTCTGGATGAGCACTATTCAAAGGATAAAGGAGATAAATAAAAATATCTGTTATTCAGTAATAATCAAGTTAATATTTTAATCAATAAAAATAAATAAAGTTGTACACTGAAAGGCTAGATAGGATAGTCATGATTGTCAATTTATTGCGAGTTGGTTAATCATAATTAAGTTGCAATGCAAGTTCTTGAAATATTTGAGAGTAGACTTCTTTTGGAGTTTTTGATGATATTTTTAGGAAATATCTTAATAAAATAAGGGAAAGCTATGGACACCCAGATATTCGCTATTAAAAAATAAGATGTAAGATTATTTTTCAAATTAATTTAAAGAGTCTTACCAATTTTTTATAGAGTTCATAAATCTCTTCAATTGAGGAATCTTCAAAATGATTTCTTATTCTTTTTAATGCCCAAAGGTAACTCAATTGCTCTGGAAGGAGAAGCTCTTGTAGACTAGTATTTGCAGGATCATTGTTAAAATAATTTAATACTACATTCCAGAGAGGTTTCCATTCTAGAGTCGAAGTTGATTAGAAGGAGAAAGCCAATAATCGCTAATCTAATCTCATGTATTGTTCTTCAAGCGCAAGATGCAAAGCCATTTCAGATAGTTTTTGCTTTACTGGAGTAGCAATACCATACAGAAGCTGCAACTTAGATCTCTTCTTTCCTAGATTTTAAACTATTGAAACAGTATCACGCTTTTCAAAGACTTGAGTGATTTCATTTTCTAGTTGTTTTGTCAATTGCTCTTTTTCAGATTCAAAGAGTTCACTATTGTTGCATGGAAAATGAGAATTCAAGTATCTGTGTACTGATTATTTAACTTTTTTGTTTTAATCGTTCTTGGCAGATCTCACATCTGTCAGCCCAGTCTCAATTTCCATTGAAAAATATCTAGGTTTCTCTTAATAAAAATATCTTTCTGCTAAAGCGCGCAAGTCTATCTTTTTATTAGTTATCTTGTAATTAAATTATCAACTTATCAGAAGGCACATCCAAATAAAACAATCAGATCAGATAAAATTAAAGAAGATCCTGATTCTTATCTCCTTCTTGAAAATAATTATAATCTCAATTATAAAATGAAATATTGCTTTAGAAATGTTTACATACTCATTTTTTAATATCATAGCGTGTATTATTAGCAGCATATTATATTTTTATCTTCATTTTATTGACCTTTAATGCATATGATCAAGTAAAGAATCGAGAGCAGAGTTATTTAGAGTGGGGACGGTAGTCTTTAGAAACACATTTGAGAAGGTTTCAAACTTCTAGATCAATATGATCATTTTGAATTACTCCGCTCTGACAACCGATTGATTTCTGTTATTATCTGAAGATATTTACGTCCTAAAGGAAAATAAGGAGACTCGTTTCCTTAATGTGGAATGGGAACTATTCCCAAATAATGAAAACAATCTTAATAATGAGTATTTTTTTTGTAAAGTGCTTTGAAAAAGAAAGAAAGTGTTTTAGTGAAAAACACAATATTTAGATTGTTTACAGTTAGTTAGTTAGTTAGTTAGAAAAAGATTTGGAAACACATCAGAGTTTCAAGAAAGCATTAGTTTCTATTATTTTTAATATTTTATCATTCAGGATTAAAACAGAGTTTCCAATTAATAGGATTTATTGAAGAAATAATAAGCAGTTATGATAAAAAAACATGTAAACATTATTCACTTGTTAAAAGAAGAAGTACTTGTAAATAGATTGCTGCTATTAAGTTACTTATTGGTCCCTGAACGAATGATAAGCTTATTGTCCAACTACAATCTTTGCTTTAAAAAAAATGGGTTGCTCTAATCATAGTCTGCAATCAAAGGGCGAATATCTGAATTCTTTATTTTTTCCAATATGATTTCTGTATTTAGGAGATAGTTTTTGGCGAAGTCTATTTCTGATCTGAAAACAACAACAATATTTTACTGATAATTGATAATTTAGTAATTCTTTACTCTTTATGATCTCCAAGTTATTTTAGAAAGTTGAAGTAAGATTTGAGAAGCTTTTGGAATATTCTAGAATCAGAAGATTTAGTTTTATTGACCTCGCTTTATTACTTAAAAATCAACTTCCTCATTGATAATTCTGAGAGGAAAGGTTAAGAGAGAAAATCTGCATACTCCATAATCTATTTTTTTTTGAGGTTATTTTAAGAAAACTAATATGAATCTATTTTACCTTTGTCACTCCAAATTGATTTGAGACAATATATAACCCAGTGGAATCTCTAAATGCAAATCCAATTGAGTCATATTCTTAATCTTATTTAAAAGTTTGCATGAAGTTGCACCAAACCATTTGCGATAAGGAGAGACATTCATCGCATTCGTATTTAATGAAAAACACATCTCCAGAGTCTATCTATTCCTTTACCTAAAACCAACATACTTGTCAGATTCTCTAAATCTTCATAACAATTGTTTTACAAGGTAATCAGCTTTATAGCCCCAAGAAAGTCCAAAGTATTCATTCGTTTCTCTGGTCATGTCTTTGTATTACTCATCATTTTCTCTTTACTCTATGAATTGAGCACGGTTATTATAAGCTAAATATGAGTAATAGCCTACGAATGTTCCTCCCACAGCTGTCACAGATAAAACAAAAGGCTTCACGTTCGACAATATTTTTTTGATCATTTTAAATCAATATTTTCATTTAATAATTGATTTTTGTTAAAATAAGTCTTTTTTTAGATAAAAAGCCCTAAATTAATATTTTCAATTATAAGCTTTTTAGAACTGAAAAATGGATAAAAACAACATCACACTAGAGAACAGACTATTTAGACAATACTTATTGATTTCTTTTGTACATTGGTAATTATATTTGGAAATGATATTTTTTTCATAATGCGTCAAATCTCTCATTTTATTCGAGTTCTTGAATTTGATCCGCAACATCTTAGTCATCGCTGGCGTGCCTAATTACCATGTCAGATTTATCTAGATCGAGATTTGCAAGCTCAGCTGGATCCACAATAGTCGAGTAACGAAATCTACGTTTAACAATAGTAAATATTTTTTTCCAGTTCACGAAAAGAAACAGAATTGCAGATAGGAAAATGAGGATCAAGAAGAATCTAAATAAGAATACAATATCTCCTCTTATTACGTCTTCGACATCCTCTAATATTATCTTAAGTTCACTCCAAAGGCTATTCTCATTAAATTTAGATTTAGCTGGAGCGAATCCCACTCTTCTACCCTCTGTATCAAAAACCATGTAGCTGTGCCTAAAAGCAGCATCCCCAAAGATAATGTGATCGTCAACGCTCAGCTAAAGATTCAGATAGCAATTATATTTGCCATTAGATTTTTTACATCCCAACAAGAGGCTCTAAGGATCGACATTTAGAAGTACATCATCATCCTAGAAACAAATAAGCAAACATAAGCTGAGATCATTTTCAAAAATAATTATGATTTCTTTTCAAACATATTTTATTAAATTGTTTACAAGTCCGTATCCCAAATGAATAGTAATTGCTAATTCTGAAACATCCAGTGGAGAATCTAGTCCTTAGCATTGGACATATTTTATGTAATTTTTGGAGAGGAAACATCTAATATTATATAT
>Ga0302284_1000748_pt1 | contig 14761 bp, 8 predicted proteins | sample III_Fen_E2_1_FD_198760 | JGI IMG/M metagenome (GOLD analysis project Ga0302284, IMG submission 198760) | Peat permafrost microbial communities from Stordalen Mire near Abisko, Sweden - III_Fen_E2_1 | ecosystem: Environmental > Terrestrial > Soil > Wetlands > Permafrost | place: Sweden: Abisko...
ACACATTGGCAATAATCCACACATTTTTCAGATCGGAAACTGTAAACAGATTGCTGCTGTTATCAGCTCTGATGGACATATCGTTGGTAGCAAATTTCTCCACCACAAAACCACTGATAGGCGAACGGACAATATACTCGCCATTGGTATTGCCACCATTGATATGCAATACTCTTTTCACCCTGTTCAGTTCCGATTGTGCCTGTTCGTGGGCAGCTTGTGCCGATAACAGGTCTTTTTGCGAAGCCAATCCGCTTTTAAACATATCCTGTGCGGCATCCAGATTCTTAGCCGACACACGCAAGTTACTTTCTGCATTCACTAAATCGTTACTAATGCCGGCCATTTCGGAACTTTTAATAACGGCAAGCACCTGTCCTACCTGAACATAATCGCCAAGCATTACTTTGATATGTTGAATCACACCACTAACCATGGGGTAAATTTTGGCAACATGATCGTCGTTGAAAGCCACTTTACCCGAAAGAGTTATGGCATTTGTCAAATGACAATTCTGAATGGTATCTAATTTCAGTGTTTTTACCAACGAATCGGCTAATACATATTTGGAACTGTCTGCTCCGGCTGTTGCATCGGCTTTTTTGCAGGACTGACCGATACACGCAATAGTAATGATTGCAGCAATGAGTTTTACGGGAAATAAATTTATTATTTTCATATATTATAAGTTTTTAGTTTTTTAGATAATCTATTCCGGTGTAGAAGTTTAAATCTTCGAAAGCGCTGATCCGATTGAATTTAATGGAATTAATTTGCAAAGTATTTTGTTTGTACGAATCATAAAAATCCAGAAACTCCAACAGACCGATATTTCTGATCTGATAGTTTTTCAACACTTCGCCCAGCAACTTGCTAAAGTCTTTTTCAAAACCCGCATCCCGGCTTTTCAATAGTTTATCGCTTTCAATTAGTTTTCCCATCGAGCTATAAATTTGTTCGTCCACACTTGCACGGGTAGCCTCAAAGTTTGCCTGATTAAATTTAATCTGGGCTTTGGCCGACTTTATATTCCCTTGATTTCGATTGAGGAAAGGCAGGTCAATACCAAATCCCAACGTTGTGAGGTTATTGATATAACTTCCCTGTTGGTCGTAACCTAACTGAATAGTCAGATCAGGGACTGCCAACGCTTTTTGCAAGCTATAATTCTGGGTACTTAAATCGGTATTGAGTTTCGCAATTTTCAAATCGGGACGAGTAGCATAAGCAGAATCGATAATGGCTGAAAGCGTGTATTTCAGAGGATCCAGATTATCTAAAACTGCGTTATTCACATTAGGAACCACATAAACATTCTTTGTTTGCAGCAACAAACGCATCTCGCTCTGTACATCGTTAATCTGCATTTTCAAATCGTTATACTCATTCTGAATGCTATATAGCTGGGCTTTAATACGCAGCACTTCTTTCTCCGAAATATATCCTTTCCCGCTTTGCTGTGCGAAAGCATTCGTCACACGTTGTAAAGCTGTTATTTCAGAATCATATACCTTGGCAGATTGCAACAAGAAATGGATATTGAAAAAATCGGTTCGCAACGTATGTTTAAGAGTCCGCAGTAAGTCGTAAAACTGATATTCGGAGAGCGCAGCATTGGTTTGCGCAATTTTTAGCTGTTTGTTATGTTTACCCGCCAGCATAATTACCTGCGATAACCCGACAGATAATTCGCCATTTTTCCCGACAGGAAAAAACTGTTTAGTGGCAGTTTGATACATGGTAGTTCCAACATTTAAAGTCGGATTAGGAAATAATTTAGCCTGAACAACCAGGGCTTTCTGGGTGTCGATGTTGTAACGCTGAGCCAGCAATAACAAGTTCTTCCGGAGAAAGACGTTTTCTAAACTGTCTAATTTCAGATTCAGCGTATCGGGTTTGATACCATAGTCTGTTTGCGATTTTGCTTGTGTAGTCCACATAAGACATAGCAAAATAGTTGCAAGTTTTATAAATCTTTGCATCATCAAAATAAATCAGGTTTTTGAAAATGAGTTTCTTATTATCTGAATAAGAAAACATAAATAGTATTTGAGTCAGTTTTTAATAGAATGAGCACATAACCAATTGGTTGTAACAAAGCAGAAGGTCGTTGAAACCTACAATTGTGAAACAAAAAAATCAGTGATTGGTGCTATAACGATGTACCTCTCCAACGGAAAAGATACATACCTTAAATTTCTATTAAATGAGGGATTTTTATCTGTAATTAAACAGACAGGAGCTGTGGTGGCTTTGCGGGAACTTCTTTGTAGTAAAGATTAATCACTTTATCATTCTTCATAACAAAGTGAGCAATATCTTTCTGGGTTGCGTCAAGATCATAAGTGACTAATGAATCAGGCACCCATTTCAGATCAAAATGAACAACAGTTTGTTGTTGCTTGCAATTATTATCAGCGTAAGCTTTATCGTGGAATGTATCTTTTGAAAAGCCCAACACATTTTCAACCACAAATTCTATGACCGAATCGACATAATCCTGATCTTCTGCAGCGGTTGATATTTTTGTAGGAGCATAAAAGTCAATAGAATTGATGCTCAGATTCAATGTCTGAACAACAAGAAAGACAAGTAAAAACTGGCAAGCTATATTTTTAATTATGCTTTTCATATTAAATGCAAAGGTACAATCGAATTTATGTTATAAAACAGCTATCTTACAGTATTTAAGAAAACTTAATGTGTATTTAAGAAATTTACAGATAACATGAAATACTTCTGAAATAGCTAAACATGCAAGTATTTATAGAACAAACTCTCTGCATCCTTAAAACCATTTACAGATTAAAATGGTTCAATTTTATATAAATCAATGTCCAATGATTTGAGTTTCCTTAAATATAAAAACCGAAAATAAGGAGCTTACGAGAATGATAAGACTAAAGATGATTGTCCGAAAAAGCTTTGTATCAAAGTCTTTTGATTTCTTGGCAATAGCAATGGTTATGAATATACAGAATAGTAACATAGTCGGAGCATGCGGAGAACCAATATTCTTTTTCTTGATTCATGCAAATTCGATAATTATTAATGCAGGAAGACATGATACAGTACCTAAAATACATCCCTGTCCGATTACTAATTCACCTAAAGACATGAAAAGGGGGTTATTGTATTATCATGAAAAAACATGCAGCCCTTCAATTTGTATTATGATAGTGTTTTTTGATAGAATTCAATCTATATCCCCCAAAAATAGCTATTGAACAAACAACTATATATCTTATGATTACAGCCTTAATTCAATTCTGTGTAGGGCTAAAATAGGGTTTTTAATTTTGCCTTATTTTCACATGTAGGGTTCTTATTGGGTCTGAAAATTTGTTTTCGGCTAATTGTTACTGTTACTTTGCAGCGTTAACTTATTTCAGCATACCAAGAATCACACCGTTATGAAACTGGATTTTGTCATTGCATTATCAATCGTGTCAAGGCTTCTCTGCTTTGAAAACTCATCCGCAAAATCGGAGGGCTCAACTGAATTCGCAATTCAGAATGGGAATCTCAAAAATATATCCAACACTCATAGTATAACTTATTATATAGAGAAAGTAAAAGGTTTTGTTGTTGTTTGGTTTTGGTTACGTTTGCAGGCAATAAACGATTCTCCCTTTAGGGTTGGGAGAATCGGCCTTGCAAATAGACTCAGTCATAATCAAAGAAACCGCAGCGCCCTCTGCACTACCATATCAGATATCTATCGAATATCTTTTTTTCCACAAACGTACAAAAATTCAATCGTACCAATTCGGATAATTTATCCGGATCTGGGTTGAGTGCTTGTGCCTAAAACAAAATTAATTTAAAACGAAGTCACTATTACAAATCAAAAGCGATGCAAAAAAGAATAATTATATTTAGCTTTCTAATTTTAGCCGTCAGCAATAGTTTTGCTGAGAAAGTGAACTGCGTAGTATCTGCCAACCTGAAAGGTGTGGGTTATCCGGCACACACCGAATTGACATGGGAAAATCATGCAGGATTTACCTATGAAATATACCGTTCTGCCGATGGTAACAGTAATTTCAGCAAAATAGCTGAGACAAATAAAGATAGTTATCTTGATTTCTTTGGTAAACCATTGCAGAAAGAAGCAACTTTCATTTATAGGATTCTACCAAAAGGATTATCCATGGATAGCAAACAAGTTACAAAATTTGAGATACGGGTTCAAATACCCACGTCATCTGATGAAGCTTTGCTGGATATGACACAGCGTTATGCGACCCGTTATTTTTACGATTTTGCCGACCCTGAAACCGGACTGGCAAGAGAACGGAGTAACGATGGAAATGGAAATATCGTTACTACAGGTGGAACCGGATTTGGAATTATGGCACTGATAGCCGGAGCTGAACGAAACTATTTCAGCAGAGACGATGCATACAAAAAGATTAATAGAATAGTCAACTTCCTCGAAAAAGCTGACCGTTTTCACGGAGCATGGGCACATTGGTACAATGCCAATAACGGAAAAGTTTTTAGTTTCAGTGAGTTTGATGATGGTGGCGACCTAGTTGAAACAGCCTTTCTGACGGAAGGATTGCTCACCGCCCGCGAATACTACCGCAACGGAAATGAAAACGAGAAAACATTGGTTAGCCGCATTACCAGACTTTGGGAAACCATCGAATGGAACTGGTATACACAAGGTCAAAATGCCTTGTACTGGCATTGGTCAAAAAACTATGGTTGGAAAATGAACCATCGTATTACCGGATTTGATGAAACATTGATAACCTACGTGCTGGCAGCAGCATCTCCAACGTTCCCAATTAAACGTTCTGTGTATGAGAAGTGTTATACTAATTCCAATTATTATTTGAATGGAAAAAAATACTACGGTATCAAACTTGATTTGGGGATGGAGTATGGGGGACCACTCTTTTTTACACATTACTCATTTTTGGGATTGAATCCGAATGGTTTGTCCGACAAATACACAAATTACTTCGAACGAAACCGTTCACACGCTCTAATCCATCTGGCTTATGCCACTGAGAACCCTAAAAAACATGTGGGTTACGGTGCAAACTGCTGGGGATTTACTTCATCCGACGACCCGATTGTGGGTTACAGCTCACACCAACCAGGTACGAATGATGAAAATGGAACCATATCACCTACAGCAGCAATATCTTCAATAGTCTATACTCCCGATGCTTCAATGAATGCTTTACGCCACTTTTACTTCGACCGAGGGAAACAATTATTCGGGAAATGTGGATTTTATGATGCTTTCAATCCTGGCATGGTAGAAGGCCAACAAGTAGTTCAGAGTTATCTGGCTATAGACGAAGGACCAATAGCCGTAATGATAGAAAACTACAGAAGCGGTTTGCTCTGGAAATTATTTATGAGTAATCCTGAAATTCATACAGGACTACAAAAACTAGGATTTAAAATACAATAAAAAATTATGTTACTAACCATTTAAATTTAAGAGAACCATGAGAAAAAAAACTATTTTACTCCTACTGGTTGCACTTGTAAGTGCCAGTTCGCTTTTTGCACAAAATATACGTGTGCAGGGAGTGATTGTCGATAAAAAGACAGGAGAAACATTAATCGGCTCATCCATTATTCAAAAAGGCACTACTAACGGTACAACAGCGGGCGTTAATGGTGATTTTACCCTTTCAGTACCCCAAAACTCAGTGTTGGTTGTATCGTATATTGGATATGTGTCCAAAGAAATTAAAGCAATCAATGCTTCAACATTACGAATCGAACTGGAAGCTGAAACCCAAGCCTTGGATGAAGTAGTGGTAGTTGGATATGGAACTGCAAGGAAACGGGATCTTACGGGATCAATCGTAAATGTATCGGGTAAAGATCTGGCTGGTAAACCTAACTCTAATCCGGTAGCATCGCTACAAGGTAAAGTTACAGGATTAAGTGTTGTAAATACCGGTAAACCAAGTGAAGACCCTGATATTCGTATACGTGGTACAGTAAGTAGAAATCAAACGAAACCCCTTTATATTGTAGATGGTATTTTTAATGACAATATTAGTTTTGTAAATCCGGCAGATATCGAATCGATGGAAGTACTGAAGGATCCTTCATCATTAGCTATTTTTGGGGTCAGAGGCGCTAATGGTGTTATCATTGTAACCACCAAAAAAGGAGCGGAAGGAAAAGTAACCGTGAGCGTTAACTCTTCGCTTGGTGTGAAAAACATTGTTGGAACTCCCAAAATGACCGACCGTACAGGGTTTATGACTTTGTATGACGAACAAAGAGCAAATCAGGGATCGGTAGCCTATCCCAACTATGGTTTATTTTCAGGTAACACCAATTGGGTAGATCTTATCTCTCAGAAAAATGCATTGATCAACTCGAACAGCATCAGCATTTCCAGCGGAACAGACAAAAATAAATTGTATGTTGGTTTTGGTTATATGGACGAACAGGGTTTGATCAAAAATGAAACCTACAATAAGTTTACTGTATCGGTAAATGATGAACTTAAGCTCAATAAAAATTTAAAAATAGGCATAAACGTAAACGGTTCGAAAGCAAACAAGCCACAGTTGCACGATTTTAGTGCAGCCATAAATGCTACTCCTATTGTTGAACCATTCAACACAACATATGGCGTTTACAACAAATTGCCAGATGCAATTGGTGGTCCGCAAATCGGAAATCCCTTAATGTTCGTTGAAGGAAACAAAAACACCCAATTGAACAAAGAATACCGGTTTTTAGCAAATGGATTTCTGGAATATGTTTTCCTAAAAGATTTTACTTTCAAGGTGAATTACTATGCCGACTTAGGATATAATGACGGAACGACTTATAATCCATTGTTTAAAGTTTACAATGCCGAAGAAACCCGACCAGACTACATGGTAGTGAATTGGAATGCTAAATCATCAGTTGAACAATACAAAAACAACTATTCGAAAATTCAACAAGATTATTTGTTGACCTATAAAAAACAATTTGGAGATCATGGAATAACCTTATTGGGTGGTTTTACCACTTATTTCGAAAACTACAGCCAAACGAAAGGACAAGTTTCGCAATATGCAGGTGGTGACCCTATACCATACGATAAAAGATGGTGGTACCTGGATGTATATCCTTATGGTGATCCTTCATCACGAAAAGTAATCACGGACGCAAATAATCCATCAGAATGGGAACGTTCGACAGTATCTACATTATTCAGAGCTTTGTACAACTACAAAGGTAAATACAATCTGAACGCTTCATTCCGTAGAGATGGATCTTCCGAAATTTCGCCAAGTCACCGCTTCCAAAACTTCTGGGCAGTGGGTGGAGCATGGTATCTTACTCAGGAAAGCTTTATGCAAAGCCAAACACTGTTTAATAACATGAAATTAAAAGCATCGGTTGGACAATTGGGCAACCAATACACCGGAGTACATTATCCTTACTATCCTAATTATGTTGCAGGTTCATCGGCTGTGTTTGGCGACAATATTGTACCAGCATATGAATTAGCCTACAAAAACAATCCGAATTTAAAGTGGGAAACTGTAAATGCATATGAAGGTGGTGTTGAAATGGATCTTCTAAACAATAGGTTACATTTTGAAGCAAACTATTACGACAAAAGAACTAAAGACCTGTTGACCATGGTTAATGATGGAGCTAATAACTTTTACATGAATGCCGGTTCTATCAAAAGTTCAGGATTAGAATTTTTAGCTACATGGAATCAATCGATAAATAAGGATTTGAGTTTCTCCGTAAGTGGTAATCTTACCACCATGAATAACAAGGTGTTGAATGTATGGAAAGATGGTTACAAATATTATGATGGCAACTCTGTAACTGAAGCCGGCAATCCACTCGGATATTTCTATGGTTATCAGGTAGAAGGTGTATATCAATCGTATGCCGATAAATTGGCAAGCCCTGTTAATACCTTAGGAGATTACGGACCGGGCGATCTTAAATTTAAGGACATCAGTGGTCCGAATGGAGTCCCCGATGGAAAAATAACTTCCGATGACCGTACGAAAATCGGTAATCCGACTCCTGATTTTACCTATGGTTTCTCCGGTTCGTTGAATTACAAAGGATTTGATCTGGTAGTAGACTTTCAGGGAGTGTATGGAAACGAAGTTTGGCGCAGCTGGGGTAATGGATCTTCCTTTGCCGTATTTAATTACCGCGATGCCCGGCTGGGAAGATGGACAGGTGCAGGTACTTCAAACTGGGAACCTAAAGTGGGCAACGATGCCATAAATAATTTGCCTTCGACCTATATGATTGAAGATGGTAGCTATATCCGACTTCGTAATGTTCAGTTAGGATATAACTTTAATCATAAATCACTGTCGAAATTAGGTATCAGCTCATTGCGCTTTTATGTAAGTGGTCAAAATCTGATTACATGGAAACATAACTCAGGATTTACACCTGAAGCAGGTGGTAGTGCAACCCAATTTGGTGTTGATAATGGAGGTTATCCAGTTCCGGCAATTACTACGGCAGGTTTTAATATTACATTTTAATTGAAAATTAACACATATATTGTCATGAAAAAAAATATATTATTCATATTCATTTTACCCCTGATTTTAATGGCGGTAAGTTGCACTGATTTTCTGGATCGTAAACCTCAGGGTACAGCCACCGAAGGAGACTTAACCGTTGGGGGTGTAGAGGGTAAAGTTTTTGGACTCTATGGTACTCTTCGCGACGAAGGAATGACCGGATTACCCATGATATTTATGCATGTAATGCGGAGCGATGATGCCATAAAAGGAAGTACTGTAACCGATGGTGCCAACTACGAACAAATGGCAGATTTCTTCAAATATGATAAATCGGATGGTTGGTTGTTACTTGATTATTGGAATGCACATTACAAGATGATTTATGCCTGTAATGACATCCTACACGATATCGACTCGCTAAAGCTAACTACCGATGGAGATAAAATTAATCAGGCCGAAGCCAAATTCTTCAGAGCATATGCTTATTTTGATTTAGTAAGAACATTTGGACAAGTACCTAAAATCGATTTCAAGATTTACAATGTAGGTGATGCGAATATCGAAAAATCAAGCGTTGCAGATATTTATGCTTTAATTGATCAGGATCTGACTTATGCATCGACTAATTTACCCTCAACATGGCTTAGTTCATTCACTGGTCGTGCAACAAAAGGTGCTGCTAATACATTGTGGGCAAAGGCAAAACTGTACCGAAAAGACTGGGCAGGTGCACTCGCTAAATGCGAAGAAGTAAAAAACTCAACTCAATACAATTTACTGGCATCGTACGATAATTTCTTCAAAGAAGAAGGAGAAAACTCAAGTGAATCCATCCTGGAAGTTCAGATGTATGTCAATGCAAATGGAACAGTAAGCTACAACAATAACTGCAACGGTGCACAAGGTGTACGCGGAAGCGGCGATTGGGATTTAGGTTGGGGATGGAATGTTCCAAGTCAGGCATTAGTAGATTCGTACGAAGCCGGTGACCCACGTAAAACAACTACCATACTTTATTCAGGTGGTTCTGATGGCTACGGTCTGACAGTACCTGCTGCTCTGGGCTCTATCCAACCTTACTGGAACAGAAAAGTGTATTCCAATCCGGTTAGAAGATCAGCTACAGGAATCAAATATGCCAACTGGTTGAACATAAGACTTCTACGCTATGCCGATGTATTGCTCATGGCTGCAGAAGCTGCCAACGAAATTGGTGGTGCAGCTAATACCACCAAAGCATTGGGTTATTTGGAAATGGTTAGAGGTCGCGCCAGAGGAACAGCAAGTGTTTTGCCTCCGGTAACCACTACCGTACAGACCGATTTACGCACAGCAATTAAGAAAGAGAGAAGAGCCGAATTCGGTATGGAATACGAACGTTTCTTCGACCTAGTTCGCTGGGGAGATGCAGTTAGTGTACTTGGTGCAGCCGGATATACCGACAAATGCAAATACTATCCGATTCCTCAAAGTATCATCGACAAAGCTCAGGGTAAACTGACTCAAAACGCTGACTGGAAATAATTGCTAACAAATAAAATATACAAATATGAAAAAAATATTTATAAAGATTATGGCTCTGTCTGTTGCACTTATTTTGTTCAACAGCTGTCAAGATATGAATCATCCGGCTTTTAGCGATTATAAAAAAGACACCAATCCGGTAGGTGGACCTTTAAAATTTTATGTAGCCTTTGATGGTATAACCGACAATCCGTTGATGAATGCAGTGGACAGTATCCGAGCAAATTTTGCAACTGATAATCCTTTGGCATCGATTGATGGAATAAATGGGAAAGCAGTTCAAGGTGCATCTGGAAAATTCCTAACATATTCAAAACCAAACGACTTTGCATCAACTGCTAGTAGTTTTACCGTTTCTTTTTGGGAAAAGCATAATGGACAAACAAAGAATGGAGATCTTCCCGGTGCAGAAAATATCTTTTGCTTACCATCATCTAATGGACATTGGTCAGGAGCAACATTCTTTCTATTGTTTGATGCAGGGCCCACAACAACAGTTGCTGCTATTAAATTAGTGTTAGTTGATAAAAACATGGCAGATACTTGGTTAACATGGGAAAATGCTGAATCCATTTCAGGTCTACTTGATAATCAATGGCATCATATTGCGTTGGTTTATAATGCTAGCACCTCTGTACTAACGTTATATAAAGATGGAATTGCTATTGGAACTAAAACCTGGGGAACTCATGGACCAGTCAATTTAGACGATTCAAAAATAACATCTGTAAGAATCGGGAATGGACCAACTGATGTAGCAGGAGATTGGTTAAACTCTACATGGAAAGGTGGTTTAGATCAATTCAGATTGTATAGCACTGCATTAACCGCCGCGGAAGTAAATACTTTGTTTACAAAAAAATTGTAATCATCTTCATTGTAAAATCATGGAAGGGAGAGAATTTCTCTCCCTTCCTGTTTTTGAATCATCTTAATTAGGTTGACTAATACTGGTTATAACTTTAAATCTTATGAAATATCTTTTACTAAGCATCCTAGTCTGTTTCTGTTTAACTATTTCGGCTCAATCCAAAGTTGTAAAAGGACAGATAACCGAATACAACATTTCCACTGAAAAAACATATCAGGTTACCGGCATTGTGTCGGACGAACAAGATAAACCCATCAATCAGGTAAGAGTGATGGTAAAAGATGGTGTTAGTTCCGCAACGACTAATTCTAAGGGAGAATACAGCATTACCATTGGTGCAAATGATATGGCATTGCGTTTTTATTATCCAGAAATGGCAATTACTGAATTGCCTGTCGGAATTCAAAACCTTCGGGTTAATTGTACCCTAAAAAAAGATCAATCCGATCATTCACTTCCAAAACATACAGCTCAGGTTACAGCCTGGTTCGATCCTAAAAACGATCACCCCAAGACTTTTTGTAACCCCCTGAATATCGATTACAATTTCGAACCATACAATAAAGAAAATAAAATCTCTTGCCGGTCAACAGCCGATCCGTTGATTGTGCCATTCAAGGGAGAATATTATTTATTCAGTACCAATCAGGATGGCTTTTATGTTTCCAAGGATCTATCGAAATGGAAATTCGTTTTTAGCGGGTTTCAACGCAAACCAACTGACGATGACCAATGTGCTCCAGCCGTAGAAGTATCGGGCGACACCATCATGATGATTGGTTCTACCTATAAAGATTTACCGGTTTGGTACAGTACCAACCCCAAAGAAGGACGTTGGAAAAGACTTACCGAAACTGCAATATTGCCTCACTGGGATCCTGATTTGTTTTTAGACGATGACGGACGTTTGTACCTCTATTACGGCTCCAGCAATGAGTTTCCCATTAAAGTGGCAGAATATGATCGCTCCACTTTCCGGCCCAAAAGTATTGTCCACGATTTATTCGGATTGAAACCCGAAATACATGGCTGGGAACGATTTGGAATGAACAACGACGATTCTGTATCTCTGAAACCATTTATTGAAGGTGCATACATGACTAAGCATAACAATAAGTACTACCTGCAATACGGTGCTCCTGGCACAGAATTCAAAGTGTATGCCGATGGTGTTTACGTGGCCGATCATCCCTTCGGACCATTCGTCTACCAACAGCACAATCCTTTCTCCTACAAACCGGGTGGATTTGTTTTGGGAGCCGGACATGGAGGAACATTCAAAGACAATTTCAGTAACTACTGGCATATTTCTACCTGTATGTTATCCTTGCGCGAAACTTTCGAAAGACGGATAGGACTTTATCCCGCTGGGTTTGATAAGGATGGCGTCATGTATTCAAACACAGCCTTTGGCGATTATCCTACAGCCATCCCTCAAAATACCGAAGATCACCAAAAAGGAAACTTCACCGGCTGGATGTTACTATCGCTAAACAAAAAGACATGGGCATCGTCGTCCGACAGCATTTACACACCCGAAAATGCATCCGACGAAAACATGCGTACTTACTGGGCTGCTAAATCCGGTCAACCCGGCGAATGGTTTGCCATGGATCTGGGCGATGTGAAACAGGTGAATGCCATTCAGCTAAACTATTACGAGCACAAAGCCAACCAGTTTGGAAAAGCTATGGACATATACCATCAATACAAAATATATAGTTCGATAGATGGAAATAATTGGGAACTGGTGGTAGATAAAAGTGATAATGATCAGGATGTGCCTCACGATTATGTGGAACTACGCCAACCTATCCAAACCCGCTATTTAAAAATAGAAAACATACACACTGCCAGCGGCAATTTTGCATTGATGGATCTGCGTGTTTTTGGAAAAGCTCAGGGAGTTATTCCTGAAGCTGTTCAAAAACTAACCATCAACCGGAGTAAAAGCGATACCCGCAATGCAATGATATCGTGGAAACCACAACCGAATATCTACGGCTATAATATTTATTTTGGAACTGCTGCAGATAAACAATACAACTGCATCACGGTGTATAACGAAAATTCATACAATTTGCGAGGATTAGACAAGGGAACATCCTATTATTTTTCCATCGAAGCATTGAGTGAAAGCGGAGTTTCCAATCGGTCGAAAAGCATTTTTGTAAAATAGAAGGTATAAAATACAATATAAATAACACATAAAACAGAGTATACGTGAAAACAAAAATCTATTTTTTAGCAATCTGTTGCCTATTCCTTTCAAGTGTTTCTGCACAAAAGAGCAACAAGAAAAAGTCTAAGGTAGTTGCCGAAGTTGCAACACCAGTTTTGCCATCCGGCAAAGCACTTTATTTCAAAAATGATCCTGTCATGGATCAGTTTATAACCAATTTAATGTCCAAAATGACCCTGGATGAAAAAATAGGACAGCTCAATTTGCCTTCGTCCGGCGATTTTGTTACCGGTGAGGCAAAAAACTCCGATATTGGTAAAAAAGTGGAAGAAGGAAGAGTCGGTGGATTGTTTAATATCAAAGGAGTTGCAAAAATTCGTGATATTCAAAAGGTAGCTGTTGAAAAAAGCCGCTTGAAAATACCTATGATTTTTGGGATGGATGTGGTTCACGGATACGAAACAAACTTTCCTATTCCGTTGGGACTAGCTTCCTCGTGGGACATGAGTCTGATAGAACAATCGGCACGTATAGCAGCTCAGGAAGCTACGGCCGATGGTATTTGTTGGACATTTTCGCCCATGGTAGATGTATCACGCGATCCTCGCTGGGGTCGGGTTGCCGAAGGTTCGGGCGAAGATGTATATCTTGGCTCTCAAATAGCCAAAGCTATGGTTCACGGTTATCAGGGCAATAGCTTGGCCGATAAAAACACAATGATGTCTTGCGTAAAACATTATGCTTTGTATGGAGCAGTAGAAGCAGGGCGCGACTACAACACCGTTGATATGAGCCGCCTGCGGATGTACAATGATTACCTGCCAACCTACAAAGCTGCCGTTGACGCAGGAGTTGGAAGTGTGATGGCATCGTTTAATGAAGTAGATGGAATTCCGGCCACAGCCAACCACTGGCTTCAGACCGAAGTTCTTCGTAATCAATGGGGATTCGGAGGATTTGTAGTAACCGACTTTACCGGAATTAATGAGATAGTGAATCATGGACTTGGTGATCTCCAACATGTATCTGCTTTAGCTTTAAAAGCCGGAATTGATATGGACATGGTTGGTGAAGGATTCCTGACTACCCTGAAAAAATCACTTGAAGAAGGCAAAATTACTCAAGCTGATATTGATCAGGCTGTACGTCGTATTCTGGAAGCTAAATACCGGTTAGGGCTGTTTGAAGACCCTTACAAATATTGCGACCTAACCAGAGCAAAAACAGAAATTTATAATCAACAAAACAGATCCGTAGCACGTTCCATCTCCAGCCAGTCAATGGTATTAATGAAAAATGCAAACGAAGTATTACCCTTAAAACAAACCGGCACAGTAGCCGTAATCGGTCCGTTGGGCGATAATCCTGAAAATATGCCGGGTACCTGGAGTGTAGCTGCCCGACACAAAGAAGCTATCAGCCTGCTAAAAGGATTAAAAGAAACCATGGGCGATAAAGTAAACTTTGTGTATGCTAAAGGAAGTAATTTTGAATACGATGCAGAATTAGAAGCTCGTTCAGCTATGTTTGGCAAAAACAGCTATCGTGACAGCAGACCTGTAGCCGAAATTATTAAAGAAGCTCTGGAAGTAGCCCAAAAAGCCGATGTAATTGTTGCAGCTCTGGGCGAAGCCTCGGAAATGAGTGGCGAGTGCAGCTCCAGATCTGATATTAGTGTCCCTCAAT
>Ga0302284_1000749_pt1 | contig 14761 bp, 10 predicted proteins | sample III_Fen_E2_1_FD_198760 | JGI IMG/M metagenome (GOLD analysis project Ga0302284, IMG submission 198760) | Peat permafrost microbial communities from Stordalen Mire near Abisko, Sweden - III_Fen_E2_1 | ecosystem: Environmental > Terrestrial > Soil > Wetlands > Permafrost | place: Sweden: Abisko...
CTGAGATTAAAAATAATCCTGTTAAATTAACTGAAGAAGATTTATCAGAGATACTACGTTCAAGTATTTAGAATAATTATTCACTTTCTTATTATGATTTTAAAATTACCGATATGAAAACAAAAACCTTATTTACATTTCTGTTATTTTTTTCAATGTTATTCACTGTTCAGGTCTCATTCGGCCAGCTACCCAAAGAAACAGAAGCACAGAAAGCAGAGCGAATGAAATGGTGGACCGATGCACGGTTTGGTATGTTTATACACTGGGGACTGTATGCCTTACCAGCCCGTCACGAGTGGGTAAAGAATGCAGAAAGAATGACTAACGAACAATATCAGAAGTATTTTGAAATGTTCAATCCCGATATGTGGGATCCGCACGAATGGGCAAAAATGGCCAAAGCGGCTGGTATGAAGTATGTTGTTCTTACTGCCAAACACCATGAGGGATTCTGCAATTTTGATTCAAAATTCACAGATTATAAATCAACCAATACACCATTTGGAAGAGATATAATTAAAGAATATGTTGAGGCATTCAGGGCTGAAGGGCTGAAAGTAGGCTTTTACTATTCTCTTATTGACTGGCATCATCCCGATTATACGATAGACAGTAATCATCCGCAGAGACAGACTTCTGATTCTGCTTATGCCCGCCTCAATAAAGGAAGGGATATGAAAAAATATCGCGAATACGTTAAAAACCAGGTTCGCGAATTACTTACCAATTATGGTGAGATAAGCATTATTTGGTTTGATTTTTCATTTCCTGGTAAAAACGGGAAGGGACACGATGACTGGGATTCTGAAAACCTTCTGAAAATGGTGCGTTCACTTCAACCTGGAATTATTGTTGACGATCGTCTCGATCTTGATAATGTTGAAGGCGGATGGGATTTTATCAGCCCCGAACAGGTTCAGGTCTCAAAATGGCCTGAAATAAATGGGAAAAGGGTTCCATGGGAAACCTGCCAGACCTTCTCAGGTTCATGGGGCTACTACCGTGATGAATATACATGGAAAAGTGCTCCGCAACTGCTTGAACTTCTTATAGAATCGGTTAGTAAAGGAGGAAATTTATTATTAAATGTTGGTCCTACCGCACGCGGTGTATTTGATTCAAGGGCCCAGGAGAGATTAAAGGCAATGGGAGAGTGGATGAAATATAATAACCGTTCAATCTACGGTTGTACCGAAGCACCAGCTGGTTTCAAGGCTCCGGCTAATACGCTTCTGACTTATAATCCTGTGACAAAGAGGCTATACATTCATCTTTTAGCTTATCCATTGGAAAGTTTTACACTACCAAACATGGCTGAAAAGGTTAAATACATTCAGTTTCTTCATGATGCCTCGGAAGTAAGATTCAAAGCAGGGTCTGATGATTCAAAAAATGATCTCACACTCTATCTGCCTGTTCAGAAACCGCAGGTGGAAATCCCAGTGCTGGAGGTGTTTTTAAAATAGATGCTGGGTATATGACGCTTTTAGCCCGGAAGTTTGATATTTCTTTATTATTTTCCAGATGGGAACTTTTCACTCACAAGTTCGGGCCATTTAAGGTCAAGTTCTTTGAGTGTTTTAAGTAACACTTTAGCTACAGAGTAAGTTTTTTGCCAGTTTTTATCAGCTGGAGCAATATGCCATGGGATTTCATTGCACCTGTTTATTATTTCTTCATATACATCCATGTAATCTTTAAATTTCTCCCGGGTATCCCAATCTCCATCCTTGTGTTTCCAGTGCTTTTTCTTTGATTCAATTCTTTCCATAAGTCGTTCTTTCTGAGCTTCTTTTGAAACATGAAGATAAAATTTCAGAACCCTGGTATTATTACTCTCGACAAGTTTTTCGAAGTTATTTATTTGTTCGTAACGCTTATCAATAATTTCATCAGGGATATATTTTTCAACAGTCGGGACAAGAATATCTTCGTAATGCGAACGGATAAATATCTGCATCTCACCTCTGCCGGGAGTAAATTCATGTACTCTTCTCAGAAAATCGTGAGCAAATTCATCTTCACTCGGTTTCTTAAAGCTGTGTATCTTTATACCGACAGCATTGCAATATTTAAGAATATCTTTTGTTACACCATCCTTACCTGAAGCATCAATTCCCTGGAATACAATCAGAAGGCTGTACTTATTCTGACCATACATTTTATACTGAAGTTTCCCAATCTCTTTAAGCATTTCTTCTGTTTTCTCCCTGGTTTGCTTTTTAATCAGGGTTTTATCAAAAGTCGGATAGTCTGCAATTTTAATTTTCATTTTTCTGAAGGTTAATTACCAGTTTTAACAGATTCTTCTACTTATGTGGCTTAGATTAAAAGCTTTCAGCAACTAAAATGTTCAAGAATAAAGACAAAAACGGGCCATTTCTTTTCCTGCTGTTGTATAAAGTAATGCGAAGATAGCAAATTTGGCAAAATGAAGTTTTTATAAGCACTTTTACACTTAAATCCATTAAATTTGGAAACTAATTTATTCCAGGATAATGGAAATTATACTATTCATTGCCATTGGTCTGTTTATAGGTGCACTAATCGCATATCTGGTAACAAAATCCGGACTAAACACCGTACACCAGAGGGAATTACTTATAAAAGCTGATGAAAACAATATTCTTATCAGGCAAAACAGTGTTTTAGAGGCAAAGGTAGAAGCGCAGGCTAATAGTCTCAATGAAGTTAGAAAAGCAATGGTCGATACTTTTAAATCTGCAGCATCAGATGCTCTGACTCAAAACAACAAGCAGTTTTTAGATCTGGCAAAATCTCAGCTCGAGACTCATGTTAAGGAGGCTGAAGGTAATCTTGATGAGCGTAAATCTGCCATCGCTGAAATGCTTAAACCGGTAAAGGAGTCTATCGACAGTTATAAAAAACGTATTGAAGAACTTGAAAAAGGTTCGGAAAAAACTTTCGGACAGGTAACTGAAATGTTGTCAAATATTCAGATAACGAATGCGAGTTTACAAAAAGAAACCGGAGCTTTGGTAAATGCTCTTAGAAATCCAAGAGTACGAGGAAGATGGGGCGAAATAGGCTTAAAGAGGGTTGTCGAGTTTTCCGGATTATCAGCTCACTGTGATTTTGTTGAACAGGTTTACACAGAAGGAGAGGATTCGGTTTTAAAACCCGATATGATCATAAATCTTCCGGGGAACAGTCATGTCGTAGTAGATTCAAAGTTGCCACTCGATGCGTATCTTCAGGCTTTGGAAACTGATGATGAAAACTCACGGAATCTTCTGTTCACGAAACATGCAAAAGACCTGAGGGAACATGTGAACCGGTTAAGCAAAAAGCAATACTGGTCTCAATTCGAGAACACTCCTGACTTTGTTGTATTGTATATGGAAGTTGAATCTGCATTGAATGTGGCTTTAATGACTGATAAGACTTTATTGCAGGATGCAATGAATAATAAGATTATTTTAACCACACCAACAACCCTGATCGTAGTTCTTAAATCGGTGGCAATGTCGTGGCAACAGCATAATATTACCGAGAATGCCTTGCAGATAATGGAAGCGGCTATGGATTTTTATGGTCGGGTAAATGTCTTTGCGGACCATCTTGACAAAATAGGTGGCGGATTGAAATCTGCACTGAAAGGATATAATGACGCAGTAGGATCCTGGGAAAGCCGGGTTCTGCCCGCCGGAAGAAAGCTTGAGCAATTGAAGGCAACCGACAATAAAAATGTTTTACCTGATTTTGAGATTTTAGATAAGCCCGTACGCGAACTTAAAAAATCCGAGGAGTGACTTAAAAGACCGAACCTAATCCATTTAAGATTACATGCTCCGGTTTCGTTCTGTTTTTCTGTTTGATTCCTATTCCTGGTTGTTCATATGGGAAGATATTTTCAGGATGTAGATTGGCGTACCATTTTTAATGAAACAAATTAACACCATAAAACTATAGTTTTTATGAAAAATGCAATTATGCTGTTACTGCTCTTTCTGACACTTAACTTATTTGGTCAGAATTTCAAACCTGAATGGGAATCCTTGGATAAGCGACCTGTTCCGCAATGGTTTCAGGATTCAAAGTTCGGAATATTTATTCACTGGGGAGTTTATTCGGTACCTGCCTGGGGACCAACCGGCGACAGCATCGGAGTGTATGATAAATATGCTGAATGGTATTGGCGAAAAATGGACCAGCCCGGAAAAGTTCAGAAGTATTTCAAGGATTTTCATTTAAAAACTTATGGACCAAACTTCAGATACCAGGATTTTGCACCTATGTTTAAAGCAGAGCTTTTTGAACCAGGAAAGTGGGCAGAGCTTTTTAAAGAGTCGGGAGCAAAATATGTAGTTCTCACTTCAAAACATCACGAAGGTTTTACTCTATGGCCAAGCGCGCAGAGCTGGAACTGGAACAGTGTTGATGTAGGTCCGCACCGCGATCTCTGTGGAGATCTTACCGCTGCTGTAAAAGATAAAGGTCTCCACATGGGGTTCTATTATTCGCTCTATGAATGGTATAATCCAGTTTACCAGAGTGATCTCACTGCTTATGTGAATGAGCATATGATACCACAAATGAAGGATCTTGTTACACGTTATACTCCCGATATACTCTGGACGGACGGAGAGTGGGATAAACCAAGCAAAGACTGGAAGAGTGAAGAATTTCTTGCATGGCTTTATAATGAATCTCCTGTTAAGGATAAAATTGTTGTGAACGACAGATGGGGAAGTGAAACAAGAAGCAAGCATGGTGGATTTTATACAACTGAATATGGTTTAATTGGTGATAAGGAGGGACTTGATAATGTTGTTCCTCATGTATGGGAAGAATGCAGAGGCATTGGAACCTCGTTCGGGTTTAACCGGACTGAGGGACTTTCTGATTATTCCACTGCCAGTAAACTTATCAGGCTACTTATATCAACGGTCTCTGCCGGTGGAAATCTGCTTCTCGATATAGGCCCTGCCGCTGATGGAACTATACCTGTCATTATGCAACAACGACTTATGGAAATAGGCGGGTGGTTAAAGATTAACGGGGAAGCCATTTATAGTACAAGAGCTTACATAAAGACTAAAAAAGATGCTGAAATTAACCCCGAGACAAATAAAACAATCTTTTTTACTCAAAAAGATAAAGATGTTTACATGATTTGTCTTGGATGGCCTAAGGGTAAAATTGAACTGAAAGGTTTGGATTTGACTAATAAAAAAATAGAGGCGCAGCTTTTGGGGACAAAAAGTCCCGTTTCTCTTAAAAAAGCCAGTGGCACTCTTATCCTTACACCTCCGGTACTTACACCTGATTATAATCAGCTTGCTTATGTGTTTAAAGTCACTGGCCTTATAAAATAGGTGCCAGAAATGTTAAATAATATTAAATCCGTTTTTTAACTTCTCTGAAAATAGGGGATAATAAACTTTTCAATACCTTTAAGGTCTTTATTACAATAACCTTTTTATTCAAGAATCCCGGCCCAAATTACTAGTAACCTTATTAATGAACAGAATTATTCTTCTATTTGCTTTCCTATTTACACTTTTTATCGGTTGTTTTCTGAGTACTGCAGATAGTTTTGGTCAGTCTTTTCCCTTTGGATCTGGTCAGGAAAATCCTCTTAAAGAGGACCAGACACTTTTTAATGGTAAAGTGTGGTTTAATCATTATTACGATGTCAGGGGAGATCAATTCCTGTTTTCTAAGAATTATTTACTTGGATCGTTGACGATGAATGGTAAATCCTATAATAATGTAGGTATCAATTATGATATTTATAATGATGAAATCATTACTAAGACAAATCTGGGGAACCTTCTGCTGCTGAACAAGGAAATGGTTGACAGTTTTACACTTGTATTTGGAATTACTAAATATAAGTTTTTAAATATAAGGAAAGATAGTCTCGAGGGGATAAATGGGTACGTTAATGTCTTATATGAAGGGAAATCAGCATTATTTGTTAAGTATAAGAAAGAAATAGAATTACTGGCAGTTGATGATAAGTACGATCTTTTTTATCAAACATATAAGATCTTCCTGGTAAAAGACGGAATCGGTTATCAGATAAACAATAAAAACGATCTGTTAAAGGTGTTTTATGAAAAGAAAGTACAAGTCAAGGAATTTGTCAAAAAGAATAAGGTAAAGGTTTCAAAAAAGGATCCACAAAGTATTATTCCTGTGGTAAGGTATTATGATACTTTACTTAAATAGAAATACATATATGAAACTAAAGTTCCATATTATCATATTGATACTGTTATTGTCCCTGAATCTCAGAGCTCAGGAAAAATATGCGTTGTCTTCAAATTATAAGGATATTTCATTTACAGATTTTGCGGCCAAAGTCGAAAGTATACTTCCTGTAAAATTTTTCTATCTTGATGATTGGGTTAAGGATCTGAAGATTGGCGATTATCCCGAATGTACTTCACTTCAATGTGTTATGGACAATCTTCTCAGGGGAACGACTCTGTATTATTATATTGATAGTTTTGGCAATGTGGTTATTACTAATAACTATGCTGTTAAAGTTACCAGCAAACCGGCAGAAAAAAATAATAAGTTTCTTCCTCCGACTGATTATGCCAGCTCTTCAGAAAGTCAACATACGACAGGAAATATATCGGTTGATATCGGAAATCCAGCTGAAAAAAATAAACCCGGAAATGTCGTCATTACCGGATATGTCACTAATAAAGATACGAAGGAACCAGTATCAGGAGTAACGGTATTCATTCAGAAACTATCCATTGGAACAATTACAAATGACTATGGCTACTATACTATAACATTACCCAGGGGAGTTCATCTGCTCCAGTTTTCCTTTATTGGGATGAGAGAAAAAACGATCAACCTGAATCTTTATGGAACCGGGGAACTGAATGTTGATATGAACAGTGTTTTGATACCAATAAAGGAAACAATTGTATCGGCTCAGAAGAGCATTACCCTTCAGCGGTTTGAGGTTGGTGCCGAAAAAATCAACATAAATTCTTTTAAGTTGTTACCAACCTCAATGGGCGAATCAGATATTATAAAAAGTATTCTTCTGATCCCAGGGGTACAGACTGTCGGAGAAGGTTCTACAGGATTTAATGTCAGGGGCGGGTCAGCCGATCAGAATCTGATTCTTCTGTATGGCGCACCTATTTATAACTCCTCACATTTTTTCGGATTCTTCTCTGCAGTTAACTCGGATATAATTAAAGATGTCACGTTGTATAAAGGTGGAATTCCCAGCCGGTATGGAGGAAGGATTTCATCTGTGCTCGATATCGGATCCACTGAGGGCAACAGAAAAGAATTTTCCGGAAGTGCAGGAATAAGTCCCATAACGACGCATCTGATGGTACAAGGTCCATTGATTAAAGATAAACTAACCTACATTCTGACAGCGCGTACTACTTATTCAAACTGGATTTTCAATTTGATCAAGGACCCCGCTCTCCATAACAGCAGGGCTTCATTTTACGACTTAAACGGCAAGATAACATACGATTTAAACAAGAATAATAAAATTGACCTGTCTGCATATACCAGTCACGACTCTTTCCGGTTCAACTCTGATACAGTCTACAACTATGACAATAATATTCTTGCTTTAAAGTGGCGTCATTTCTTCAGCAGCAGGTTCTTTTCCTCACTTTCTTTGAATAGCAGTACTTATAAATACGATATTTCGAGTCAGGATATTCCAACTGAGGCATTTTTACTTTCTCACAAAATAAACAGTACCGGATTTAAAGCTGATTTTAACTGGTTCCTTGGTAGGAATGAGATTAATTTTGGTCTCGACGTTAACAAATATTCGGTAACTCCGGGAAGCTATCTCCCTTACAATGATTCATCACTTGTGATACCACACACTATCGAAAAAGAACGTGCCTGGGAGGGAGCTTTGTACATTGACGACAAATTCCTTCTTACAGATTTTCTCTCGGTTAATGCCGGAATAAGAATGTCAACATATTACTCATTGGGACCTCAAACTGTTATGCTCTACAACCCAGAGTTTTCAAGGAGCCTGTCGACCATTACAGATACACTTCATTACAAATCCGGTAAGGTAACAAGCAAATATGGGGGACCTGAATTCAGAGTCTCATTAAATTTCAGAATATCTGACAAGAATTCCTTTAAAATCAATTATAACAGGACGAGGCAATACATGCATCTTCTTTCAAATTCGACTTCCATTGCTCCAACAGATACCTGGAAGCTTTGTGATTATTACCTTAAACCTCAGATAGGGGATCAGGTTGCACTGGGATTTTATGAAATGCTCTTTAGAAACAATTTTGAAGCATCCGCTGAAATATATTATAAGAGTATAAGGAATATGGTCGATTTTAAAGGAGGGACAACCCTGGTAATGGATGAAAACATTGAAAAAGATTATGTAAATGTCAAGGGTAAAGCATATGGGCTGGAACTGGTTCTGAAAAAAACTGAAGGGAAAATCCGGTATAGTATTGGCTATACTTATTCCAGAACCTTTATTAAAAGCATCGGGTCTTTCAGTGAGGAAATTATCAACTCAGGAAAATGGTTTCCTGCTAATTTTGATAAGCCAAATGACCTGGTAGTAACTTTTAATTATATCTTCTCACGTCGTATCAGTCTATCATCAAACTATACATGGAGCACCGGGCGTCCGATAACATATCCGATTGCTACATATAGTGTGGTAGATAAACTGCTTGTAACATACTCCGACAGGAATGAATACAGAATTCCTGATTATTCAAGGCTGGATCTTTCTCTGAAAGTAAGCGGGAATCTGAGATCACACAGGATTGCCCATCCGAACTGGACATTTTCTATTTACAATGTTCTGGGCAGACAGAATGTTTACTCAATTTATTTCAAAAAAGAGGGACAAACCGTAAACGGTTACAGATTGTCAGTTTTTGGAAGGGCAATTCCATCAGTCACTTTTAGCTTTGATTTCTAAAGAAAAATGAATCATCCCAGGCAAATAATATTATTATCAATTTTACTTCTCGTTAGCAGTTGCATAACTCAGTTTATTCCGCATACCACTGAGGATAGGGATTTACTTGTCGTTGAAGGCCTGATAACAGATAGTCCACAGGCTAATATCATAAAACTAACACGACCTAACCATCTTGGATTGACTACCGCACCACTTCCTGTATCAGGATGTAATGTATCTGTAACCGATGATTCGGGTCAGTCTTTCATTTTCACTGAAACAACTCCGGGAACTTATATTTCGAACCCGGCAAAATTTCAGGGCATAATCGGCAGGTTTTATACTTTGCACATAACTACAAACCTTGGTAATAGTCAGAATTTTGAATCATATGCGATGGAACTGAAACCTGTTCCTCCAATCGACAGCGTTTATTATGAAAAAGTTGTTTTTTCAGAGAGTAATGGAGCCTCAGCTGGTCAGGAGGGTTGTAAGATCTTTGTAGATACCCATGATCCGGAAAACAACTGTAAGTTCTACAGATGGGAATACTCCGAGACTTGGGAGTTCCACCTTCCTTATACAGTTCCTAACAACGTATGCTGGATTTCAAATAATTCCGATGTAATTAATATTAAAAGCACTTCTTTCATTGGTGAAGACAGAATCAGCAGGTTCCCTTTGATTTTAATTACAAACCAGACTGATAGGTTGAGAGAAAAATACAGCATATTGGTGAATCAGTACTCATTGAATGAGGATGAATATATCTACTGGGATAAACTTCAGAATATTTCTCAACAGGTAGGTGGCCTTTATGATATAATACCCTCAGCTATTCCCAGCAATATTTATTGTATTGATGATCCCAATCAAAAAGTACTTGGTTATTTCAGCGTATCAGCTAAATCATCTTCAAGAATTTTTATAAAAGATCGTTTTGCAGGTGTACGCACGCAGTATACTGATCAAACATGCATCGCCGATACAGTAAGAGGTAGTAATCCAATTCAATATCTGAATTCGAGTGTCTGGGTAATAATTAATAACCCTCTGCCACCGCCAGGATACAGGGTGACTACACGTATCAAGGCTTGTTATGATTGTACAGTCAGAGGCACGAAAATTAAGCCTGACTACTGGGAAAGTGGTAAATAACGGATATCGATGAAAGCATTCTAAATGGTAAAAAAAATATTAACAACGGTTCTAATTCTGATTCATTTCCTGTTTTTACAAGGTGTTTATGGACAGACTCCTGCTAATTTCAGGGATAATCTCAGTGAAAAATTCTTAAGATTTTGTAAAACTGTACCGCGGGAAGAAATATTTATTCACTCAGACAGGGAAGATTATATTTCAGGAGAAGATATGTGGTTTAATATTTATTTACTTGACAGACAAAGTTTTAAACCTTCATCAGGAAGTAAAATTGCTTATTTTGAATTGCTTAATCCTGAAAACCGCCCTATCGTACAGAAAAAGATATGGCTTGATGGAGGTTTTGGTCCCGGACAAATTGCACTTCCCGACACATTGAGTACGGGAACCTACACTATAAGAGCATATACGAACTGGATGAAGAATTTTCTTCCGTATAATTGTTTTACAAAGGTTGTCCATATTTATAATGCTTTCAGCAATAAGTCATTTAAAAGAAATATAAATTCAGACAAAATAATTAATCAAGGTATAGACACTAAAATTAATCAGGAATTTCAAAATACAGGAGTCACTCTTAAGGCAGACAACCTTAAAAAGGATTTTCTGGAAATCATAGTTTCAGCAGATGAAAAATTCCGCTCTGAAAATAGCAATCAGTTTTATTTGTTTATCCAGACTCATGGAATTATTAACATGATAAGTACTGAGAGGATATCCGGAGAATTTACAAAAATATCTGTTCCAAAAAGTCAGTTGTCTTCAGGAGTAAACAGCATTACAGTTTTTAATCTTAAAGGACTGCCTGTCGGTGAAAGATATATTTATACTCCCGATAGAGTAAATACCGATATCTCTCTACATTCTGTCGACAGTTCAGTACTCAGAAAGAAAATATCGCTCGATCTGGAGTTTGGAAAAGGAATAACTTCTCTTAATTCCCCCAATATCAGCATATCAGTTGCACCGGAAACAATTAACCAAAATGTCATGGACATTGCTGATTATATGATATTTGGGACAGAATTTGGTTATATGCCCGGGAGTGCTTTTAAAAACAGAAAAGTTAGCGAGCTAGCTCCTGAATTGACAGACAGTCTTCTTCAGACTGTGAAAGGTAACTGGATTAACTGGAATGTTATTTTATCAGATAAACCACCTGTTTTTAGATACCAGATGGAAAGTGAATATAATTATCTTTCGGGTAAACTTCTAACTTCTGGTCAGAGTTCCGAAGATTCAGTTAAATATATTATCTGTTCATCTCCGGGAAAAACAGCTGTTTTTCAATATGCAAAAGCAGATCGGGAGGGGAGATTTAGTTTTAAAGTTCATATCGATGAAAAGGTAAAAGATTTAATTATCCAACCCGATGTAGTGACTAAAAATCAATCTCTTAATATTGAATCACCTTTTTCGGATCAGTATTTAAGGCCTGAGATATCTGTTGATTCTGTCAATAATCAGATTCCTGACTATATTTCAACATGGAGTGTAAATCATCAGGTGAGAAAAATTTATGGGACTTCTTATATTGGAAACCCCGTTAGTCCGGTTATAGCACTTCCCGATATTAAAAGATTCTATGGAAAACCTGATCAGGAGCTGATCATGAAAGACTACATTGTACTGCCTGTTATGCAGGAAGTATTCTTTGAACTTTTAGTCGGTGTCTTTCTAAAGAGTAAAAAATCGGGTTATGAGATAACTGTTGCAAATCCTGAGAACAACAAAGTTTACGAAACACCTCCGGGACTGTTTATAGACGGGGTAATGGTAAAAGATCCTTCATTAATAGCTGCTCTTGATCCTGAGATTATTGAAAGAATAGATGTTGTCAGAGGCAAATATTATATTGGAGACTTCCTTTTCATTGGAATTGTTAATGTTATTACAAAAGCGGCAGACTTCAGTAATGCTCTTCTGCCCGATTATGCTATCAGGTTGCATTATAAAGCAATAGATCAGACAGGATCGTTTGTATCGCCCGATTATTCATCTGCAGAAATGAAAAAGAGCCGGATTCCGGATTTCAGAAACACACTTTATTGGAATCCTTCACTAAAGCCTGGCAAAGATGGTAAGGCCAGGGTTGAGTTCTGGACATCGGATATTGCTTCAGATTTTGAAGTTAATATTCAGGGCATTACTCCGGAAGGCAAAATGTATTCAATAAAAAAGATCATTAAGGTAAAAAGGTAACAGAGTAGCTGAGTGTCAGTATCTGAAATCTTTTTTCTGCAAGTCAACTGAAAATAACTTTTTATTCATCTAAAATCGACATGGTTTTAAAATATACCATATGAATGTTAATTTCGGACATGGGGATTCAATCAGGCAATTATTTTTAAAATATTGGCCTTCCGGATTTTTACCTTATGTTTCTGTTTTGATAATATTGGTATTTTCTGAGAGTTGTATCAAAATGTTCGTTCCAGTAACTAGTGAAGATCCTGATATTCTGGTGGTTGAGGGACTTGTAACGGACCAGTCTGGCCCAAATACAATAAAACTTTCCACTTCAATGCCTCTGGGAGGAAGAAATTCAGCCACCCCGCTAACTGGATGTATTGTGACCCTCTCTGATGATTTAGGCAGCTTTTATAGTTTAAGCGAAACACCAGGAGGGATCTATGTCACAAATCCCTCCTTCCATGGTGTTGTCGGCAGAACCTATACACTGCACATTAAAACCAGTTCATCACGTAATTACCTTAGTTATCAATCATTCCCGGTACTTATGAAACCCGTGCCTCCGATTGATACTGTTTATTATGAAAAAGTTGTGCTGACCAGAGCTGATGATGGATGGCCTTCAGGTGAGGGTTGTCAGATTTTCTTAAATACCATCGATAAGGAAAACATATGCAAGCTCTATCGCTGGGAGTACACAGAGACCTGGGAATTCGGGATACCATATAATGTTCCCAACAATAAATGCTGGGTAACAAATAACTCCGATAAAATTAATATTAAGAGCACATCTGGTTTGTCTGAAGGTACAATTATAAGACAACCGGTAAATTATGTTACAAATGCCTCCGACCGGCTTAAAGTCAGATATAGTATACTGGTGAATCAATACTCACTTACTGAAGATGAATTTATTTATTGGGATAAACTTCAGAATGTTATCGAAAATGTAGGCAGTCTTTATGATATTATTCCGTCCTCGATTCCCAGCAATATTTCATGTGTTGATAAACCTGATGAAAATGTTTTAGGTTATTTCAGTGTTTCAGCAGTTAAATCAAAGAGGATTTTTGTTAATGATCAATTCAGAGGTATGCCTGATTTATATACTAACTGTGAACATGCACGTGTTAACTATTTTGTACCAATTCCCGATCTGGGTGTTTCTGCATGGGTAATTATTGATGTTCCATCACCTCCTCCACCATACAAAATTCTGACCTATATCAAAGGTTGTGCTGATTGCACGGTTAGGGGAACAACTACAAAACCTGACTACTGGGAAGATTATAAGTAGTATGCTGGATTTCCAATTGTCAGTTTTTTGCTAGATTTGAGGATGTCCACTGTTTTCAGAAATATTTAAATACAATGAAATGATCCAGAACAGAAGAAAATTTTTATCTGCTATGGTAGCAGGAGGAGTGGCAATGCCACTGATCTCAGGTATTCAGTCCCTGTTTCCTGAATCAACCGTGAATCATTACCCAATAAGGCTATTCTCCAAGCCTCTCGATACTTATGATTTTGATTTTATGTGTGAATGTACGGCAGGAGCAGGAATAGGTGGTCTTGACCTGACTGTCCGTCCAGGAGGAAAAGTGGAACCGGCAGATGTAGAGATATCTTTGCCGAAATTAATTGGCCGGGCAAATAAATTCAACCTGACAATCGACATGATAGTAACAGGGATTGTGTCCGCTTCAGATCCTTTCACTGAAAAAATACTGAAGATAGCTTCAGATTCAGGAGTGAAATTTTACAGGTTAGGATGGTTTGATTATGATTTTAAAAAAGGTGTATTGGAAACTATACAGCAATACAGAACTGATCTGATTGAAATATCCAGGATTAACAGTAAATATAAAATTCATGGTGGTTATCAGAACCATTCCGGAACATATGTGGGCGCCCCTGTTTGGGATTTAAATGAACTGTTTCGTGATATTCCGCCTGAGTTCTTAGGTAGTCAGTATGATGTGCGACATGCAATGGTGGAAGGTACCGACACATGGATGATTGGGATGCGCCTGATTGCCAGACATATAAAAACACTGGCAATCAAAGATTTTATATGGAAAACAGAAGGAGGCAAACCGCAGCCTGTTACTATGCCGATGGGTGAGGGGATGATAGATTGGGATCTCTTCTTTCAAAATGTGAAAGAACTCAATATTAAGGCTCCGATAACCCTGCATGTTGAATATCCATTGCTTGAAAAAGATGAACTGAAACTATCTTTGAATATGCAACAGGAAATCATTGTACGAAAGCTAAAGAAGGATAGTGATTTCATTAATTCATATCTGAAAAAATATCAATTAATTTAAATATATTACAGATTAGCAATGTGCAGATTTAAGTTACTGTTCATCCTGTTTTTTCCCTTGATAATCGGGGCTGACCTTTCTGTTACTGCACAGTCATTAGCCGTGCCATACCGTGCGGACCGAAGTCAGAAGGATTCTCTTATTGAAAATC
>Ga0302284_1000756_pt1 | contig 14686 bp, 11 predicted proteins | sample III_Fen_E2_1_FD_198760 | JGI IMG/M metagenome (GOLD analysis project Ga0302284, IMG submission 198760) | Peat permafrost microbial communities from Stordalen Mire near Abisko, Sweden - III_Fen_E2_1 | ecosystem: Environmental > Terrestrial > Soil > Wetlands > Permafrost | place: Sweden: Abisko...
GTTTTTGATACAAGACAGAATCCCAAAAAAATCAGTAAAATTGACTAGCTTCTTAATATTTGCCTCGGGACTCGATCGCCCTTGAAAAGCTCCAATAAACTTGACAATTTCATCCCGGACTATTAAAAAGCTAAAACTAACTCGGACGGTTTAATTAATCGCCTTCCGCAGCCCGGGACAGATTTGTAATCGTCCCCAACATCTATGCGCTTAAACTCTGTTCCATTTATAAAATTCTGTAGCACCCGGACAGTTTCGTCTCCCGGGACAGAATCATCGGGCTGCGGGCCGACGCGCAGGTGCCTTGCCTGCCTACCGGCAGGTAGGTTTTTTGCTCGGCATCGAGACTATTTTATCGTGACCCAAAAACTCACACTCATCACCCGGACTTGGTACCGTTTAGACAATTTATCGTGACCCAAAACTTATCGTCCACTTACCGGGACTACCTGACGCTCGCTCCGCTCGGTCAGGGCAGGTGCAAAAAACGCGGTACCCCGACACCCTTCGCTGCCGCTCAGGGCAGGCTCACGCCAACTCAATTAAACTGCCGGGCCGTTAGGCACAAATAAGTGTCTCGACTCTGAATTGGCCACCCGCCGTAACTTATTAAATTTAAATGCAATATATTTCATTGTTAACTCTATCTGGACTTTGCCTTCGCTCAGTTTATTTCTCGACAATTTTATAATAACTTGACCATTTTCTAGAGTCTTGACAAATTTTGTTCCTGGCAAATTCTTGACAATTCTTTTCTATGATTTACTTGTGCCAACAGCTTAGGATGAATTTCTTTTAGAAAAGATAAAATTTGATTGAAAATATTTAATCAAAAAACGAGTTTATTCATTAAATAACCTTAGAGAAAACATGATCAGACTATTTCTACCTTATAATAAAACCATTCTAAAGACGAACATTATCTTTTCAGTATTTCTCACTATGCTTTCAAGTATGATTTTGCTCGCCCTTCCCTCGCCACACTCTCCAACTTATATTATAATAAGGAGTTTCATGGTTTGGATAATGACAGGAGGTTTTCTACTTTCAGCATTTTACTTTGAAATCACCAGAAAAAATGAATACTATTTCTATTATAATTTAGGGCTTTCAAAGATTAAACTTCTCTTAATTGCTTATCTCCTGAGCTTTCTTTTTGTTATTCCCATTTTATTCATTCTACAATATGTCTAATCTTCTTGAGGCTGATAGCATCCGTAAAGAATTCGGAACTAATCAAGTTCTAACAGACATTTCTCTTAAATGTCAACCAGGTGAAATTATAGGGTTGCTGGGAAGAAACGGTTCTGGGAAATCAACATTACTCAAAATAATATTTGGGACTCTTTATACCGATTATAAATTTATCAGGATCAATAATTCAATCCTAAATCAACCTTTTAAAACAAAAAATACTATTGCCTATCTCAATCAAGACAATTTCTTACCTAAAAACATAACTGTAAAACAAGTGGTTGAGATTTATTCCGATGATCTTGACCAAAAAGGATTCCTTGAAGATGAGGTTCTTTCAAAAGTAATGAAGACTAAGATTCGAAATTTGTCGGGAGGTGAATCAAGGTATCTCGAGGTCAAACTTTTGTTAAACATTGAGACTCTGTTTGTACTGCTCGATGAACCATTTAATGGTATTTCGCCTCTTCATTTGGAATTAATTAAGAAAATGATAATTGACAAGTCATTAAAGAAAGGGATTCTACTTACGGATCATGATTATAGAAATGTTCTAGATGTTGCTAATAAGTACTACCTCCTTTTTGATGGAGGTCTTAAATCAGTAAAGACAAAACAAGATCTAATTGATTGGGGATATGTCCCTGATAACGAGTGACAAAAAAACTTGCGCCGGGCCGTTAGCATTCATTTCCAAGTTACTACGAGACAGGCTACACACCCGGACTAGCCATTTCTAGACAAATTATCTTGACACAAAAATCATCTTTCCTCCTAGGATTAAACGAACGCTAACTCTCAAAAATAGGTGTCTGTGAAAATAAAACGACTTGTTTGTGATTTTTAAGCTTGTTCTGTTACTAATTGGATAATATGTGATCACTGGTTGATTTATTTACCAAAAAGTAACAGCATGACAGATGATAGATAGTAGACAAAAGGACCAATTCCTCGATATTTTAGAGAAAAATATTGGGATTATTATAAAGATTGCAAGAGCATATTCAAAGACACTCCATGATAAAGAGGACTTGATTAATGATATCACTCTTGAACTTTGGAAATCATTTGGACGATTTAAAGGTGACTCAAAAATATCCACTTGGATTTATCGCATTGCTTTAAACACATCCATGAACTATAAACGTAAAAGAGAAAAAGACAGATTATTTTTCTTGGACGATTTAAAACAAATTGAAAATAAAAGCTGGCTAATTGAGCAACTGGACTCGTCACATTCAGAAATTTTGTATCAATGCATTGATGAGTTAAATCAACTAAATAAAGCAATAATTCTGCTTTATCTTGACGGCAATTCACATGATGAAATTTCAGAAATAATCGGAATTTCAAAGACAAATGTCGGAACACGAATTAGCCGGATAAAAGAACAAATAAAGGATTTAGCAACTACAAAAATTTAACTGCAATGGAATTATTAGAACTACAAAACATATGGCAAGAATACGATAAGAAATTATCGGAAAATACTCGCCTTAACAAAGAAATATTAAAATTGATGTTACTTTCAAAGCCGAAAAGAAGATTAAACTGGATTAAAATTAAGGCTGCATTGACTATCATTTCACCAGTTTTCTTTGTCCCTTTAATATTGATTCAGGATATCCAGTTTCATATTACAACCAGGTTCTATATCGGATTAGGTCTATTATTGCCCGTTGTGATTATATCTTATATCTGGGATATCAGATATTTCATATTGATTGGGAAAGTTGATTTTTCAAGACCGGTTCTTTCTATAAAAAAAATAATTGCGGAACTTCAGAAGTATAAGATTAAAAAGACACGATTCAGATATCTGTTAATGCCTTTAGCTATGGCGGGAATACTATTAATGATTATTCAAAAGTTGACTATTAGTTTTGATTTTCTCTCACTTCTTCCGTTGCTGCTTATAATACTTGTCTTTTTTTCATCTATGTATATTACTTTCAGATATTCCATTTTTGAACAATTTAAAAAACTTAACAAAGAGATTGACGAGATAGAACAGCTTGAGAAAGAGTAATTAACATCAGCTTAATCTTAATTTATCACCTTGACTCAAAAAATAAACGAAACGCTAACTCGGACGGTCTAATTAAGTGCCTTCAGCCAGCCCAGTACAGCTTTGTATCCAGCCCCAAAATCTATGCTCGTAAATTCTGTTCCATTTATTAAATTCTGTGGCCCCCGGACAGTTTCGTTTACCGGGACAGCATCTTTGGGCAGGCTCCGACGGCACTTAATTAAACCGCCGGGCCGTTAGCACAAATTGGTTACAGAAAACTTAATTGGCCACCCGCCTTAACTCATTAAATTTTAGCACATATTAGAACATTTGTATTTTTATCTGGACTTTGCTTTCGCTCAACTTATTTCTAGACAATTTTGCAATGACATGACTAATTTATTCCATCTAGACTATTTTCGTACCCGGCCAATTTCACAAGTGAGTCAAGATCAACTTGTGCTAACTTTTAATTATTAAAAGATGACAATAAATCCTTTCAAACAAAAAAGTGAACTTGAATGTTTATAACATGGTGATTAATAAAATAAACTCAAGAAAATAACTCATAAATCTTAGAACTATGTCATTTCAAGCATATCTCGAAAACATTAAGGCAAAGACTGGAAAGGGTCCCGCCGACTTTAAAAGACTAGCAGAACAAAAAGGGTTTCTGCAAAATGGACAAATAACAGCCGGAACCAAGGCAGCTGATATTGTAAAGTGGCTTAAAGAAGATTTTGAGTTAGGCCACGGACATGCTATGGCTATTTACGCTCTCTTTAAAGGTATTAAAAATGAATCAAGTAACTGACTTGAATTGATCTGGCAACTGGTATGATGCCCAACTTGACAAATATTTCTATAAGATTTATAAGAGTTAAGGGACTAGCCATCTAGTCAATAAAATACTTGTGCTAACTCGGACGGTGCTATTAATTAATTGGCTTCCCGCTTCGCCTCTCTTATTCTATTAAAATACGTTTAGCATGACAAAGGCTTCGCGGGACGCTGACAGCAACTAATTAAACCGCCGGGCCGTCAGCGGTAATATTTCCAAGCTTATAGTTATAGACGTGGAACTAAATTGGTCCCTGAGACAGGTTTCGAAATGCCCTGACATTTAAATATAAGATCTGAAAATGGATGAAGATTAATAATAATTTCTTAATAACATTCTACCTTTATAAATACCAGGGAAATTCTAGTTATATACTTTATCTATGATTAAATTTATCTTCATATTTCTGTTTTTTAATTTCAATATAGTTGCTTATAGTCAGGTTATTAAAGGAATTGTATTAGAAACAAAAACAAATAACCCAGTTTTAGCTACAATCTATTTTAGCGGAACATTTGTTGGGACTCTCTCAGATTTGAATGGTAATTTTGAGCTGGACATCTCAAAAAATAATTCAAAACCATTAACTATAAGCTCTGTAGGATATTACTCTATTACTCTTACGGATTATTTAAAAGTTAAACCATTAATAATCTATCTGACACCCAAATTACACGAATTGGAGGAAGTTGTCATTTCTTCTAAATCACTAGCCAGAAAGAGGAAAGAATATTTAAACAAGTTTAAAGAAGTGTTTCTTGGGACATCAGACAACGCCCTGAACTGTGAAATTATTAATGAAAGCGACATTACATTTAACTATGACTCTTGTAGAGATACTCTTAAAGCATTTGCGTCAAAGCCAATTCTAATTAACAATAAGGCCCTTGGATATAAAATCAGTTATTATCTGGATAAATTTGAATATTATAAGAAACTCTATTCCTTCACTCTCATAGGGAATATTGTTTTCAACGAAGATTTGACAAAGTGGAACCCAGATAAACAGACATATGAAAACAGAAGAAAAGACGTCTACCTTGGATCGAGAATGCACTTTTTCAGAGCACTATGGGCAAATGAATTAACAACAGCCGGTTTTATAATCAAAAACTCTAACGATAAATACCTCAGTTACAAAGATATTGTAGTTGAAGAAAACTGTAATCTCGCAGATTCTATAAAAACATGTAAAAAATATCTTAAGTATCGTAACAATCTGCAAATAATATATTCCTCGAGTTTAAGTAATGTTACTATGTTTACTTCTAAAGTTTTTTTTGATAAAGATGGTAATTTTGATTTAGGTTTGGAGTGGGGGGGCGAAATGTTAACAAAGCGTGTTGGGGATATGCTGCCATCTGAATATGCAATCAACCCACAAACTGAAAATCAAGTACCAGTTCCAGATAGGAAGAAGAAAAATATTGAAATACCTTTCGAAAAAGTTTATTTACATCTTGACAGGCCATATTACTCTTCAGGAGAAGATATCTGGATTAAAGCATATCTGGTGGACGCTTTAACAAACAAATTGTTCGATAACAGTAACAATCTTTATGCAGAGCTAATCTCTCCTGATCTGAAAATAATTAAACAAATAATTTTAAGAATGGATAAGGGTACGGGTGCCGGAGACATGCACCTGGAAGATTCTATAGCATCTGGAAATTACCAAATCAGGGCTTACACCAGTTGGATGCGAAATTTTGGCGAGACTTTCTTTTTTAAAAAAGGAATTGTTATTGAAAATCAAATTGGCGTAACTTCTTTAAATCAACCCCATCAGGCTGAAAGTAATGAAAAGATTGATTTACAATTTTTTCCTGAAGGGGGGTCATTAGTTGAAAATGTCAATACTGTGCTTGGTTTTAAGGCCGTAAATTCTTCCGGTTATGGATGTAATATAAATGGGTTTGTGCTTTCATCTCAAGGTGATACTGCAGCGAGCTTCACCAGCACACATTTTGGGATGGGAAGTTTTGTCTTTATTTCAAAACCAGAATTAAAGTATTTTGCCGTAGGTTCTGCCGGGAACAAAATTTCTTTCAAAGTAGAACTGCCAACTGCAGTAAAGACAGGATATTCTTTAAATGTATCCAATGTTAATAAGGATTTTTTCCAGGTAAATATTAGGACAAACCAGGCAACCCTCGACCATTTCCCTAACCATAAAATGGTAGTTATAGGGAAATCTCATAATTTGTTGTGTACAACAGCAAATGTAAAGATAAGTGGAACTGATAATTCGGTTGTTTTATCTAAGAAGGAGTTTCCTGAAGGAATTGCCCTGGTGACTTTGATGGATACAACAGGCAAACTATATAGCGAACGAGCATACTATATCTATTCTAAGGAAAAATATCAGATCAATGTCGTTCCTGATAAGAAAGAATATACCACAAGGCAAAAAGTAACTCTGCAAATTTCAGTAAAAGATACCTCAAACAATCCAGTTTCTGCCAACCTTTCGGTTTCTGTGGCTGAAGGTAAACAAGTAAAAGGTTTCGAAAAGAAACAGAATATAATATCTTATCTGTTACTTGAATCTGAAATCAGGGGCCATATTGAGCAGCCTTCTTATTATTTTGACACATTCAATACGGATCGTTACAATGCACTTGACAACCTATTGCTTACCCAGGGTTGGCGCAACTTTGTTTGGAACTATATTCCTGATACTGCAATTAAATTTGATTATTCAATAGAGAAAGGGATAACCTTGTCCGGAAGACTCAGAAATAAATGGGGAAATAAATCAATTGCAGGTGCCAAAATAACTATGGCATTACTACGGAATGATAATCCATTTTATAAATATACTAAGACGGATAGTACAGGTAAATACTATTTTGATGGGCTGAACTTTACAGGGCCTCAAAATCTTATGGTATATGCTACTGATAAAAAAGATAAGGGAAAGGGAATGATTTTTCTTGATTCAATTTCTATGGAACATGCGCCTATTTACTTAAAAGAGGCACAAAAATCTGAAACAGCAGTTAAGAATATTCCTGCTAATATCGATGAACCTAACCTTATCAATATGTCGGAATATAATGAAATTTCAAATTACATCAAGGAAGCTGAACAGAAATATATTATCCTGAAAAAGTATCATTTAACCGATACAATTGGACTGAATGAGGTTAAAATTGTTGCAAGCAAGTCATCAAGGGGAACTTCTGATAAAAATGTTCGTCTTTATGATTCACCAGATTTCTCCCTTAAAGTTACTGAACAAATGACATCCACTCATCCGGATGTTATTCAGACCCTGCAGGGTCGTGTTGCCGGATTGTATATTACTGGTGACCGGATAACTGGATACAAATTTATATTCCATGGGCAAAGCGGAGAGCCACTGTTTTTAATTGATGGCAAGGAGGTTGATTATGCATCCATCATAACTTTACCTATGAATGCTATTGATCAAGTTGAAGTTATAAAAGAGGGTGGGAAAATATCTCTGTTTGGTTTTAGGGGAAGCTTTGGCGTTATAAATGTTATCACAAAACATGGAATCAGTGGGCGGATTCCACCAGCTTTGAATTTTATAAGCCAACGCGTTTTTGGGTATTATCAGGCACGTACTTTTTATACACCCAACTATAATATTCCCCAGCCTGAATATTATAAACCTGATCTAAGGACCACTATTTATTGGGATCCTAATGTTGTAACTGATCAAGATGGCAATGCAACAATTTCATTTTTCAATGCTGATAGTAAAGCAATTATAAAAGTAGATGTTGAAGGCATTGCAGAACCTGGAATCCCATTGGTAGGAAGGTCAAGTTTTGAGAGTAAATAAAGTTAACCTTCTTACCAAATCCCTGATCATTTAAGTAGCAAAAATTAGTTTTTAAAATCTCTTAGTTTAGAATAAGTTCTCTTTGTTAAAATTTAAATTTGACTTTAGAAATAAAAAACCGCTAACTCGGACGGTACTTTAATTAAGTGCCTTCGGCAGCCCAGACAACTTCGTAATTAGCCCCCAAAGTCTATGAGTGAAAAATTGAACCAACTTAATAAATCTTGTGGCACCCGGACTGTTCCTGCTGCCGAGACAAAGTCAATGGGGCTGGCAGCCGACGCTCAAGGTGTCATGGTTTTTGCACGCCACCTTGACAACTTTATCGTGATATGACAAATCCTGCCCACTTATCGGGACCACACCATCTGGACAGTTTCATCGTGACACCAAACGCTCACCCACTTATCGGGACTTTGCAAAAACGCATGCCAAACCTGACACCCCTCGCTACCGCTCGGGGCAGGCTCACGGCAACTAATCAAACCGCCTGGCCGTTAGCACAAATTGCCAGCAAAAAAATGAATTGGCCACCCGCCGTAACTTATTAGAATTCAGCCTATATTGTATCATTAATAATTCTTTCTGGACTTTGCCTTTGCTCAACTTATTTCTAGACAATTTTACAATAACATGACTAATTTGATTCACCTAGACAATTTTCGTTTCCGGCCAATTTCATAATTAAGTACAAAGCAACTTGTGCTAACTGAACTGAATTATAACCTACTTGTTGAATGACCAATTTTTAATAAATTTGTAGAAAATATCCTAATGGTACCAATTGAGGTTAAAAATATAATTTTGAGTCGCTTGAAAAAATTCGATCCTAAAAAGGTTGGCATCTTTGGCTCTTTTGCCAGGGGCGATAATAAAAAAGGTAGCGATATTGATATTCTTGTGGAATTCAAAAAGATTCCTTCTTTACTAGCACTTATCAAGTTAGAAAACGATCTCTCGGAAATTCTTGGTACCAAAGTTGATCTCGTCACAACAGGAGCATTGAAGAATAAGAGAATCAAAAAAAGTATTAAGAAAGACCTCATCAGCATCTTATAATGATAAAGAGCGATCTCGCCTACATAGAGTATATTCTTGATTGCATTCGAAAAATAAGGGAGTTCAGTACTGGACTAACTTTAAAAGAGTTTAGGACAAACGAATTAGTTCAAGACGCCATTATAAGAAATATAGAGGTCATCGGCGAAGCTTCAAAAAAAATCTCTCTAGATACAAAATAAACCTATTATAAAATCCCCTGGAAAGAAATATCCGGAATGCGAGATAAACTAATCCACGACTATCTAGGCGTTGATGTTGAAGTAGTCTGGAAAACTATAAAGGAAGATATTCCTACACTCGAGAAGCTCATAAGCAAGATAGAATAGTAAAATACTTGTGCTAACTCAGACGGTTTAATTAATTGGCTTCCCGCTTCGCCTGCTTACACAAGACAAATCGCTATATCATGATAAAGGCTTCGCGGGACACGGTCGCCAGCCCGGACTCCTTCTCAATCAGCTCCTAAAGTTTATGCGAGCAAATTCATTTCAACTTATCAAATTTTGTGGCACCCGTCCCGATAGCTCCCGATAGCTATCGGGACGGGATGTTACTACTACCAAGACAAAGTCAATAGGGTTGCTCGCCTTCGCCTGCGGCTATGGCGAACAAAGCAAGCCGACGCGGAGTCTAATTAAACCGCCGGGCCGTTAGTTGGCAGGTTATCGGGCTCCAGAGACAAACTTAATGGACAAATTTGTGTTATCTCATTGTAAGGCGACATACCGCAAGTAATCAAAATGACAGACAATTTAAATTCAATCAAATGAGAAATCTAATTTATGCAATCAATCTTACTATTGATGGCTGCTTCGACCATACCAAAGGGATCGCTGATGACGAATTGCTTGAATATTTTACCCGCCTTGTGCTAGATGCTGACCTGCTTGTCTACGGGCGGAAAACCTACCAATTGATGGTTCCTTATTGGCCCGATGTCGCAAAAAACCCCTCTGGTGAGACAAAAGCAGACCTCGAATTTGCTCAGGCATTTGAGTCCAGAAACAAAATTGTTTTTTCACGAACGTTAGACAGGTCTGAAGGAAGAAACACGAGAATTGTTCGCACCAACCTTCAGGACGAAATACTTAAATTGAAACAGGAACAAGGAAATAATATTTTAGTAGGTGGTGTAGATATTCCATCACAACTTATAGAGCTTGACTTGGTTGATGAATATTATTTTGTGGTTCACCCGGTAATTGCTGGAGAAGGGAGAAGGTTGCTGGGTGGTATTAACCTGGAGAAGAAATCACTATTAAAACTTGTTGAGTCAAAGATTTTTAAATCAGGAAGTGTTGCGCTTCATTACTTGAAAAAGTGAGAGAAAAACCTGCGACAGGAGCGATACACTTTACTATGAGAAATCAGGACACAACAGGATACTGACACCCTGACCTTTAAATAAAAACCCGACCAACTGACTCGGCCAGATTAATTAATTATCTCACCATTGCTGCGCAATGGATTCGATGAACTCGTACCGAATGAACTTATCAAGTTGCTTCGCAAACAAAATTGAGGACGGTCCTCGGTTGCCTTCGCCAGCGCCAGGACAAAATTGCAATCAATCCGCAGTTTCTATGCGAGTAAATCACAAGTACTTATTAAATTTACTGGCACCCGGACTGATCCTGCTACCTAGACAAAATCTTGGCGCTGCGGGCCGACTCGGAGCTTAATTAAACCGCTGGGCTGTTGGCTGCAATATATCACAGACAGACAGTTTATTACAGCAACCATACTTAAGACAAATTTGATGACCAGATTACTACTTACAGCCTTGATTGGACTTATTCTTTTAGGCTGCAACAACAATTCAAATTCAATAAAAAAGGCACATGACAGAAAAACTAACGGAGTATCAATTATAGAATATTCAGTGGAAGGAACCTTCCCTCACAGCACTGATTCTTATACTGAGGGTTTCTTATTTCATGACGATGAACTTTATGAAAGCACTGGATCACCAGAAAATTATCCAAATACCAAATCAGTGATTGGGATTGTAAATTTAAAGACAGGAAAAATTGATGTAAAAGTAGAGATTGATAGAAACAAATATTTTGGAGAGGGCATCCTCTTTTTCGATAATAAGCTTTATCAACTGACCTATAAAAATCAATTGGGATTTATTTATGATTCAAAAGACTTTAAGCTGATAAGAACATTCACTTATGTAAATAAAGAAGGTTGGGGTATGACTTCTGATGGAAAATCAATAATCATGAGCGACGGAACCAATTTTATTACATATTGGGATCCTGACAGTCTAAAAGAAATTAAAAAACTCAATATTACATATAATGGTGCCTCAGCACTTTATGCAAATGAGTTAGAATATATCAATGGCTTTATCTACGCCAATGTCTGGACAACAAACTATATCGCAAAAATTGATCCTTCGGATGGGAAAATTGTTGGGCTCATTGATTTAACTTCACTATTCCAAAAAGCTAGAAAAGAAAATCCACTATCTGAAGCTACAAATGGAATAGCCTATAACCCAAAAAAGGATAAAGTATTTGTGACTGGAAAATTCTGGCCATATATTTTTGAGGTCAAATTCCTACATTAAAAAATAAATGAAGCAGCTAACTCGGACAGTTTCGTCTTCCGGGACAGCAACTTTGGGTTGGTGGGCCGACGGCACCTAATTAAACCGCCGGGCCGTTAGCGTTCATTCCCCCCACGATTTTGACCGTTAAATTCTCAAGTAAACGGCAAAAATTGAATCAAAAATGAGAAAACACAGTGTAAAAAGTAACTTAGTAACACGTTGATTATTAACACCAATATTTGCCGTTAGTCAAGATTGTGAAAAAGTCCGCATAAACAAGAGAACTTTAAAAATAGAAGGGAAACCCACGCTTATGAAAAGTTGGGAATATATTACATAAAACAGCAAATAAATTAATTATGATTAGAATAAGATTATTTTCAGTAACAGTAGTCGCTTTATTAGTTGGCTTGATGATTTACTCATGTAAGAAAAAAGACGAACCTATTGTTTATAAAAACCCATGGCTCACTTGGGCAAACCCGGCAGATATAACTGAAGGAACTGTGTTAAGTGCCACAACACAACTAAATGCCAGAGCCGATGTGGAAGGCATATTTATTTACACACCACCTGTTGGTGCACAACTAGGTGTTGGCTATAATCAAGATCTAAAAGTTGATTTTTACCCCACAGTCGATGGTTATATCTTATTCACAACTAAAACAGTAAAAATTAATGTAATCCCATCATTGAAACCAACTAATGGTTTGACAACCGCAGTATTTAACAACACCAAAACATACGGTACCATGACCGACCAGGACAGCAACGTGTATAAAACCATTACCATAGGCACACAAACATGGATGGCAGAAAACCTGCGAACAACTAAATTCCGTGACGGTACTGAAATGCCCAATATATGTTATGGATTATGGAATCTTAGCAAAAACGATGCATATTGCTCCTACAACAACACTACCGATGCAGTTTCTATTGCAACTTATGGCAGATTATACAATTGGTATACCGTAACCAATAGCCACAACATAGCGCCCGAAGGCTGGCACGTACCCACCGATGCCGAATGGACAACTTTAATAACTTATTTGGGTGGCGAAAGTGTAGCAGGCGGCAAAATGAAAGAATCCGGCAAAACGCATTGGATTGCACCAAATACCGATGCTACAAACGAAAGCGGCTTTACCAGCTTGCCTACAGGCTTACGTGGCTCCGGAGGGTCTAACCCTGAGCCTTTCTTCAGCTTCATGGGTGCCTGTAGCTACTATTGGAGTTCTACCGAACCTGGTCCCAACTATGCTGTTGGAAATTACTGCCGCCTGAGTTGCGACAATGCTACTGTATACCGTTACGACAACTCTAAAGCGGAGGGCTTTGCTGTGCGGCTGGTGAAGAACTGACAATTTGATTTATTTGATTATTTTTTAACTTTTTCAAAGGAAAAACCAATTTAAAAAATGAAAATAAAAAAAGCAGATTGAAAAACAACGAAACACCAACTCGGTCGGATTAATTAATTGCCTGCGGCGAGCTCGTCCCGCTTATGCGGGACTCGGTTGCCTTTAGCAACCCGGACTACTCCGTAAATCATTCGAGAGCCCCCGACGCTCACTTGCATATGATAATTCATGGTTTTGTTTTTGAAATGTACAAAACTGGCTCATGAGCATCATCTACAAGTTTTGCCTGCCCACGCAAGCCTGGTTTTGTTCCATTTACCGAGACTTAAAAAGCAACGCCAAATAACGACTTCAAAATGAATTCTGTCCATGACAAATAAATATTGCAATAAATTATTATTTATAAAATTGACTTTAGATAAAACAAGGTGTAATTTTGGTAATAAGTAAACGGAAACCAGAAGTAACTATTTGGCTTAACGATATCAGTTTACCAATATGATTTACCATAAATCTCAAGACTAATTGAATGCTAAAATCTATTTGTAATAACTAACTAAATAAATTAAGATGATTGGAGCAATTATTGCCAGACGAGCCGTTAAAACTGGATTTGACGCGCTTAACGAACGTGATCTTGACAAATTTATGAAGGCATGGGCAGACAATTGTATCTGGATTTACCCTGGAAAAGTTACTGCCGGTGGGCGATTTGTTGGAAAAGATGAAGTACGAAAATGGTTTGAGAAATTCCAATACCAGTTTCCTAAAATGAAATTCACCATAAACCATTTAGGAGTTGGAAATATTTTTGATTTAGTAGGGAACAATATTATCTCGGCTCAATGGGACCTGGAGATAGTCAGTAAAGATGGAATAAGTTTTTCTAATAGCGGAGTTACCTTACTTACAATCAAGGGAGCAAAAGTGGTTCAGGGTCAAGATTTTTTGACAATATCCGATGGTGATGAATATAAGAAGTTATGGGGGAATACAAAATAATTCCATAAAAATAGACTTCTTTAATGCTTGACGAGTAAAAAATTGCTACGACCACCTAACTCGGACAGTTTAATTAATTAGCTGCGCTGAGCTCGTCCCGCTTATGCGGGACTCGGTTGGCTTCCCGCTTTGCCTCGTAACACGAGACAAATTCGTTATATCATGACAAAGGCTTCGCGGGACACAGTCGGCCTTCGGACGACGTAGTCGCCTTCGGCCGACGAAGTCGGCAGCCCGGACAAATCCGTAGGCACCACGACTCAGACAGCACCTAATTAAACCGCCGGGCCGTTAGTGGTCAGTTTTAAATCCTCGGTACTTAATAAAAAGTCCTATATTCAAGTTTTTCAATTGCGATAAAAATGGCAACAATTCTAAAATGTGAAGACAGAAATTTTCAAGAAGACCCAAACAAGATTGAAAATTTCAAGTTATTTTCGGATGTTTCAAGGAAGAAAAAAGGTCTGAATCCTCAAAATTTAAACTTCGATTTGAGGCTACTTAATCCTGGACAGTATTCTGCTCCATATCATTCTCACAGGTTTGCAGAAGAATTGTTCATGATTATCTCAGGATCGTTGACGTTAAGAACTCCTAATGGATTAGACATTGTTTCTTCAGGTGATTTAGTGTTTTTCGAAATGGGCGATTCTGGCGCACATCAGTTTTACAATCACACTTCAGAACCTTGCACATATCTAGATATTAGATCCTTCGTAGGATTCGATATTTGTGATTACCCGGACTCCGGAAAGATCCTAATCGCTCCTTCATACGAGATCTTTAATAAGGAGGACCAGGCAAAATACTTTGAAGGAGAAACAGATGTCAAAAAAAA
>Ga0302284_1000760_pt1 | contig 14676 bp, 10 predicted proteins | sample III_Fen_E2_1_FD_198760 | JGI IMG/M metagenome (GOLD analysis project Ga0302284, IMG submission 198760) | Peat permafrost microbial communities from Stordalen Mire near Abisko, Sweden - III_Fen_E2_1 | ecosystem: Environmental > Terrestrial > Soil > Wetlands > Permafrost | place: Sweden: Abisko...
GTTAAAGACAAAAAAGAACAAAACATACTTCCTCTCCTTCTTGATCTCACAAATCCGAGTCCGCCATTGGGATGGGCCAACGGAGAAAGAAAATCAGTTGGAGAAAGGGCGAATGCCGATATAATAATGGGCTTAGCATTAATTCACCATCTGGCGATCTCGAATAATCTGCCCTTTGCTAAAATTGCACAATATTTCAGTCAATTATCCGATTGGATAATTATTGAATTTGTTCCAAAGGAAGATGATAAGGTTCAAATAATGCTGAAAAACCGTAAAGACATTTTTCAGCAATATTCAATTAGCGATTTTGAGATGGCATTTCAAAAATACTATACTATTGTACAAAAGCAACAGATTGAAAACAGTAAGAGGACATTATTCCTGATGAAAAAATTATGATAAAAAAGATATCAGATTATTTCAAAATAAGTCGGCCACTAATATTTTATCCCTGGTTAATTTTAATATTATTTATAGTAAAAAAATTTGATCTTATAAATCTTCATCCCTCATGGGGAAGCATATTAATATTCCTTTCGGCGAACATTATTGTGCTTTTTATTGCCTTTAAAATTCTGAAATTATTTACCAGGGACAGGTTGAAGACCTGGTTGCTTGCAGCAATCCTTCTTCTGTTATTACTCTATTATTCTAAAATTATTGAGTTTTTTTCCAGGTTGCCTTTTCTCCAGAAGGTTCTTGCTTCATTGCCTGCATTATTGCACCAGTTATTCTTTATTTTATTGTACATTTTAATTATTTATTTAAGCACTAAATATAAGGGATCCTTAGTGAGGCTTAGTATTTACCTGAATTATCTGTTTTTAGCATTAATCCTTTATATTTCGGTTGCTATCTTTTCCCAGAAACCGAATAAAATAACACTTGCCAATAAACTTGAAATTACTCAAAACAGACAGTCAGATATTGGTAAGAAGCTTCCGGATATTTATTATATTATCCTTGATGCTTATACCAGCAATAAGAGTCTTAAGGACTATTGGAATTATGATAATGTTGAATTGACAGATTTTCTGAAGAGCAAAGGATTCCGGCTCGAGACAGGGAGCAGAACAAATTATAATATTACTGAATACTCACTCTGTTCTACTTTGAATATGTCCTATCTTGCTAATATTCCTGGAACAAGATCAGAAAACCCCGTAAGGATTCTGAATTTGAAAAATCTGATCCGAAATAGTCAGGTAATCAGATTTGCTGTCAAAAATGGTTACAAGATTACAAATTTATCTTTTTTCGATCTTCCTGAAACACCCAGATATTATGATGATTTTTATACTATAGGCAGAGATCTTTTAGATGGTACTTTCTATAAAGGGGTTTTAAAACGGCTAACTATAGATTGGAATAATGCCAGTTCTCATAATAAAATTTTCTCACTCGAGAAAATAAACCCCGGCATCTTGAATAAGTTAAAGATCAGAGATAAAAATGATACCATTCCTAATTTTATTTATGCTCATATAATGATGCCTCACGACCCGTATTTGTTTGACGAATTTGGCAGGATTCATGAAAATGATTCAGTTTTTATTAGTACTTTTAAAGACTTATACCTGGGGCAGCTTAAATATGCTAATAAGTTAATAATAAGTACACTGGATTCTATAATAAAAAATTACTCATCCACGCCTCTTGTCATAATAATTCAGGGAGACCATGGATATCGTTACCTGACAGAAAAGAATAAAATGGACGAATCAATGACAATCCTGAATGCATATTATTTTTCAGATCATAGTTATTCTGATATCTATAATTCCATTAGTCCGGTTAATACTTTCCGTGTTGTATTTAATAAATATTTGAATGCCGGTTTTCCCTTGATTAGAGATACTTCTTATAATGTATTTTATGAATCCCAGTGAAAAATCAGTTTTTGAACTTTTGTTCATTAAGAGAGGTTTATTTAAGCTCTTCAATCTCAAAATATAACCTTATATTTAAAAATTAAAAAATGACCAAGGCTCTTTCTTCCTGGCATTTTTTTATTATGCCGGTTAAAATTTGTTATTTCTTAATCAAACATAAATACTAAGTAAGGTAAAATTGCAATGAAGTATACCTTTTCTGATCTTTTGTTTTACTTAAAGAATTTTCTGACCACAGGTCAGGAGCGTAGTATTATTGCTAAAAAAAATATTCTTGGCTCCTTGATTATTAAAGGCTTGAGTATTGTGATTAGCCTTGTAGTTGTTCCGTTAACGTTGAATTATCTGAACCCTTCGAACTATGGAATATGGTTGGTTTTAAGCTCAATGGTTATGTGGCTTTCATTTTTTGATATTGGATTCACACAGGGACTACGTAATAAGTTTGCAGTTGCAAAAGCCAAAGGAGATATACAGCTGGCCCGATCATATATAAGTACAGCGTACTATTATATTAGCATTATATTTATTATAGTTTGGATAGTTTTATTTATTGTCAGGAAACTCGTTAACTGGCATAGTTTACTTAACATCCCTATAAAAGATGAACAGCAGATATCAACTCTGGCAGTTATAATTCTGACATATTTATGTTTACAGTTTGTTTTAAGGATTATCAATACCGTGCTGATAGCCGATCAAAACCCGGCAAAATCTTCATTCCTTGATTTATTAGGGCAATTGATCTCATTAGTAATTATTTTTTTATTGACAAAATTTACCAAGGGATCTTTAATTTACCTCGGTCTGGCTGTCGGAATTTCTCAAATAATTGTTTTAGTATTTGGCACACTATTTTTGTTTAACAATAAATACAAAATTTACAGACCTTCATTTAAATATATTAAAAATGAGTATGCAAAAGATCTGCTTAATCTTGGCATAAAGTTTTTTGTACCGCAAATTGCCAGCATTGTTCAATATCAGTCTGCTTCGTTTCTGATTGCACATTACTTCAATACGGAACAGGTAACTTCGTATAATATAGCATATAAATACTTCTTCACTCTGCAGATGGTTTTTATGATCCTGCTTACGCCATTATGGAGTGGAGTAACAGATGCATACCATAAGGGTGATTTTACATGGATAAAGAACGTTGTTAATAAATACTTATTGGTACTTGTCCCATTCGTTTTAGCCGGAGGATTCATGCTTGCCTTATCAGCCCAGGTATATGATCTCTGGCTTGGCAAAAATGTGATCCACATCGCCTTTAGCATTTCATTCCTATGCTATATCTATTTATCTACATTTATGTTTTCGAGTATTTTTGTTTCTGTGATAAATGGAGTTGGAGCATTAACAATTCAGTTTATAACCTCAATTGTTACATCAATAGGTTTTATAGCATTATCAATGATACTAATCAAAAGATTCCATTTTGGCATAGAGGCAATTTTGATTTCTATTATTCTCTCAAATGTGTATGGATTTCTTATTGCTCCGATTCAGTATTATAAGATTTTTATCAAGAGTTCTAAATCAAGAATCTGGTATCAATAAAAACTGAGCCGTGAACAGGATAAGGTAATTGTTCGATTCATCATTTTGTTTTTGCACCTTAGTGGAATACTATCGACTAACCTAATATAATTGATAAATGGAAGACCAAATTGAAAAACCGATTTATAAAAGAACAAGAAATCTGTTGTTTTTTGGATTTGTAATTATCTATGCATCTATTTTAATCTATCTGTGCAAAGAAATAAATGTGTGGGAAGATGAGGTATATTCATTAAACACCACTTCAAAAAGTCTCAGTGTTGTTATAAATCAATCTTACACTTTTGAGGGTCAACCACCTGTGTATTTTCTACTATTAGCTCTTTGGCGCACCATAAGTTCAGGAATCTTTTTTGCCAGATTATTTTCCGTCATTTTTATTGCACTTTCGGCCTATATGATCCACAGGATTGTTCGATTATTTTCAGACACTGAAAATGCGCACTGGATGGTAATAATATTTCTTTTGAATCCTTTTTCTGTATGGGCAGCACTTGAAATACGTACCTACTCCCTGCTAATATTCCTTTCAACAGTTTCACTCTTCTTCTTCTTGCAGTATTATCTATTTAATAAAACAAAACATCTTTTTTATTTTCTTTTAATTTGTCTAATTGGATTATATACCCAATATTTCTTTTCTTTTGTAATGATCGCCTTGACAGTACCCTTATTAGTTTTTAAAGGATGGAAATGTTTTCTAAAGCAATGTCTCTACTTCATACCTCTGGTTGTACTTTTTATTCCGAATCTCTTCTTTATTACTAAAAATTTAGAAATTGCGCAATCTGCCACATATGATTATGGTTTAGCTCAACGAATATCCGTTGTTTTACATACCCCTCAGAATTTCATACTTGCCTTGCAAAAAGAAACATTTCATTCTGCGATAAACTGGGGAATAAAAATAATCTTTGTTTTTAGCATCCTGATGGCTTTAATAATAATATACAGGAAATACAGGAAAGATAATGTCATTATTTTAAAATATGTCTCCGGTCTTTTTATAATAGGTTTTGTCCTGGTTTTATTATATAGTTTTTTTAATGCATATACTGGAATTTGGTATGATGATAAATATATGGCAGTAGCATTTCCCTTTTTTATCTTGTTTTTTGCATTATTTGGGTTTTATCCCATACATTACAAAAGACTGGTTTTTGGGGCATTTTCGATCTATTTTATGGTTTTGCTTGCATTCAACTATTTTCCACCGGTTAAAAACTATGATTATAAATATTTGGCAAAGTATATTAGTAAAATAGAACATCAGAATGAACCAGTGCTTTGTTATTCGGATCTTATTTCACTCTCCCTTGATTATTATTACAATGGGGAAAATACAATATCCCCTCTTCCTGAAGCCCCAAGTTTTGATGAGAATTATATTAAAAATATAGCAGATACAGCAGGTTTGAAGAATTCAATAGAAAAAAAATATGGTATTTCGAAATCTTATCTGTTTATTTCAGATGATATGAGGAAATATTCTCAGAATCTTAATATGAATAGAGAAATGATTGATGATTATCTTAAAAATAAATTTCACATAACCTTTGATACCCTATATTTTGGAAGGAGTAAAAATCTTTATATCAGAGTCAGACGTCTTGAAAATATTCTTAGAAATTAGTAACTGAACTTTAAATTAAGGGGTATCTATATCGGTACCTCTTATTAAATGATTTTTAGACAGGTTCCATTTATCTGGAGCCATATTTAATAATTATAAATTTTTGATGGGAGAAAACAAGATAGCAATATTCGTAATTTCGGTTACTTCAATTACTTTCTGGGGATTATTATCACACTTTAATTTAATAAGCGGGAAGATGTTAACTGTACTGATTGTTCTGTCAGTACTCGTTATTGCCTATTCACTGTATTTTCTTTTGAATGATTTCAAATCTGAAAACAAATATTTCACAATTGTATTTTTTACATTTTTTGTATATGAACTAATAACTGTTGTTCGTGGATTTACCTTTTCTTATGGCAGTATAAAAGATTATTTACAGACTGGCTATCTTTTCTGGCCCTTCATCATTCCATTATTTGTATTTTTTAATAAAAAACTGTCAACTATTGGCCTTATATTTAAGTGGATCTTTTTAATGGCTCTGCCTTTTTTGTTTATGTTTTTTATTTTCCCAAAACTATTACTAACCAGAACATCTGCAGAAAATCTTGTTGCCCCGACTTTCATATGTGGGTTTTTATTCTTAAATAGTAACTATTTAAGTAATAAAAAGGTGAATGTTATTTTCCTTATAATGGTAATTTCATTGGTATCAGTTACATATGTAGCAAGGAGGAATTGCATTGCCACGCTGATAGGTTTTATAGTAAGCGGATATTTTCTTAATATTCTTTATAAGCATAAATCCACATTATTTAAATTTATGCCCGTCCTTATTATCAGCATTTTTTTCTTCTTTAGTTATTTCAGTAATCTTGGTGATCATCTTACTATGAAATTAAAAAACAGGATGACCGAGGATACAAGAAGTAAACTCTATGAATTATATCTGTATGAAATGAAGGACCATTTAGTTTTTGGCAAAGGGATGGATGGAGTTTATTTTTTCCCGATGGCAAGAAGTGAAGTAGAAGAAGGTGTTGTATTTGATGAGGTCGTTTATCGGAATGTAATTGAAAATGGATATTTACAGCTTTTGCTAACGGGTGGGATTATACACATCATCCTGTTTCTGTTAGTATTAATTCCGGCTGCTTTCCTTGGTATCTTCAAATCATCTAATCAATTTTCAGTCGCGTCGGGAGCATTAATTCTGCTTTGGATGGTTGATATGTTAATTTATGGATTACCAACTCTGAATTTACACTATATTGTAGTCTGGATCTGCGTAGGAATTTGCTATAAGTCGAGTATACGGGATGCCTCAAATGAAGAAATCAGAGAACAATTCCTTTTTTTGCGTTAATTTAAGCCAATGATAAAATTCAGATTTTTGGAACTTCGTTATCTAAAAACTTATTGAGAGCAGTATGAGGATACTCTATCTGGTATATGTTCAACAAAAATCATTTGAATTGTTTTGCAGTGATCACAGAACGAGGTCTTTTTGGGTTGATGCATTGTTGGATTCAGTGATTAAATCCGGAAACATTACAATTGCACTAGCAGTTCCTGTCAACAGTAATTCGTTCCAAAAAAAACAAATAAAAGATATGGTCCTTTATGGTTTGCCAAACCCGGAGGAACATAATCTGTTCAAAAAGGTTTTTAAACGAGTGACTAACTCTATTGAAAACAAAGGGATCAACTCTTCTGTTGAAAAGGTACTATTGGATTTTAAACCTGATATTATACAAATCTTTGGTTCAGAAAATCCGTTTGGACTGATATGCAAACAAACAAATATTCCCGTGGTCATTCATATACAGGGATACTTATTAATTTGGCTGAAAAAATGGTTTATCGGGATTTCTAAGTGGGAACTTATCAGGTATTCAGGTATTAAGGATATTTTATTTATGCGTGGATATTTACATGACTATTTCAATTTTAAAAAGAGAGCTGACAGAGAAGCTGAAATACTGAATTACTGCAGGTACTATATGGGTCGTACAGACTTTGATAAACAAGTACTGAATGTACTTTCACCTGGTTCGACTTATTATCATTGTGAAGAAGCAATCCGCAAAGAGTTTTTAGAGGGATCATGGGATTTCCCAAAAGGGGATAAAATAAAATGCGTCTCAATATTAAAAGGCACAACTTATAAAGGACTTAATTTATTGATTGAGACAGCTAAACTTATTTCAGATAATTCAACAATTTCAGTTGAATTCTCAATATGCGGTATCGCAGAGAACGAAAAGATTGTGAAAATACTGAAAAGAAAGTATAAAACTGACTTCAAGAGATTAGGAATCAAGTTTATGGGCATGCTTGGCACAGATGAACTTGTGAACCAATTATGTCAGTCTAATATTTATATTCATCCATCCTATATTGAAAACAGTCCAAATAGTGTTTGCGAAGCAATGGCCCTGGGTATGCCGGTAATTGCGACAAATGTTGGAGGTGTTTCATCACTGATAAGCAATAAAAAAGAAGGCATCCTGGTGCAGGAGGGGGATCCCTATTCATTGGCAGGTGCAATTATGGACTTGTCGTTTAATTTCAGCTGGGCAATAAATTTGGGAATTAATGCAAGAAATAGAGCATTGATGAGACATAACCCTGAAGGGATAGTGAATAGATTAATTGGAATTTATAATACAATTTTGTCAGGAAATGGAGAATAAGAATTATCCTAAAGTACTTGTCGTTGGTCAGACATTTAATTATAAATATGGTGGTGGCATTACTATGTCTAATCTATTTAAGGGATGGCCAAAAGACAAGCTGGCTCTTGCATCTTCCACCTATTTGTATAAAGACCTGGATTTGTCAGTGTGCGAATTGTATTATCAATTGGGATATAAGAGTAAACTTCATCCATTCCCCTTGAATCTGTTTCTTCCTAAAATCACATGTGGTCCACTTGTTATCAACAATGTTCAAAGTGTTCCAAAGCAAAATCATCAAATTAAGCCTGGGAAGTATAGATCTTTGTACAATTTAATTAGAGATCTTTTAGTTTTTCTTGGAGTGTACAATTTATTATATCGGTTAAAGGTTACGACTAAGTTTAAAGAATGGTTGATAGCTTTTAATCCCGATATCATATATTCTCAGCTGGAAACGCTGGAAATCATAAGGTTAGTTAAACAAATTCATCTGTTAACTAAAAAACCAATTGCAATTCATATTATGGATGATTGGCCAAATACCATCAGCAAGCGGTCTATTGTATTTAACTTCTGGAATAGGAAAATTGACAATGAATTTCGGGAGCTATTAGGTCGGGCGTCTGTTTTAATGAGTATAAGTCAGGCAATGACCGAAGAATACTTGAAACGTTATGGTAAAGAATTCTTCCCTTTCCGTAATCCGATAGAAGTTGAAAAATGGTTACCCTATTCAAGGACACAAAGCACATTAAACGAAGAATTCAGGGTATTATATACCGGTCGGGTAGGAATGGCAAACGGAAAGGCAATCTTAGAGATAGCAAAGGTTATTAACCATATGAATAATTTGGGTAAAAAAGTTATTCTTGATATATTTACTCCGGATAATAACTCAAAAGGAGCGGTTTATCTTAAGAATTATCGTGGTGTTAATATTAATGGACATATCAATCATGACCAGATGCCTGAACTAATACCCAGTTATGATTTACTGATTCTCCCTCTGGATTTCGACAAGGAAGGAGTTCGTTTTACTCAGCTCTCAATTCCGACCAAATTATCGGAATACATGATATCTGGTGTCCCGATTTTAATTTATGCAGATAAACAAACCGCATTAGCCAGATTTGCTCTCAAGGGTGAATGGGCTTATGTTGTCACTAACAATGATGCAGAGACTTTGGAAAATGGAATCGCTGAATTACTTCAAAATGATTCCCTGCGTAGACAACTTGCAGAAAAGGCATTGAAATTTGTACTTAAAGATGACGACGCGACAATAGTAAAAGAGAATTTCAGAAAGTGTTTAAATATTGATTAAAGAGTATTTTTAATATGAAAAATTTATTTGGTGATAAGATACTTCTAATTACCGGAGGTACTGGCTCGTTTGGAAATGCCGTTCTTAAGAAATTCCTGAATTCGGAGTTAAAGGAGATTCGAATTTTCAGCCGCGATGAGAAAAAACAGGATGACATGCGTAAGTTATACTCGAATGAGAAAATAAAATTCTATATAGGCGATGTTCGGGACAGCCATTCGGTCGACAATGCCATGGCCGGAGTAGATTTTGTTTTTCATGCGGCTGCTCTCAAACAGGTACCCTCCTGTGAATTTTTCCCGATGGAAGCTATCAGGACTAATGTAATAGGTTGTGAAAATGTTCTGGATTCTGCTATAGCAAATAAGGTTAAACGTGTTATAGTTCTAAGTACTGACAAGGCAGTTTATCCTATTAATGCAATGGGTTTATCAAAAGCTATGAGCGAGAAAATAATGGTGGCTAAATCACGAACTCTAGTTAATGGCAACACTATACTTTGTGGCACCCGATATGGTAATGTAATGGCATCAAGAGGGTCCGTTATTCCTCTTTTTGTGGATCAGATCAAGGCCTCACAACCCATTACAGTTACAGATCCAGGAATGACTCGCTTTATGATGACTCTGGATGAAGCAGTAGAACTGGTGCTGTACGCTTTTGAACATGGAGACAATGGAGATATTTTTGTTCAAAAATCTCCAGCATCAACAATAAATGATCTTGCAGTGGCTCTTAGAGAGATTTATAAATCGAATTCTGAAATTCGTAATATAGGAACACGACATGGAGAAAAACTTTTCGAAACTTTAATAAATCGCGAAGAGATGATAAAAGCTGAGGATCTTGGCAGATATTTTAGGATTCCCGCTGATAACCGCGACCTTAACTATGGAAAATACTTTAGCGAAGGCGTATCTGACATGGCACTGACACATGAGTATACATCACATAATACCACACGATTGGATGTGGATGGAACAAAAAGACTTCTTTTGACGCTTGACATAATTAAAAAAGATGTTGGGACAGAATGAAAAAATAAGAAATCTAAATGCACGGATTTAATTAGCTTTAATATTATATGCAGTTTTTAATCAGTAAAAATCAGGCCGATTGTTAAAGGACTCTAATGGACAGGTTAAAATTAATCTTTTTCCCTATTGGAAAGCACGACACGGCAGGCAATAAAAGATTACGTAATCTTGCAAAATACCTGGGAAAAATTGAAAATGTAAAGATTTATTTTTATAATCCATCTGATGTAAAATCAGAAAGGTTATCAAGGGTAATTTCTGGTTTATATAAGATATTTCTTAAATTTATAGATCTTTTTAGAATACTCTTTATTATTATTCGTGAACGGGAAAAAGGGAGTCAAAATCTATTGTACTTCTATGAGGGCAGACATTTGCTGTTTCACAGGATTATATTAGCGAAATTACTGGGATATAAAATACTTATTGATATTGTGGAGAATCCAAACTCTCTTAAGTATTCAAAGTCTATAGCACAAAGTATAAGAACGTTTTATTTCTTATTTCTTTACAGGATTTTTCCTTTTTATGCAAGCGGTCTTACCGTAGTGTCAAATTTACTCTATACAAAAATAAAAAATGATTTTAAAGGTAGAATACCTGTTTTTCTTTTGGCAGTTTCTTTTGATCACGATGATTTTGATTTAGAGGTAAAGGAATATCCATACCCGACAATTTTTTACGGGGGAAGTTATGGCAGTAATTATGATTTTGATTCATTGTTTCAGGCTTTTAATAAAGTGAACAGGGAATTTCCTCAGTTACGACTCTGCTTAAGCGGGAACATAGAGGAACGGATGAAAAAGAAGATAATGGAGTCGATTGTAAATAAGAATAATGTCATTTTCTTAGGATTTCTCGATGAAGATGTATATTTCAAAACAATTTGCAGTATGTCCATTTTATGCATGCCACGAAATAATACTATCCAGGCCAATGCGGGCTTCCCATTTAAACTTGCAGAGTATTTTGCAAGTGGAAAACCGGTTATAACTTCAAGAAGTAGTGACGTATCTGCTTATGTTGACGATGGTGATGCATTTATTTATGAACCTGGAGATGCTTTAAAAATAGAATCTTTAATCAGGCAGGTTTTAAATGATTATGAAGCGGCTCTGGAAGTTGGCAGTAATGGAAAGTTAAAAGCCCAAAAATATTTTGACTCTCAGAATGTTGCAAAAGAATTTTATAATTTTCTGATAAATCTCAATTCTCAATAAAAAATTTTAACAAATAATAGACTTAAAGGCGACTCCTGAGCAGCGATAAATCTCACTAACGGAAGATCATGATTCATATAATACGTCTCGTTTATTACATTAATAAAGCAGTCTGTTGCTTTCGGGGGCTTTGTATTAAGTGAGGGAATATTGATGAAAATTTGAAGAAGGTTGCCTGCCGGTCAAATTTCACACTTTAAAAATATGTTAAAAGTAGGTATTACCGGACAATCCGGGTTTATAGGTGGACATCTTTACAATTTTCTTAATCTTAAAAAGGATGAAATCACTCTGATCCCTTTTGAGGAAGGTTTTTTTGAAAATAAAATCTTATTAAGAAAATTTGTAAGGGATTGCGATGTAATCGTTCATCTCGCGGCATTGAACAGACATAATGACCCCCAGGTTGTTTATGACACTAATCTGAAGCTGGTTAATCAATTATTGGAAGTCTTGAAAGCTGAAGGAAGCAGACCACATATACTATTCTCCTCTTCCACTCAGGAAGAAATGGACAACCTTTATGGAAAATCGAAACGGGATGGCCGTATTCTTTTTGAACAATGGGCAGAGAGTAATAATGCCAGGTTCACCGGATTTGTCATTCCGAATGTTTTTGGTCCATTTGGCAATCCATTTTACAATTCCGTAGTAGCTACCTTCTGCCATCAATTAACACATAATGAACGACCAAAAATAGTGATTGATACAACTCTTAAACTTATCTATGTCGATGAGCTGATTGACCTGCTATATCATAAAATTGTCGATCCTGTAATTGGACATGAAACTACCTTGTATAATGTTCATAATACTTCTGAAAGCAAGGTGTCAGAGATACTTGCAATTCTTGAAAACTTTAAAAAGATTTATTTTGAAAGCCATTGTTTTCCCGTGCTGAATAGCAATTTTGAACTAAATCTTTTCAATACATTCAGAAGTTATATGGAGCATTCTTCATATTATCCCGTTCTGCTTAATAAAAATGTCGACAACCGTGGTGCATTTATTGAAACAATAAAAACTTCGATTGGAGGACAATTCTCTTTCTCCACTACTGTACATGGTGTAACCAGGGGTAACCATTATCATACCAGAAAAATTGAAAGATTTATAGTTATAAAAGGAAAAGCAGTTATTGAGTTACGGCGTATCGGAACCAACGAAATATTGCATTTCGATCTTAACGGAGACAATCCTTCTTTCGTGGATATGCCTATATGGTACACTCATAACATTACAAATGTAGGAGACGAGGAGTTAATTACATTGTTCTGGATTAATGAGTTTTTTAATCCGGATGATCCTGATACATGTTTTGAAAAAGTATAAACTGATTATAATAATTTGTATTTGGTTCTCAGTAAGATAGATGAAAATTTGCCCTTATGAACTGCCATTAAACGCTAATCGCTAAACCAATCAACATGAGCAAACTTAAAGTAATGACTTTCATTGGAACAAGGCCCGAAATAATTCGGTTGTCACGTACAATGGTAAGGCTTGATGAATTTTTGAACCAGGTAATAGTTCATACAGGTCAGAATTATGATTATGAACTTAATGAGGTTTTCTTTAAAGAGCTTGGCCTTAGGAAGCCTGATCATTTCCTGAATGTAGATACTTCGTCGTTAGAAGCATCTGTGGGCGATATTATAAAAAAATCCGGTGAGATTTTAAGAAAAGAAAATCCGGATGCAGTATTGGTTTTGGGAGATACTAATTCATGTCTTGCAGCCTACATGGCTAAACGATTGCACATTCCTATATTTCATATGGAGGCAGGTAACAGAAGTTTCGATTTTAATGTTCCCGAGGAAGTTAATCGAAGGATAATTGATCATATTGCTGATTTCAATCTTGTATATACTGAACATGCACGAAGGCATTTGATCTCTGAAGGATTATCTCATCGAAGGATATATCTGACCGGAAGCCCCATGAAAGAGGTACTTAGCTTCTATTTGTCTAAGATTAATCAGTCCAATGCGCTTGAAGACTTGTCATTGATTGCAAAAAATTATTTTCTTGTTTCCACTCACAGGGAAGAAAATGTTGACAATCCAAATAACTTGTATAAAATCTTATTTGTTTTAAATAAACTGGCTGAAGAATATAGTCTTCCTGTTATAGTTTCCACCCATCCACGAACACGAAAGAGATTAGAAATGAGAACAGACATCAATATGAATCCATTAGTCCGTTTTTTAAAACCATTCGGATTCATTGATTATATATATCTTCAAATGAATGCCTTATGTACAATATCGGATTCAGGAACAATAAGCGAAGAATCATCTATTTTAAATTTTCCTGCTGTCTCTTTGCGGCAATCAATGGAGCGACCGGAAGCTCAGGATGCAGGAACAATTATTCTTACAGGTTTTGAGCCGGAGATTGTAATAGAAAGTATTAAAATAGTAATAAGTGAATTTAAGGAAACTAAAGGCTATAAAAGTATTGCTGATGATTATACTGTGGAAAATACTTCGTGGCGTGTTCTAAAGTTAATTTCAGGCAATTCCAGGTTAAGCAATTTATGGAATGGGATAGCTAGGAGCAGATAGAGAATCTCAAATTTTATTTCCACTGTATATAAGTAGCTTAATACCACTGAATAATATGATTTACAAGTATAATAATTATAACTATTAAATAACTGGATATTATATTTAAAAATCAGAAATATTCTATGACAAAGAGTTATTTTGATATTTAAATAGGTACTCATTAATGGAGCGCTAAATCATTTACAAATTGTTAAATGCATTAAAAAATTGGGAAATAAGAGCAAATTTCTCCTGAGATAAAAATAATCCAAAAATTATTAGCATGTTGAATCTGGCAATATTAGCACTTAGTGATTTTGAAAATTGGAATAATCAAAAGTCACTTAGTATGGGTGGGTCGTCGGGAGTAATAAAAAGCATTTTGCCCTATCTGGAGGCCGATAATATTTATTTGATGGGGATTACTTCTGAGAAGAGTAATTTATATAAGGAAATACATTTAAAGCAGAATATATATATTCTTCCAATTATTTTTGTACCCAGGAACTCGAAAATCCCGGTCCGTTTTCATGCATTTTATTATAGCAGAAAAATAAACTCGATATTAAAAAAATTTGATATTCAATCTGTTTACTCTCATGCGGAAGAAATCTCGTTTTGGATAAAATCGGTACCGGCTATTCTTTATCACATGCATGGTTCAACAAATTCATTAGTTAAAGCTAAGAACAAACTATTCAGAAATAAGCTTTTCCAATACATTTGGGAGTATATAAGAAAGAAAAATATTCAGAAGGCAACAAAAATAATTGCAATCGATCCATTATGTTATAATTTGACAAAAAAGCAAAATGCTGAAGGGAA
>Ga0302284_1000761_pt1 | contig 14639 bp, 10 predicted proteins | sample III_Fen_E2_1_FD_198760 | JGI IMG/M metagenome (GOLD analysis project Ga0302284, IMG submission 198760) | Peat permafrost microbial communities from Stordalen Mire near Abisko, Sweden - III_Fen_E2_1 | ecosystem: Environmental > Terrestrial > Soil > Wetlands > Permafrost | place: Sweden: Abisko...
TGCCAAACCCTTAGGGCTTTTTAAATAGTCAATACGCTTATTTAATGACACTTTAGATGGCAACCAGTTATTCCCGTGATCATCTTGACAAATGCCGCCAATTTCGGGAGCCACCCATAATGGTATTTTATTTTCATAGGCAGTAAGCGTATAATCAAAATCAGCAATTCCATGTGTGAATTTTATATCGAAGATGCCTATTTGCTCAACAACCTCCTTACTTATCCACAAAATATTAGCATTTGCAAAATGACAAACTTGCGGAAATTTTGATGGAATTATCAATTTACTCCTCATAAGCAAATGATTCTTTGTAATTATTCGTCCGCCATATGAAACTTCATGTGTATTATTATCTTTAGTCGATCCCACATAAACACCACTTTTACCTGTATTACTCAGTGAGAAAAAATGAGTGTTAACTAAATTCACTAAACAATCCTTCAAAATCACAACGTCATCATTCAACAATAAAAACGCATTAAAGTCATCATTTTGCAAAGCAAAATTCCACGCTAAACGCATCCCTCCTGCCCAATATAGATTACCATTACCATGTATAATTTTTACTTGCGGAAAACGTGCTTTAATAGAGTTTGCTGTCCCATCCGTAGAATCATCATCTACTAAAAATACATCAAATTTATGATTACTAGGCATTTGGCAAGCGAACAAAGAATTTAAGCAATTTGTTGTTTTCTCGCGCCTGTTATGACAAGTGAGAAGTACAGCTATTTTTTGCATTTTACTGATACAATGAGATCTTTAAATTTAGGTTCATTATATAATTTTAAGAAATTTAGCAGGATTCCCACCCCAAATTTCATTCGCAGGAACGCTTTTTGTTACCACCGAACAAGCTCCAATAATTGCGTTTTCACCAATAGTTACACCTTTCATTATTGTGCAATTTGCACCTATAAAAACATTATTCTCAATTAACACTGCTGCATGTTTTGTTAGGTAATTATCATTTCTCAACCTGCTTTCGACATTAATTGGATGGTAATCACTATCATAAATGCAAGTACCTCCACCTATGTTAACATTATTGCCGATTACAATTTGTTGCATACATGCAATTGCAGTAGCACTTATACCAACATTCAAACCAATTTTTAAAATACCTGAATTATTGACTGATAGAATACATTTTTGATTTCGTCCGATTGGATTGGATTCAATGGTATTATTCATTTTAAAACCATCCCCAATAACACACTTAGAATTAAGATTTACTGTCACATAAGGAATACCGTTAGTTTTAAATGATCCAAAGGATACATTGTTACAGTACAATAAAATCCATGTAAAACCGTAGTTTAATGGTAAACGAATTAAATAAAATATCTTTCGAATTATTTTAAAAACGTATATTATTACTATTCTCATTTGATTTCTTCCTGATTCTATGTAATATCATCTTGTAGCTCATCAAGTAATTGATCAGCAGAATATTCATTTCTTAATTTATTAATGAACCATAATCCCCATGTTTTTCCAGCATCTTCATTTACACTTCTTTTTTTGTAAATTCCATTTATATAGCTAATAAAAATATCCCGATGCTCTTGCATTAGTTCAATCGCTTCATTTCTAATTCCAATTGGATCAATGTTTCTTTTCTTCATTATATCAATTTTATTTTGAACATCTTCTTTAGTATCTAAACAAATAGCAGAATTTTTGGAATTAAAGAAAACATCCCGACCACCTCGCGAAACTGTTGAAACAACTGGTATTCCACATAAAAGATATTCAATAGATGCATACATCGCTCCTTCAATTTTTGATAAAGCCAAACCAATATGAGACTCATTATAAATTTTGCAAAGTTCATCATTATTAAACATCCGTGGCGACGATTCATCTTCTATGAAATTTAGCCAAATGGCTCCCTTTAGAAGTTCCTTTACCTGCGAATAATATTCAACATTGTTGAAATTATATGTAACTAGAACCAGTTCGTCAATATTCTCACATAAATAGTGCCTTTTAAACTCGCGTAATACTGCATTATAAACAGCATTAAAACGCTTCGTTTGCCCAGGAAGGATATTAAACACAGTCTCATCAACAAATGCATTATGATTACAGTATATACAATTTACACCAAGCCATTTCAGATAATTATATTCTTTAAGAGTATTGCAAAGTATATGTATCTTGATATTTGGATATAAAATGTAGTTTCTAAAAATTATATACAAAAGTTTTGTAATATCTTTAAAATTTTCAGTCGACCACCATAGTCCACATAAAATATCAACACGACTTTTTATTTTGGTATTAATCAATTTTGAAATACTGCAAACTTGTTCAGATGTATTTAGAGCTATAATTCTGTGCCTTCTATCAATTACTGTCCCAAAATAAAATTCGGGATCGCGAACGGAAAATTTACGAAAAATAGATTCGAACATATTATTTAACTTGACTATATTTAGATCTACCTATTAAAAAGAGTAAAGAACAAACTATAAATAGTGAACTATAATTTATGATTTTCTTAATCCCTGAACAAGATAATACAATTTCAAATATATCTTTGGTGACAAATAAAGAAACATACCCTTAATTTTAAAACTAGAAAAAAATGTAAAATTACAGGCCTTATACCAGAAATATGTGTTCAACTTTAAATACTCCAAATATTTAATTCTATTTTCATTATTAAGAAATTTTGATTCATAAATAGAATAAAACAATGCATGTGAGGATATTATATAGATCTCTTTTTGAAAATTTGAAGGTAAATTTTTCTCCCTAATAAATGTATCAGCCTTAATTGAATAGTTTACCAGATCAATTACATGTTTTAAACTAATTGAATGCATTATAGAACCTTCGCGGCTTACAAAGTAGAAATAAAATATTTTCGGAATGTAGGTAATTGTGTCAGCCAGGCATTTCGCACGCATATTAAATTCACCATCCTCATGAATCATTCCTGTTGAGAAAAATAAATTATTATCGATTAAAAATGATCTGGAATAAATATTTCGCCATGCCTGCCCTGTTCCATTTAATCGAAGAAAGTCAATTCCTTGCATAAAGAAAGAATCGGATCTAAACTTTTGTCCATTTCTTTGCCTTACACCATCAGAATATATATATACAAAATCAAATGCTAAAATACAGGAAAGATGTTGATCTAAATAACTTGTAATTTCTAAAAGACAGTTCAAATCAATACAATCATCGCTATCTATAAACCAGACATAATCTCCTTTTGCAACTTTTAGTCCAGTATTTCTGGCACTACTTAATCCCTGATTCTTTTGATGAATAATTATCGTATTCGAATATCTAGTTACAAATTCGTTAACAATTAACATACTATTATCAGGAGTTCCATCATTTACAATTATTACTTCATAACTGGAAATTGGAATATTCTGACCAAATACAGAGTCAAGGCAACGCCGGATATAAAATTCGACATCATAAACAGGAATAATTATACTTAGCTTAATCATTAAATGAATGATGACTGATTTACAAATACAAAAGCCAGACCATTAATTCCAGATAAAAAGATATTTTAAAGGATCTATTTCCCCGTGTGGAATAAGAAAGTCATACAATACATTAAAAATTAAAAAGTAACATATAAATTTAGAATCTGTGTTTTTACTTTCAGAATAAAACGTATCATAGGTGATATATGCCAGAACAATAAACCAAAACATATAAAAATAAAGATCAATGCGATACAATAATTCCATTTGATCTGTGTAGCGCTGAAAAATGGCACCGAATACAAATAAGAAATAGAAAAATGGATAATGTGTATCACGGTATTTTTCCAATATTCGATAGCCTAAAATAATTATTCCAGTATTGAATAAAAAAAGGCGAACCAAAGAAAAGGTAGATACATTAAAGTCCAAAAGCTTTTCTCCAGAAAACCAATCGTCTGCATTATCGATATAGCCGCTGTATTTAAAATCGTCAAGTTGTATCATTTGAAAATATTGAACAAAGTTTCCCCAATATTCCGGTTTCCATAACCAAGAAGTAATATACAAAACGATAATAGCAAGAAGGTTTCCAAACGGATTTTTAACATATTTGATTAGAAAGAAAAAAGGAAGAAATATAATTGATGAAGTATGCGTAAGATATGCCATCAACATCAACATACAGAATTTAATCCATCTATTTGTAAGAAAATAATTCACCGATAACAGGACAAATGAAAATGCAATAAACTGACGAACCAAGTTTTCAGATTGTACTATGGTTGACATAAAAAACATAGGTATAGCAAAAAGCGCAACCCGGTGATTTTTTTCAATAAAAAAGAAGCCGGCAAAAATCAGTATGAAACTATAAAAAACAAATATGTATGGATAGGATAACCCAATATAACGAAAAGGTTTATTTATAAATCCAATCATGGGTTCAACAGAATCAATATCCATGTAAGACTTTAAATTCAGAGCATACTCATACATTTCTTTATAATATGTATAATCTGTTCCCCGATTGTACCTCAATCCTTCAATTAACGAATAAATTATCATCGCTAAAATAGAAAGTATCCAATAATTACGTTGATCAATGCTTTGCTTTTGAGATATAAAATACCCAGTAACTATTAAAATAAATAATAAAATCGCACGAAGAAAAAAATACACGAAAAAATAATCCATTAATTTCAATTATTAAGGTTTAATTCGACAATCTTATGCATACTATAATATGTGATGATCAGAATAGTTTGATAATGATTTTTCTAAGAACGAAATTGACCGTTCCCTTAGCTTATTCAAATTATTATTAATACTTATTTTATCGTATTCTAACTGCACTAAAGTTAAGTCGCTATTCATTCGAATTGCCCGATCTTCTGCATTTACATCTCGTAATAAATTTAATTGGCGATCGTCTCCATTTTGTATCTCATTCACTAAGGAATAGAATGATTTATTGAAATTTAATGCAAAAGCAGTTCCATGAAAAGAAGACGTTATAATAAAAGAAGCGCCACTGAAAAGCTGTATAAATTCTAGTGGTCCAGCATTTCGTACTATATCATAAATTGGATTACGACCTTTTGCAATACTATAACCAATAACTTTGACTGAATAACCGGTTTGTTTGCGAACTTTTTCAATCAATTCATAAGCATAAGGGAATGGGTCAAATACATATCCCAACATATAAACCAAAATGTACGGTTTCTCATCCAATTTTAGTGTTACCAACCCGTTCCATTCTTTTGAAGTCAGTAATAATGTGGGATCCAAAACAACGTCAACGTCTTTACCCAACATCTTTCGAATAATATTGGCCCCATTTTTTTCCCGAACAGAAATATTCGAATATTCAATTAGATATCTCCGATAAAGTTCTATAAAATTCTCATCCAATTTGTCAGTTGAAAAGCTAGATGCGTAAGATATTTTAAGCTTTGAATTTGGAATAAAAGACAGCATAAAAGTTGTATCTTCTTTTACAAAATGAGGATTCCATACTTGATCACTACCGGTAATATATATATTATAGATCGGAGGACTACAATGAATTTCTTCTATCGAATTGTACGTTTGCTTTGATAAAAAGAAGTAACTATTATAGAACGATTTAAATTTCATGTTAATTTTCATAGCAGGAAAACCAAATAATAATTGCTTAATAAAATATTTTAAAGTCTTTGAGGGCTTTTTATTCGAAGTTTGACTATAATGATAGTTATTTGGGTATATATAGTCTATTAATTCACAATCAAATCCCAATTCCAATATCGATCTTTGCAATGCATAAGCTTGTAAAGCAGATCCAAAATTATGCACTTTATGCATTGTTATAATGCCAACTTTTTTTCGTCCACTATTTACTGTCATGCTAATTTATAACTAGTTAAAACTTTTAATATAAAAGCGTTTGAATTATTGGATATTTTTATATTTTTTCTTAGTATAGAATATTTGCATTATTCGCAGCAAAAGTTCTGCTTTTCATCCTACCATGAAACTATTTAATTCATTGCTCTTTGCAAAACAGTAATCAATAATAGAGTTAGTTCTAATAATTTAAAACTTGGGATATGGTGTAATCTTAAATTTTTCATCAGGGATTCCACAAGCTATCATAGCAATAAAAACTTCAGATAAGTTTTCGAAATTAAGAATAGTGTTTTTCTTTTCAAGAAAATGAAAATATAGACCATCGAAATAATTCCAAAACCATTCTATAATATGATATTCATATATGACATGATGGATACATATACCATAAATATGTATGTTGCAGATTATCGCGATATTTATCAATACAACTCATTACTCTTTGGTTAACTTTGCTTTCAAAACGCCGTTTAATATGTGTCGTTCATTTATCGAAATACCAAATAAATAAATTGATCCTATAGATGTTATAAGACCTGAAAAGCCAACAGCAAAAAATCTAAAAAAGCCGTCATTGAAATTAAAAATCAGTATTAAGGGAAGAATATATGAAACTACAGAAACTGAAAATACAGCAACCAGGACATATTTAAAAAAGTTTTTGATTATTAATCCGATCATTGTTCTTAACATCAAAAGTCTAAGAAACAAGGAAATACTTGAAATTAAAATGGATATATACATTGTAACCTGTGGTTCATATCCAAGATTCAAGAATAAATATGAGACCGGAAGGTTAAATAACAACATTCCTCCGACTACTATCTGGTAGTATTTAACCTTCCCTGTAGCCTGAGCCGCTGTCATCAGCGGAAAAGACAATGAATCTATTAGTGCTATAATGACTACTAATCGCAAAAAAAGAACTGCATATTCTGGAATTTGTTTTAACCAAAGTGTAAGAATAAAATTTGTTTCCAACAACACAGGCATTGAAAGAATAAAGAGCAGAAAATAAGACAGTTTTGAACTTTGAAAAACCAATTTCATCATTTGGTCTTTCTCATTCGTAGCGTAATATTTTGTAATTTGGGGATTTACAGCAGTTATGAAATTTGATACAAATTGAAAAACAGTTGAACTAACCTGATATGCAATTGCTCTTGAAGCATTCACTACAGGACCAAAAAATAAATTCAAGAGTATATTTATCCCTTGACTATTTAGTACCCACGCAACAGATCCAAACAAGTTCCATCCTGAATAGCTAATTAGGGTTCTAAATAAACTTCGATTCCAATAAAAGAAATATACACACTCTTCGTAGTTTCGCTTACAAATAGTTCTATAGATGAATGTCACAATACAGGTTGTTCCAAATAACAAAATGGAATATAAAATTAGTTTATCAAATGAAAACAAGATTAATAGGTATACTATAACTAATTTAAGACTCACTTCAATGATACTTACATATGCAAATATTTTCATATTCTCATGAGCAATAATTGCCGCATTATACGGAATTGTTATTATAGTCACCAGAAATGACAAGATAGCAAATTGATAAATCCAATTTGCTGCTTCCATACGTTCAACTGGAATAATCATCTTATAATTCAAAAACCACAATCCTATTGTCTCAGAAACCAACAAAACGATCAAAGCAATAATAAAATAGATAATCACAGTTAGACTAAATAACTTTTTAAGCTGTAAAATATCATTTCTGCCCAATTCAAAAGCAAAGAATCGTTGTGAAGCAGAAGCCATTGTTCCGCTTAAAAATGAAAACATAACTACAATTCCACCAACCACATTATAAATACCATAGTCAACTACTCCCAAAGTATTAAGAACCAACCGAATAGTATAGAGAGAGACAAGCATTGTTATTATCATTCTGAAATACAATAACAATGTGTTTTTGGCAATACGTTTGTTATTCTCGGAATTTGGCATTTAAACGGGTTTTCATTTTATTCGCAAAAATCATAATGAATATATTAGATATACTAAAATACAAATTGTCACCAATTCACGTGAATCTACAAAAATAATCAGTAATGAATGGCATAAAATTACGCACCTTAGCTCTTTGTTATGTTTCATACAACTCCTAATTTATTGTTTTGTGTTTTCATCCGCGTAATAGCTTTTCTTGTAGGAATTTTTACCGTACGAGTCATAGCGGGCATATTTAGAATAGGTATATCCGAATGCGTTTGATTTAATATCATTTACCATAATAGCGAGGTGTTTGATCATCTGCTTATCAGCATATTGGTTAATGATTCCAAGCTGAAGTTTGCGAGAAATCCCATAGCGTAATATAAAGACATTAATATCAGATAGTTGACTTGCAATTATGCCGTCAGTAGCCAACGATGATGGGGCATTGTCAAGGATAACATAGTCGAAACCGGCACGAACTTGTTCAATCAACAGTGCCATTTCGGGTTTGCCGAGAATTTCAGATGGGTTTGGTGGAATTGGTCCTGAAGGTAGCAGAAACAAGTTGGGAATAGAAGTCGGTAAAATAACATCATCGATCTTGTCGATACCAATCAGACAAGTACTTAAACCATGATCGTTGCTTAAGTTGAATATTGTATGCAATTTTGGTTTTCGCATATCGGCACCTATAATGAGAACTTTTTTATTATTCATTGCCAGTATGGAAGCAAGGTTTACAGAGGTAAAAGTTTTTCCTTCATTTGGATTGGTTGATTGAATAGAAATAACTTTGCCATGAGACTCAGTCAACATAAACTGAAGGTTTGTACGAAAAACCCTGAACGATTCGGCAATAATTGATTTTGGGTTTTCATATACCGTCAAAAATGATTTAGTTGAATTATGAATGACATTGCCAATTATCGGAATTTTTGTGTTGTTTTCAATGTCTTCCTCAGTACGTATATGCACATCAAGAAAATCGATTAGCAAAAGGATGCCTAAAGGAAGTGAAATGCCAAGGAAAAATCCGATGATTAGAATCGTTAAACCAGAAATTCCGATAAGGGTTGCAGTTTCGGGTCGGGCATTATCAATAATTTGAACATCAGGCATACTTGAAGCCAGCGAAATATTCAATTCAGCACGTTTTTGCAACAGGAACGTATAAATTTCGCTCGTCATATCGAAATGACGCTGAAGGTTGATCATTTGCTGTTCTTTATGCGGAAGTTTATTCATCTGAGAACTAATAACATCCTCCCTGTTCTTCAGGCTATTGATTGTTTTTGTTGCATTGTCAATCAGGTTACGTAGATTTTCGTCAATGAGACTACGTGTTTGAGCTAACTCTTTGTCGATATTAATTAATTTAGGGTTATTATCGCTAACACTGAATGACATTCGTTGGCGTTGGTTGTATAAATCGCTCAATTTAAGCACCATTGCATTCAGTGAAGCATCCTGGATTCCAACTACCGAAGGAGCTACAAGTTGTTTGAGGTCACCTGCTTTATCAAGGTAATTATGAAGATTCTGAAAATAGTCGAGCTGCACTTGACTTTGCGCTCTTTCCGTTTCAACCTCTTTGAGGTTATTCATCACGATGGTTGTTTCGGTTCCAAGGTTGATGATTTCGTTCTTTGAGCGGAAATCTGTAAATTTAGTGCCGGCGGTGTTCAGTGAATCGGAAACACCGGTAAGCTGGTTGTTTATGAACTCAAGTGATCTCTTGTTGACTTCATTTTGAAGGTTCATTTTATCAGCGATATAAACTTTAATTAGTTCATTCAGAAATTCACTGTATTTCACGGGTTCTTCACCTTTCAGTGTACACTGTATTATTTCGCCCTTTTTATCTTGCAAGGCAACATTAAGTCTATTTTGGTAAGCCAGCGAAGCATCATTTAGGTCGTTAAAAACAAATTTAAAATGCTCATCTGAAGCGTCAAAATGGGTCCCTTTTTTGACGAGCGTGAAATTGAAATAATTGTTGGTAAAGGGATGACCAAATTCACCCTTACTCTCAAATTTTACTTTTGTGATTAATTTATTGTTCCTTAACTCTCCATTTACTGAAACTGTGAAAAATTCATTGGAAATGGGAGTAATAAGTACATCAATACCATTGGGATTTATATAACCTTTAGCCTCCTGAACATCAAATGGTTCCTCCTTATAAATACTTCGCCATACTAATAGATCCTTCTTATACCAGCTTGTACGCCAATTAAGGTTCAATAACGCCTGGCTAATTGTATAATATGACTGAATGATCTTAATCTGATTGTATATGTTGTTAGTTGGTTGATTGAGTGCCCGCTTAAACATATTTTGGATGTCACTTTCATTCACCTTTTCTGGGACCAAAATGGAGGTACTAACACTGTATTTCGGCTCAATCAGTTTGTTATAAACATAGGCACTGCAAAGGCCCAAAACGCCAAACAGCAAAAACCAATACCAATGACGCATCAAAAGGTAGCTTATCATTTTGATGTCAACTGCATCTTGCTTTTTCTCTTCGTTAATACTCTCTAATTTCATGGTGCTATGTTGTAAATTGTGTGTGTGATTTTTTTTGACTATTTTAACTGTTTGGGAACAAGTTATTCCTGATGTAATAATAGATAGCTTTACTTATGACAGATTATTGCTGTTTATACAGCTTCGCCTCCTCAGTCACAATTCTGATATTTCCTGAAACTTAGAATATTTAGAAGCAAACCAAATACCGATAAACAGAACAGGGTACCTCTTAATTATTTAACCTAATTGAAACAATAGATAATACGCTAATTCTTTTCATATAGTTTCAAAATCATTAAGAAAATAAAGGAAATTTTAATCCTCTGGTCTTTTTCAAACGTGAAAACAATAGCCAGTAGTTAAAAAATTATTCCTCTAATTAGCTCAAAACTTTAACTTTGGTATCATCAATAATTCGGCAATTTTTTAATACATCGATATCTCCCTTTATCTGTTCCTGAATAAACATTTTATGCAATAGCTGGGTTGAAAGAATACCTGCAATTGCCATTTGATCAATTTCTGAGACCGTTTTCTGTTGCTTTACAGCTACAATCAGGTTACCTACTTTTGCTGAGTTAAATATTCCAAAAGAATTCAATGATTCTTCAGAAAGTATCTCGTTGATGTAGTTTGGTGTTTCCTGATTGGAAAGAATACTTGCAATTGGGGCACGATAGGGTTGTTTAAGTCTGGCAGTAATGGATTGTGGTATTTTTCCCAGGCTTAGTTTTTTCAGGATAAATTTCTCGTTTAAACAATTCAATTTCTGATGATCGGGTAATTTGGCGCAAAATTCGATAACCCGGTAATCAAGAAATGGGTATCGTCCTTCGACAGAATTACCCATAGCCATACGGTCACCCTGGGATGATAGCAAATAACCAGACATGAAAATTGCGGCTTCAAGGTATTGAGACTTTGCAAGTTCACTCCAATTAGCAAAACCTTTTGGCAACGTTTTGTAAACTTCACTAATCGGGTTGTTTTCTTTTATTGAAGATGCAAAATCATCAGACAAAAATGATTTAATCCTGCTTGTGTTATGCCAGCGAAGCAAATGAGAATACAGCGGATCTTTAGTATCGGTTAATTTATAGCCGAAGAACATTTTTAATGCAAAATTTGGTGAGTTTTTCAGAAGCGGAAGATAGGGGTAAAGTTTTGTTAACAATTTAGGACGAGCCATTGAATTTGGCTCTTTTGCCCAAAAGCTTCTGATTTTTGCTTCCTTAAAAATATTATAACCCGCCAGAATTTCATCAGCACCTTCACCAGTAATAACAACTTTGATATTACTTTGCCTCACCTTTTTTGAAAGTAAATACATAGGGATTGGAGAAGTCCTTAATATCGGGTATTCTGCATGCCATATGGCGTTTTCGAAATTTTCGGCGATTTCGTCAGTTGTGCAAGTGAACGCTGTATGATTGGTTTTAAAAAACCTCGCTGCCTCCAACTGATAAGATGATTCGTCATAAGCCTTGTCTTTAAACCCAATTGAAAAAGTATTTAAAACTTCGGGATTAATTTCATTGATATAGGAAGTTGTGACACTCGAATCCAAGCCACCACTTAAATAAGCACCTACCTGCACATCCGCCCTTAACCTTATCTTTACTGCATCACGAAGCAATTCATCCAATTCTTCTACTGCATCAGAAAGAGGTTGGGGTTGAATTTCGTCACGAGAAGGAAAATCCATTCTCCAATACCTTTTAATTTGAATCTCTTTTGAATTCACTCGCATATAATGTCCGGGCTGCAATTCAAGGATATTTTTAAAAGGAGTATTTGGAGATAACGTTGTCCAGAAAGTAAAGATTTGTGACAAACTCTCTGCGTCGATAGATCGGTCAACAAGATCGAGTGAGAATATTCCTTTTATTTCGGAACAAAAGGCAAACGCACCGTTTTGAGACCAGTAAAATAATGGTCGGATTCCAACCCTGTCGCGAGCCAGAAATAATTCCTTTTTAGTTATATCCCATATGCAAAAAGCAAACTGTCCATTAAATTGATGAAGACAATCAGCACCATACATGGCATACATCTGCACTACAACTTCGGTATCACTGTTTGTTTTAAAATGAATTCCCTTAAGTTCAAGATTTGATCTTAATTCACGGTAGTTGAATATCTCACCATTATAAACAACCCAATATCTACCAGTTACATCAGACATTGGTTGCTGACCGGAGGAAAGGTCGATAATACTTAACCGTACACTGCCAATTCCGATATTCCGATCGAGATAAACGCCACTTTCGTCGGGACCCCGATGTCGGATTAATGAAAGCATTTTCTTCACATTTCTTTCCGTAGAAGGTTCCTTGGCTGAATGATAGTTATATATTCCGGCTATCCCACACATAAAAATGGATTTAAAATTTACTACTAAACATCTATCTATTAGTTGCTTTGATGATTTTTTTGTGCTTTTAAAACGCGAATATTACCACATTCATCACGAATCTTAGTTATTTCGCCGTAATTTTTATTTGAACTTAGCCTTTTTGCCAGAAATTCCCCCTGCCCTAATCCGCATTCAAAAATAAGGTAACCATTATTACGCAGATAATCAGGAGATATGGCAATAAGTCTATTAAAAATAGATAGTCCAAACGGGCCGGCATCAAAAGCTTCAAAAGGTTCATGACCAATAATTTCATTTGCCATTTGCTTTACTTTTGCGGTTGAAATGTATGGTGGAGCACTTACAATAATGTCTGTCTTGTTCTTCAAATCGAGAAATTCAAATGGATCAAACATATCAGCGGTGTAAAAGGTGACCGACTTTTCTAATCCAAAATATTTCGCATTTATCTTTGCCGCATCAATTGCAGGTTTATAAATATCTGAACCAAAAACTGTTGCGTTTTTACAATAATGTGCTATGGCAAGTGCAATTGTTCCAATACCGGTACACAAATCAATGACAGTAACCTTTGGTTCATTTGCATATTTTTTTAAACCCAATTCAATAGCTGTTTCAGCTAAAAGTTCAGTCTCTTTTCGAGGAATATACAAGCCTTTGTTTATAACATAATCCAAACCCATAAAATTCTGTCTTTCAGTCAAATGAGCAAGTGGCACGTCATGTAGCCGACTTTTTATAAGATCTTCAAGTATGCGAATTTGGAATTGCTCTAAATAAGGCAATTCAAGTTTATTTGCACAAACATGTGAGACCCGATTGCCAGCTGCAGTATGCCATAATGCAATTAGTGTGTTGCGTGCATTTTCCTCACTCTTATCTGCAAGAATGATCAACTGACTTTCAATTAAGTTTAAAAAATTCTGAAATATAACTACTTGTTCCATTCAATCTTCCTGTATTTTTACTTTATGCCAGCAGTGGAATTGCAAATCCTTCTATCTGGATGGTCGTTTTGGAATAAGTGAGTTTGTGAATAAGTCTTCCATCACTGAAGTGCAGAACATCTACTCCACGCCTAATTTCGTGTTTACCTTTATAAGAGCTTAAGAGTGAGGGCCATTCAAGTCGCCACATAAATAACATTTTTTGCTCATTCTCATCAAAGAAAAGATCCTCCATTATAAATTTAAAATTACCATGGTTGAAGAACCATGGAGTCCACGATTTTTTCAATAAATTTTTCCCGACAATCTTTGCACCTGTCCAGTTTTCAAAAACAATATTTTCATCAAATAATTTCATGACACCTTCAAGATTGTGCTCGTTCCATGCATTCAACCATTCGTTAAATAGCAACACAATTTCAGCTTTTGAAAGATTCATTTATGTTTATTTTAAAATCTTTTTTAATTCTCCTTTATCAATCTTTCCATTACTACTTTTGGGCATTTCCGGTAAAATAATTATGCTTTGAGGAATCATAAATGCTTCCAGATGGCTCATACATTCACCCCGAATTTCCTTTTCGTTCAATTGGAACTGATCGTGGGTTGTAATAAAAGCAATGATTGATTCACCTAAGAAGATATCAGGGATACCAATAACTGCAACTTCTTTAATTCCATCTATTTGGTAGATTGCATTTTCAACTTCAACAGGACTCACCTTTTCACCCCTGGTTTTAATAATATCATCATTCCTTCCCTGAAAATATAAGAAGCCCTCTTCATCCATCTTAAACAGATCATGTGCACATAGAATTCTTTCACCCGGGATCAAACCGGGTTTCAGCATTTCTTTACTTAACTTTTCATTGTTCCAATAACCAGCCATTACATGGGGTCCACGCACATGTAGGATTCCTGATTGGTCTGCCGGAACAGGCTTTCCATCCTCGGATAAGAGAAAAATTTCCGTAC
>Ga0302284_1000764_pt1 | contig 14622 bp, 8 predicted proteins | sample III_Fen_E2_1_FD_198760 | JGI IMG/M metagenome (GOLD analysis project Ga0302284, IMG submission 198760) | Peat permafrost microbial communities from Stordalen Mire near Abisko, Sweden - III_Fen_E2_1 | ecosystem: Environmental > Terrestrial > Soil > Wetlands > Permafrost | place: Sweden: Abisko...
TCTGGTTGGTTATAATCGTCTATGTAGTTTCTAGCGTTGTAATAGTTTTATTATTTTCTTGGCGATTATTATAGCTAATCTCTCTTTTCATTGTTACTCTAACCATAATAGTTAGCAGAGTTATCCTTTTAATATTAGTATCTGCTCAAAGAACTCAATGCACCTGCTTGCAGCGAACTTCTTCCTTGGTCGCTTCTCTGAGGATGCCTTGATCCATTTGAGGCATTGGATTCAAAAGTCTTTCTATTTTTTATTTTGAAAATTAAGGAAAGTGATTTCTATGATTTCTACATCAAATACAAGATTTAGATGTATGTTGTTTTTGTTACATTTTTTCCTGACATTTAACAATGAATCCTTCTTGTTATTGATGCTTACGTTGCCATTTCAGTTACTCACCCCTCGCCGCAGACAATTCTCCCATCACATCACCTAATTGTCTCTCTAAAGATCTGAAAATCAAAAACAAATTACTAAATTTCTAATCATTTTCATGAATGGATGCAGATATAAATTCATAGGGAAACGGCCATTTATCTTACAATATAAATTCTTCTTTCTCAGCTAAGATCTAGCGGATCTTTTCAGGGCTAATATTCCCTTCGATTTCATCTCTTTGAGTTCCCTCCATGATTTTCCTTTGTTCACTTTTGTTCCTTTTAGGACTGGCTGAGAGTCCTGCTACATTTGCCATAGAAAGAATATCGACTTATTTAATATTATTCTTATATTGATATCTACAATCTTCAAATTCATATTACAATCGTACAAAAATTACCGCAATAATTGATTGTCTTCAAGCATTTGTGTGATTGATTGATCAAAGTTATTTATTTTTTTAAGTTTCCAGAAAATAATGATTTTTTTCTTCAATTTATTTGACCATTGGGAAGGAGATATTAAGAAAATGTGCTTTAAGCTATTTAAGAGACAAAGAGAGTTAAAAAAATCTCAGGGCATTCACATTTTTATTTAAAGTCTATTAATTTCAGCAGTTAAGTAAGTAGGCACAGCAAAATACTCAAATACAATAATTATATTTTTTGTTTCTAAATTAAATCACCCAATATCATTGAATATTTTGATATTATTTATTAATTCTATGTTTCTTCTAGAAAAAAGAACATCTTAATATTATTCCTTTCGAATTTCGATTCTATCAGAACATTATTAGGAGCCTATTTGTTAGCATTCATAAGGTGTTATCAGATTTTCCACCTTGATTACATGTTAATTATTTGATTCTAGACTCTTTTTCCTGTAAATAATCCAACTTTCTGATCAAGCTAGTCTTTACAAAAACGCTGAGAACTTTAGGAAAATACTTTTAAAATAATTAAACTTTTGGTTTTAAAAACAAAACAAATAATCTTTATTACCATGATTGCTGTGACAATCTTGTTGATATCCCTTGGATTCATTGGGTACTTGGCTTACCTTCTGTTTTGGAAGCCACTCTAAAGAAACAAATGGTACGTTAAGACCTATGGAAAACGATGCAAAAGCATATATTATCCGCTCATTGGAAACATCAAATTTGTTCGGGAATCCTTTCGAAAATATGGAGACAGTCTGAAGTGGATTAGGGACTTGCTTTAAGATGACAATGAAGTGCAGTTTTTCATAGGATACACGAATATTCATATTGTAGATGCAGATCTAGCTAAAGATCTGCTTCTGAATAGCATCTAGAACATCGAAAAATCTTAATCAATGGAGTTTAAGGAGATGTTCTTTGAGAAAGGACTTTTGTTCGCTGAAGGAGAACGATGGAGGAAATAGCGCAATATTCTATCCCATTCATTTTCTTATGATGTCCTCAAAAATAGAATTCCTAAAATAGATGAAATTGTCAAGGGAATGGTTGCAAAGATTGACACGCATGCAGGTAATAATCATAATTGGTGGAGATGATATTGATAATATTTAACCGTTTGGATCAAAGATAGTTGTGATTTATTTGCTTTGATGATGAATCCATTCAATTTTTCTTTGTTTTGAAAAGGTAAATCCCCAATGCATATTTCAGAAGAATGCTAGAAGATAACAGCGGAAGTTGTCCTACGAACATTTTTTGGTGACAGATTCTCAGAACAACTTTACGAAGGGTAGAATCTAGGACTCTACTTAACATTTTTGCTTTCATTAGCATTCAACGAAACGAGAAGATTAAGGAACATTCTCCCAAAATTATTACTGCCTAAGATGTTCCATTCGTTGTTCCATGATAATCAGCATAAAGAAGCCGGGGATAAGTGCTTGAAATTTAGATAATTCATCGAAAAAGAAGTTGACTTTAGGATAAATAATTACAACAAAGAAAAAGAAAGTAAAGACTTTCTGGATATTCTTGTGGATGAGCATGTTGCTAGTAAATAACAAAATAATGGAGAATCTGAAAGTTTTGTCTCAAAAGGATCGTTGACTGATCAGTTTTTGTCGTTTTTCTTTGCTGGTAAAGTTTCAAAAATCTTAAAAAAAAAACCGAAAAAATGACAGCAATTCGTTCTTTTTCTGTAATAATTTTGTTGTTTTGTTGCAGGTATGGACACAACAGGAAATCTAGCATCAATTATGATTTATTGGTACAATTATCTAATAAAGTAATTCTTTTAGATGACAAATTCTTTGAAAACAGGCTAGCAAAGCGACCAGATGTACTCGCAATGGTATCCTCAGAGATAGATAAAGTCCTTGGAAAGGACGAGTAGATTACAGATGATAAGCTTAAATAACTCAACTACTGCCATATGTTCATCTCCGAGACACTACGTTACCATTGTCCTGCAATGCTCTTGTAAGTTATTTTTTTTAATAAACCAGAATTTTCACTCATATTTCATGTTTTATTATTCCCCCATAAAATTTAAGGATTCCTCGAAAAGTGAAAGAAGATTTTATAATTGGAGAGGATATTCAAGTTAAGAAAGGAATGGATATTAATATTTCTCTTCATGGGTTGTTGAGAAGACCAAAGTACTTCGAGAATCCAGATGAATTTAACCCGGACAGATTTAACGATTCGAATAAACGGAATATCAACCATTTAGCTTACATTCCATTCTCAAGTGGACCTAAAAACTGCATTGGATAGCATATGGCTTAAATAGAAGCGAAAATCATTCTCATTCATTTCATTAGAAGCTTCAATATTACACTCAACGAAGATGTCCCACTCAAGATGGACTCAAATACACTTTACAGCCCCGCAGATGACAGACTCGTATTTTTAGAAAGAAAGTAAAAATGAAAAATAAAATAATCTGTTGCTTGTGTTTTTGTTTAGGATGTTTAAAGTTTCTAATTCCTCTTTGAATTGTTTAATAGCTTACATTTCGGTTTCTATAACAAAATAAAAATTATTATTTTTTGTTTTGTAAATTGAATTTTAGCCTATTGATTGAAGCTATCAAAATCAAATGTAAGCTTCCAAGAAATTCAATAAAAGGCTCAACTAATAAATATGTATCTCGTTATTAACTTTTTGAAAGCACTTTTTGTTTTTCTTACATTTTCAAATAAAATCCTTTTGTAAAGGATAATCTGAATTTCTATGTTTAATGTATTAGGATTCTCTCAATTTAGAAGGTAACGATTTATAATTGTTTATTCATCAAAATAATATTTACTCGAGAAAAAAAGATATAAAAATTCTTTTGCAACATTAACTTCAAATTATTATTTCTTAAAGTTGAAAATTACAAAAGTCCCATGTATTGTTTCCTTAATAATATAAAAAGCCCCCGCTAATCCCCCATCCACGCTTTTCTTACTTGCCACTAAATCAATCTCATAATGTGTCAATTTTAATAAAAAAAGATCAAAAATAATCAACAATAACAAAAAATTTGATAAATTTGAAGTTGTGTTTAAGTTGTCCACCTCAAACGGGGTTTGGAAAATTAAAAACCCAAAAATACTTAAAATATAATTTTCTTTGTTTGAGATGATATTCCTAGTAGTAAGTCTGCTCATAGTGTCTGTCTTTTTATACTTAGCTTTTAAGCTTTTTTGGAAGCCTCTTCAAATACATAACGAGTTTCTTAAGCTCTATGGTAAAAGATGCAAGAGTGCTTACTATCCTGTGTTAGGAAGTATGCATTTCGCCAAAGAGTCCTTCAAGAAAAATGGAGATAGCTTCCAATGGATCAGAGATTAGCTAAAAGAAGATAACGAAACAGAGTTTTTAGTTGGATATTAGAGCATAAATATCGTGGATGCTGATCTTGCCAAAGAAATACTACTAAATCAAGTCGGAAAATTGGAAAAAGCTGCAAAAATGGAGTTTACAGATATACTTTTTATAAAGGGACTTGTATTTTCTGAAGGAGAACGTTGGAAGAAGCAACGCACTAGTTTAGCTCACTCCTTTTAGTTTGATGTTTTGAAGAGTAGAATTGCTAAAATAAATGAAATTATTGAAAGAATGGTGCAAAAAATGGATGTCCATGAAGGTAAAATAATAATAATAATAAGGATGCACTTAAGTTGACAATCAACTTTTTACTTAACCTATTTATTTCAAACCTTAAAAATAAATATCCTTGTTAGGTAAATAGCCTATTCGGTTATCTGAAGAATGCTCTAAAATAACATCTGAAGTCATATTGAGGACATTCTTTGGTGATAGATTCTCAGAGTAGCTTTATAAAGGGAAAAATATTGGACTCTAATTAATGGAATTATTTTATACAGCAATGCACTAAACCAGGCGGCTAAAGATTGCCCTGCCGAAACTGTTTCTACCTAAAATATGCCATTCTTTCTTTCACGACAAATCATACAAAGAAGACGAAGAGAAATGTCTTGGTTTCAGGGACTTCATTCAGAAAGAAGTTGATTTAAGAATCGAAAATTACAATGAAGCCAAAACAAATAAGGATTTTTTAGACACCCTAATCGATGTGTACATTTCAAGCATGAATAAGAATAACGGAAAACCTGACGATTACATATCGAAGGAGTCTGTGGTTCATTAATTCTTAGTATTTTTCTTAACTGGTAATAAATAATTCAAAAAATTCTTCACGGAAAATCAATTTCTTTATTGTTGTGGAATTTTACCAAGAAATGATTGGGCTTTTTGCTTACAGTTTGGGGAAGCAAATAAGAAAAAAAGCCAAATGATCAAAATCTTCTCTTCATTTTGCCATTTCTAAAGTATTTGTTGTGAAAATAATATACAATTTCTTGATCTTTAGGTATGGATACAACTGCAAGCTTAGCTGCAATCATCATTTACTGGTAAAATTGGCAAAGATTTGCTGAACTCTTATTTATTGTTAATATTTTTTATAAAAGGCTGGCGAAAAGACCAGATATTTGTGCAAAGATTACTAGAGAAATTGAATAAGCATTTGGACCTGAAGACTCAACAATAGAAATAACAGGCGAAAAGCTCAATTAGCTTGACTATTGCCACATGTTCATCTAAGAAACCCTTAGATTTCATTCTCCAGCACTTTTACTGTAATATATCTTAAAGTATTATTTAGTTTCTTTAAGATTGTTTTATATATTTTTAAGATCTCGAAATGTGAAAGAAGAGTTCATTATTGGGGGGAACATTAAGATCCCAAAAGGAATGAATCTTAGTCTTTCTTTTCATGCGTTATCGAGAAGACCAAAGTACTTCGAGAACCCAGATGAATTTGACCCTGAGAGATTCAACGATACAAATAAACGAAATCTTAATTATTTAGCTTACATTCCATTCTCAAGTGGACCCAAAAACTGCATTGGGCAGCACATGGCTTTAATTGAAGTCAAAATCATTCTCATTCATTTCATTAGAAATTTCAAAATTACACTCAACGAAGATGTTCCACTTAAGATGGCTTCTAGCACTCTTTACAGGCCTGCAGATGACAGACTTGTATTTTTTACTAAAAAGCAAACAAAATAGGAATAATGAGTGGGAAAGAATGGTTTTAAGTTTTATATCTTTTCAGTTAAATGATGGTACATTTTTTAATTAATTGAATACATTTTTGAGAGTAAAATAAGAAATATAGAAGAAAAAATATCAATTAATAAAAATGTTAATTTTAATAAAGTTAATATCACGAAGTTCTTCGTTAGTAGCCTTACTGCTGTCCTTCATATCATGTAGGAATGTGATTTTCTGTAGTACTTTTATTATTAAATTGATTTTACTACAAAAATGTTTCATAAACCTAAACAATTAGGCATTAAATTGATCATAATTACAACTTGTAAAAGAAGAATATTCCAAAGAAAACCTACTAAAGTTAATGAAAGGGATGAAATATAATTTGATCGGATTTCAAGAATCTTTTGTCACAATTTTGATGAAAAACAAAAAGTTCTACCAAATTATTAAATAGTTAATCAATCAGGATTATTAACAATTTGGAAAATATTTATCTTCTCTTTGCAAATATCTTAATCATCAAGCACAATCTTTAATCAGACTATATGTCAAAATTTCTCACATTTCTTGATTGATTCATTTGGATAATATCCGTCCTTACATTTGCTCACACAAGTTGTTTCTTAGAGATAGGTGAGAAATTATCATGCCGTGCATTCAGAACTCGATGGGCCAGTGCATTTCGAGCATGAAAAATCACAAGGTAAACACTATCCTTACTACTTGAAATAGCTATCTGGACAGGAAGCTCGGCAGACCTGTTCAAATTTGCCACAAAAACAATTAAAAAGTAGAATAAAGATATGTATTTTAAACTCCTTTACATTATCTAGATTAGCATAGTTATTTTCTGAGCAAATTTTAACGCTGATATTATTTTCGAACAAGGCAAACGGCACAAAACAATCCTCAGAGGAGAATCCCTCATTGCAGGTACATTTGCCTTTGAGACAAAACGAAGAAAAAATCACTTACCTTTTCATAACCAGTACATTTATCCTAATAATATGAGGGCTGTATTACTTTTTATTACCCTCAATAAATAATAAGAAAAAATGTAATTGTTGGGACAAATAATTAAAGAACTAAGAAATATTTATTTGAATGGTAAGCTTGAAATTGGGCAAAGTATAAAGGAAAAAAACAAAAATAGACCATATTCCATTCATTTTTCCATATTCAAACCATTAAAATGCGATATTGTCAAACTATTTCTTGATATTTAGGGATGGGCACAACTGCAAGCTTGGCTACGATCATCAATTCTTGGTAAAATGGTCAATGATTTGTTAAACTCTCTTTTATTGCAAATATTTTTTATAAAAAACTGGCGAAAAGACAGACATTTGTTTTTTTAATATTTTTAAGATCTCGAAATGCGAAAGAAGAGAAAATTATTGGGGAAAACATTAAGATTCCAAAAGCAATTAAGATTAGCCTTTCTCTTCACGGTCTGTTGAGAACACCAAAGTGCTTCGATAACCCAGAGAGATTCAGTAATCTTAAAAAACGGAATCTTAATTCTTTAGCTTACATTCCGTTCTCAAATTGATCTAAAAACTTCTTCGAGTAGCACTTGGCTTTAATTGAAGCCATAATTATTCTTATTCATTTCGTTAGAAATTTCAAGATTTCTTTAAACGAAGATGAACCACTTAAGAAGGTTTCTAGCACTTTCGATAAGTATTTCTTTATTCATTTACAATACTGTGAGAAATAATAAAATCTTAAAAGTTTATTTCTGCCAAAAAAATTGAAGGATTATGGATTTTGCAAATTGAATAGATTTTTAATATAAAAGAAGAAGAACCTAAAAACAATAAGATTTTACTATTTTCATTTAAATGTTTTCGGGCACATTTTCCCCTTAAAAGCTCCTACTCCATATTAAAGCGCCGTAACTTATTCATTTTACCCTTGTTCCTGTTGTGTAGCCCCCAAAGCAATTCCACAGTCTTTTCCAAGTAATTCTACATCAATACTAAATACATTATGTCTTCTCTTTTCTCTGTTGTTCAAAGGTGACAATCTTTACTTTTTCTTTCTGTCATTTTTGATCTACGCCATGATTTGCATTTTCCTTGTCTTGAATTAATGCATGATTTTGTCAAAATTATTATGTGGGAAATAATATTTAAACAGCTTGATAGACTCAAAATTCTCCATATCTTCTTCGAGAGCATAAGCAAGGTTTAAACTATTCTTCCCACGAGCTTTATTGAAGATATCTACTATATAAGGAGAATGCTAGAAGAATTTACTCATCGACATTTACAGCTGCTACTGTTGTTTGACTGAAATTTCTAAAAGCTTATTAGTTCGTTGAGTTGGTAAATATCCTTTATTTTATGGCTAGCTCAAGTTGTTATCAAGAGTCTATTGAGGAATGGCACTCATACTTCCTCGTTAGGTTTATTATCTTCTCAAATTCTTAAATAATTTCATGCTTAATTCTCCTTTTAAGCTTGATCCTCTACAATATTTTTCTGAAAGTAAAGTATTTTCTCCAAGACAAGCAAATAATGGATCAAGATAAAGAGATTTCTGCAAATCAGCACTTTCAGGTGCATCTTGGAAATTCATAGCAGCTTTTTCGTTCAAATGAGCTAAAGCGTTACTAGATTGAGAGCTCAAGAAAGGAATTCTAGGCCTATCAGATTATTGCTATTCTAGAATGCTTTATTAGGAAATATTTTTGCTCTGGCTATTAATAAAATTGATTTGCTTAGAGTGGTTACTTTCACTCTAAAGAAACGAAGATAACTTTTTATTAAAATACAAATTTCTTTCTCCATTTGAGAGGAAAGAAGAATCTAATGAAACCATTTTGTTGTCTTTTGATGGTTTAAATTCTGAAATGCTGCTTGCTTTGAGGAGGCTTTAAGCTTCTTTTTCTGTTACTTTTTCCTCCTCTTCATCTCCACCTTAGCTTTCATTATCAGATGAAGTTGATTAATTAGATGTCTCTAAAGAAGTAAAGTGCGTTGTTTATCTTATTAGATCTTCTTCTTCTTCTTCATTTGGCAACAACATTAATTGAGTTTGGGTGTTAAAGGTCTCAATATTATCCAGCAGTTTGAGAAAAAGGGCTTTGTTCTATTGGGCTTGGACCCTATGAATAAGAAGGTGTTTGAATTTAAATTAAAAAAGATCGAATTGAAATTTAACAAAATTAGAATATTCTTGGTTTTTATTTAAAATTACCATGGGATAAATCGTAAAACTTATTTCCTCTTGAAAGGCATCCTCTCCATGTCCCTGGAGAAGTTACTTTTCAGCGAATGAAACTATCTGTCAAAAGGCTTGTGGATTTTAGGGCAATCTATGAGAGTATGACCTGATTCTGAGCATGAAAAACACCGAGTTTCGATCTCTGAAAAATCTTTATATAAAACAATTTGATCTTGAATCATAATGAATTTCTCGAAATCTTCCGTTGTGGTTTTCAAAATCGATAAAAAGTCATTTCTTGTGATCTTGTAAAGTGTTGAGAGATTCAAGCTTCTCGCAGATACTTTCCGAGAAAGCCCTGAAAAAAAAGATAGCTTTCCAAACATATCATTTGCTTCTAGCAATTTAATCCGAAGATGAGAATCTCCGTCTTTATGGATATCGTTGAGAAACAACTCAATTTATCCGCCTTGAATGAAATAAACAGCTTAATCGTCCAGACAGTTATCTCTAAAGATGATTTCGTTGGGTGAGACAAGAACTTCTTTCATAGCGAAAACCATTAGTTCTATGGTTTTCTTGCTGAAGAGCTTAGAGAATAAGCCATATTAATCGATAATCGAGGAATTTATGCTGGTTGTAACCTCCTCTCTGAGTTTATTGGATAATTTACTGAAAATGGAGTCCTCAAATTCTTTGTTTCTATCTTTCTGCTCTTCAGATAGAAACCTCAAATAATGTCTTACTCGACTTTTCAACTCAATATTGACCTTTTTCCTATCTAAAAACCTAAAAAATGATAGGAAATTAAAATCAATTTTTTATGAAAAATTGTCGCTGTTTTAGCACAATTCCTATCAATTATTACACAAAATACCTTTAGAATGTGTTGATTTGATCCCTGAGATGTTTGGAGTTTTTTTCAATTTCTTGGAGAATCATTCCTATGTTATTGATGGAGTATGCAAATATGCAAGTCATAAAAACCATGCTTAAAGCTGCAAACATTGCTTCGTGCTCATTTGTTGGAACAATATCTCCATATCCAACTGTTTTTTAAGATTTAACACAAAATAAAGCACTTATTTTTTCAATCCCTGCTACTTACTTGTGCACATGGTGGTTACTGACCAATAGAGAGAATAGATATATCTGACTTAGTAATTATCATCTTGAATATTTATTTTCTTCATCCAATTTGTCGAAACTCCATTTTTTATCTCAAAAACCGCTAGGCCATGCCAAACTATGGAGACTTCAACCAAACAAATGTCAAACTGTTAACTTTCCTAAAAAGATCTTTAAGATTCCTGAAATATACCTAAATGTGCGGCTGTCATTGTAAAAAGCACCAGAGAAAAGAGTCTACGGATGAGCTACTGATTGTCATTGAGAGCGAAATAGTCTTCAATTCTTCTAATTTTCTAAGACACTGTTGCAAGCTTTAGAAAAACGAGAGAACCAGTGCAATACTTTACTAGCGAGTGAGTTGGGTTGTAAATCAGGGATATATCAGAGGAAAGCAGTGACGGAATCAGAATGAACAAAGATAGAGCATCTGTGATCAGATAAGATTGACAGTATCTGCTAGCAATCTTTCTTCTGGAGGTAACAACTCGATCTTTGAGATAGAAAGTTGTATTTAGTTAGATTGCAATATCGATCAAAAAGAGGATTACAGCCAAGAGTTCCAACAATTTGACAAAATCATTCTCTGGATCTTCACCAGCGAAAAACAAGAGAACTGAGAAAAGAAACAGAAATAATCCAGTGAAAACTAGCTGAAGAAAATCCCATACAACCAACGCAGTGCTTGTTGGTGCGATTAAGCTGAATTTCAAAAAGTTTTTTATAATTTAAGGAAGCTCAAAAGAAAAAAAAGGTGAAGAATAGGAAGAGGACGACTACTAAAATTAAGAATTTAATTTCTGTCCAGTCGATAAATCCTAAATAAACTGTTATTGCACTTTAGAAAGTGAGCTGCTCTTCCTGACACCAGATAAATCAAGTAGTCTATTAGCTACTTCTCTTTTGATGATCTCCACTCTTTATAATCTTCTTTCTGATTTTTAAAAAACCTTGTGGATAATTTTGCTGGCTACTTCAGATTTTTCTGCATTGTTGTTTTTCTTCCTATAGCAATTTTCTACTGCTTCACTGAATCCTCGTTATTATTACTACTGATGCGACAAAGAAGCATAATAATGTGATCTGGTTCTTTGGATAGCGCTGTTAGGAGTTGTTTCAGATTAAACCATTGACTACTCGTTGACTATGGCATGTCTTCTTCCTTCAGTTTCGATGCGTCTTAAATTGAATCTCTTCGCTTCTTTGATCTAGAAAGGATTTTCAGATTGAATACTACTTCTTGCTTGGAAAAATTCTATTTGTGGACAGGGGACATTTTTTTCTTCTTAGATTTGAATATCAGAACTATCATGTTAGAGAGAAGTAGGAATGGGAGCATCTATTTCTAAAATATTCTTGCGCCAACTTTGATCGTTGTCTTTTGAGAATTATTTTGACAAATCGTTGATTTCAGAGTGGTTGTTGTTGATTCTGTTTTTATCCGTGTTTCTAACAGCAGATTCTTCGAGAGAACAATATAACGCACTTTGATCTTGATCAAAATGATCGATTCCATCGCTATCTCCATAAAACCCACTGCCCTTAAGGTATTCTGGCTCATTTAAGAAGAGCTCTCGCTATTTATCTTTCATGTCCTTCTGGAAGCAAGGAGTTTCAAGACCTTTCGGAAATGAAAAACCAGAACTTGAATCTAACTCTTTCATTAAATTTTCTAACTTCTACTAATTAATAAGTACAACAAGGCAAGAATTTCAATTGATACACAATCTTAATTGTAACTAAAGTTAATTACTTACACACACACAAAATAGCAATTTTATTTTTGAATAGATTTTTCTTTTACCATCTTATAAATCGAAGAATGACTTGAGGAGTTAATTGGACAATTTATTTGGATTTGAAAAAAGAAAAACCAACAATCAAATTTTTCTTAAGGCGAGTTGAAAAATGGTTATTCTTTTATGTGTTTAGAAGACATTTTTGTATTTTTTAAAGAAATTAATTTTTATGTTATTATTTTAAACCAGAAACGAAAAAAAAAAATATCTTTCAATAAAAATAATATTGAGGGGTTATCAAAAGTTAATCAACAAATAAAACTATAAAGGGAATTAATAGAAATGAATCGCTCTTAAGAATTCGAAGAAGAGGGAAAACAAAACCCCACTAGCATGAGATTTTTTAATATTTTTAAGATCTTGAAATGTGAAAGAAGTCTTCATTATTGGGGAAATATTAAGACTCCAAAAGGAATGAATATGGGCCTTTCTCTTCATGAATTGATGAGAAGCTCAAAGTACTTCGATAACCCGGAGAGATTCAGTCATGCAAATAATTGGATCTTAATTATTTAGCTTACATTCCATTCTAAATAAAGTTGACCCAAAAACTGCATTGGATGACACATGGCTTTAATTGAAGCCAAAATTATTCTAATTCATTTATCACCTTCAATGATTATTTGCAACTTAAGATGAATTGAAGAATTCTCTCAGTCTTGCCTACATATGATAGACTTGTATATTTTATCAAAAAACAAACAAAATACAATTAATGAGAAAAAAAAAATATTAAAGTATATTTCTGTTCTCTTTGTTGATGGATACTACATTATTTAATAAATCAAATAGGTTTTTTTAAGAGTAAAAGAAGAAGAACATAAAAAGAATACAATTTTATTATTCTCATTTAAATGTTATCGGGCACATTTCCCCCCTGTTAGTTCCTACTCCATACTAAAGGACTATGCCTTTTCCAGTTTATCTTTAATCCTATTATGTAGCTGGCAATGCAATCCCATAGTCTTTTCCAATCGACTCTACATCAATGCTGAGTACATTACATCTCCTCTTTTCTCTGTTCAAAGGCGACAATCTTTTCTTTTTCTTTCTGTCTTTTTTCGCCTACGCCATGATTTGCAATTTCCTTATTTTGATTTGATGTATTACTTTATCATAATTATTATGTGGGAAATAATATTTAAACAGCTTGATTTACTCGAAATTTTCCATATCTTCATCAACAGTTTAAGCAAAATTCACGCTATTCTTTTTCCCAACTTGCTTAAGGATATCTACTAAATATGGAGAATTATGGAAAAATTTACTCATGGTCATTTACAATTAATGCTGCTGTCTGGAAGAACTCTCTAAGCCCTTACTGGTTTGATGGGAGGTTACATTTCCTTTAATTTATTTGTGGCTCGAGTTATTTTCATAGGATTAATGAAGAAGGGTACTAGCACTTCTTCGTTAAGTTAATTATCTTTTTATATTATTAAGTAAGCTCATGCTTTATTCTCCTCTTAAGCTTGATCCTTTGCTGTATTTTTCTGAAAATAGCGCCTTTTCCTTAAGACTTTCATACTGTGGATCGAGAAATAGAGATTTCTGCATATCAACACTTTCAGATACATCTTAGAAATGCAAAGATACTTTTTCATTTAAATGAGCTAATGCACTACTAGATTAAGGACTCATGAAAGGAATTTGAGGGCGGTCAGATTACTATTATTCTAAAATAGTTTATTAGGAAATATTCTTGCTCTAACTTTTAAGAAAATTGATTTGTTTAGTGTTATTGCTTTCAGACTAAACATAAGTAGAAAACTTTTTATTATTAAATGAATTGTTTTCTCCATTTTAAATTATAAAAGATTCTAAGGAAATCATTCTGTTCTCCTTTGGTGGTTTCAATTCTGAAATGGAAATACTGGGAGCTAAGTAGAGACTTTTCTTGGATGCTTCTTTTTCTGTTACTTTTTCCTCCTCTTCATCTTAGTTTTGATTGTCAGATGAAGATGATTAATTAGATGACTCGATAGAAGTAAATTGTGTTGTTTATCTTATTAGATCTTCTTCGTCATCATTTGGCAACAACATTAACTGAGTTTGGGTGTTAAATTTCTCAATATTATCCAGCAGTTTGAAAAAAAGGGCTTTGTTCTATTGGGCTTAGACCCTATTAATAACAAAGTGTCTCAAAATAGTATAAAAGTTCCAATTTAAATAAAAAATTAGAATATTTTTGAATTTTTTTTTATTAAAATTACCATGGAACAAATTGTAAGACTTATTTCCTCTTGAAAGGCATCCTCTCCATGTCCCTGGAGAAGTTATTCTTCAACGAATGAAACTGTCGATCAAAAGACTTGTGGATTTTAGGGCAATCTATAACAATATGACCTATCTCTGAGCATGAAAAACATCGAGTTTCGATAGCTGAAAAATCTTGATATAAAACAATTTGATCTTGAATCATGATAAATTTCTCAAAATCCTCTGTTGTGGTTTTCAAAATCGATAAAAAGTCATTTCTTGTGATCTTGTAAAGTGTTGAGAGATTCAAGCTTCTCGCAGATACTTTCCGAGAAAGCCCTGAGAAAAAAGATAGCTCTCCAAACATGCCATTTGCTTCTAGCAATTTAATCCGAAGATGAGAATCTCCATCTTTATGGATGTCATTGAGAA
>Ga0302284_1000765_pt1 | contig 14618 bp, 6 predicted proteins | sample III_Fen_E2_1_FD_198760 | JGI IMG/M metagenome (GOLD analysis project Ga0302284, IMG submission 198760) | Peat permafrost microbial communities from Stordalen Mire near Abisko, Sweden - III_Fen_E2_1 | ecosystem: Environmental > Terrestrial > Soil > Wetlands > Permafrost | place: Sweden: Abisko...
AATGGTAGCAAACAATAAGATAATACAACACCAAAAGTCGCTGGGAATGCTAAGAATTCAGTGAATATGGAACAATAAGTAGTATCGCATAGCTTTAGTAATGGTAGCAATTCAATAAATAATAATAATAATATTAACATGATATCGCCTACTGATTTAATCTCGCCATCGTTACGATTAACTAACTAAGATAACTATTCCTCGTATTACATGCCTGGTATTGAACAATCCTATAAACTTCCACTTTCTTTAGATTATTTCTCTCAACTTTAGCGAGAACATTTCCTATAGACATTCCAAGGTATTTAATATGCTGGTAAAGCTAAACCAGCTAATCCACATGATCTTTAAGCTAAAAGAGTCTTCCTTAAAGCTAAATAACCAGGTAAGTTGAGAATTATTGGAATTAATTCAAACATAAAATGTGTGAGATATCTTTTTTGTGTTTGGTATTTTCTTCCCTCCTCCACAGGCAAGAAGACCTTGGTGTTTGATTTAGATGAGACACTTATTCATTGCAATGAAAGTGCTGAGATCCCTTCTGATGTGGTGTTGTCGATAAGATTCCCCCAAGGAGAAATACTAGATGTCAGGTTTTTTTCTTTAGGGAAATTTTAATTAAAAAAGAGAAAGGAAGAAAAAAAGTAAAGAAGAGAGAGAGATAAGAAGGATGTAGCCATTCAGGTGGGGGGTTATTTTGTGAATATTTTGAATTTATGGTTTTGCATTACCAGGCTGGCTGGGAGGGATAGGATAGTCTTTTCACAAATATTCAACTCTAATTTTGTTAATTATGCTTATCTGTTATTCTTTCTCTTCTAGGCTGGCATAAACGTACGTCCATTCGCAGTTGAACTCTTAAAAGCTTTAAGTGCAGACTTTGAAATTGTTGTCTTCACTGCTTCCCACAGCTCCTATGCTAAAGCTGTGCTTGATTATCTTGATCCTCATAAGCGATACATCCATCATAGGTTCTTCCGTGATCACTGTATAATTACACCTTAAGGTGTGTACATTAAGGATTTAAGGATCTTCGCTGATAGGAGTCTCAGCGAAATGGTGCTGGTAGATAATGCAGCGTATAGTTTTGCGTTCTAGATTGAGAATGGTATCCCGATTATACCGTTCTATGAGAATAAATAAGATTAAGAACTCAAAGTACTTCTCGGATATTTGTAGTCGTTAAGAGATGTAAAAGATGTTAGGGAAGTGAACAGAAATATGTTTAAATTCCATGTGTATTAGTAAGCAGATTCAGCGTAGAAAGTATATGAACGATTATTTAAAGAATCAAAGTAGAATTAATAGTAGTAGTCGTAGTAGTAAGCGAATAATAATAATATTAATAGTAAGCCAGCGAATAGTATTAATACGAGCAGCACTACTAATAAACCGACTGTGAGTAGTACTAGTCATTAATATAATAACTTCTTTGCACCTAGAAATGGCTAATCTAGATAACCAGTATTAGCGAAAGCTGCATTGGGGAATGGCAGTAATTGATGTAAATATAGGTAGGGATAATGAGAGAAGGTGCTTATGGAGAATGCCATCAAGATAATGTAGTTCTATGATGATTTGTAAAAATATATGTTTTTCAGCAGTGATCCTTCAGCATTAGACATTCTCTCTAAAATATTAGAAATCTAGTGAACTTGTTGAAAATAAAGAAAAGCATTTAGATAATTGGACAACAGATAAAGATACTCCCCCTTCCGCAATCATTTTATTCCAAGCATAAATCCTCCCCGATTGTCTGCCTTACTCATTTACTTGACTCGTAGGGGTATCAAATCCAATCAACACGGAAGACAAGATCACCCTTTCTTTCTAGTATATATCTGTGTCTCTACCCCATTCATTCGGTCAATTCTAAAACATTTTCTTGTCTTTTTTCTTCTCTTTTATGTTTATTTATAATTTTCTCTAGCTTATTTTGCAACAAGATTCGACATAAATCTCTTGCTATTCATTTGCCTTCAATCTGCCCATAAAAGCATAGAGAGTTTTGGGAATATCTAATCCCATCTCTGTATTAAACATCTTAAATACATTAATTCGCTAGTAATTCGGAATTAATAATTTATATTATTATTAATAAATCTTCTTCCTCCTCTTTCTTCTTCTTTGAAACTTGATAAAAACGTAACTCTCTCAAATCAACTCTCTTTGCAAATTTTAAACCCTCCTCCTCCTCCTAATCCAGCTTTATCCTCCCAGACTGCTGTTTACATTGCTAATATCAAGAGCAAACTCAAAGAGCAATTACCAAAAGACATTTAAAGCTTGTAAAATTGCAAAGAAAAAAACAAACAAAATAGAGAGATAAAAACAAGAGTCTTTTATAACCCTCCCCCGAACATCACAAATCTCCTTCTGCAACACATACATGTCTGCCAATGTGAGTACCAACAACAGCAGTATGCTGGAAGTATTTCAGTTAAACAAATACTCCAAGGAAGACGATTTAGAACAATGCATTGCTTGGTTACGCGAGATCTTCCATGATACTATCCCAAAAACCATCTCCATTGTTGTAAAACGAAACCACAATGCGCATGATTCTCTTAACAACTCCGCAAGACTCAACAAATCTTCCTTGAAAGCATACGCAGGACTAAACTCAACATCCATGATGAACAATACATCACTCTAAAACGGCAATAACTCATTCTAAAAGCAAGAATTACTCGTGCAGTCATAACAAAGAGAAGATCAAATCAAGCAGACATCTCAAAAATAAAACAATAATAACCCCGGTGATGTCCTCAACACCGACAGATCTGAAGTAGCTGAACATGACGATAACAGTCATAAAAAGGAAGATGCAAATGCTAATGTATCCGATGCAAATGTTCATGCAGCCGATGCAAAGCCAGTAGCTGAACAACGTCGCGAATCTAACAGCGCTGCTTCTTCTTCCCTTGCTTTTAGTAAATAATCCTAATAATCTCAAAAAAGAGAGCTTCCTGTTACATCTAGCGCTCTGCCTCATCTCCCTAACAACTCCTCCCACATGAGTGACGGTAGCAGCTTTACTTCTAACTCCTCCAGGATGCACGATGAAAATGATGCATTCGGACTATCAGAAAAAGCTCGTTAGTTGTATCTCGGCTAATAATTCAAAGAAGCCTTAGAGTTATACTAAAAATCATAAGCTCTCGCTGGAAATGATACTGAAATAACATCTAAGAAACTTATGTTCTAAAACAAGATCTACATAGGTAGTATCTATGCTCAGATGAAAGAGCGACAGAACGCTATAAAGGAACTTCGCTAAGCATTAGAAATGGCTAGTTAGTTTGATGTGCGCGAGGTTATTCAAGAAAACGAATAAAGTTCGCGAGAAGGATAATAAAAATATATAAACTCCAATCCATTATATTTTATTAATCTCACATTAGGGAATCTTTATCATGAAGAGAAAGATTATGATAATGCGATAACACATTTGGAATAGGCCTTCAAGGAGATTTAATCGTCGACTTAAGTTATCGAAAGGAAATCATAAGCACTTGTGTTGAATACACTCGGTATGATCTATTACACGAAGAATTAGATTCCTACGTCGATTGAGAAATTCAAAGCGTCCTTGGCGATTTTCTAAGATCTTATGAAGAATCCTGATTGCAAGAATGATTCGGTTCTGAAGTATTCGTATGCGAATAGGTTGAATAATGTAAGAAAAAGAGAGAGAGAGAAATAAAGAGGAAAGGGATAATGAGAAGACTTTTGGGGGAGATTGTGTTAATTAATTTGAGTTATTGGTTTTTGATGTTAGCTTGGTGAGGCATACAGACGGAACAAGTAAATTGAAGAATCCATTGAGAAATTCTAGGAATCATTGAAATTAAAGGAGGAAGTATAATTGGAGAACAATGATAGTACAGTGGAGACTGAGAAATCAATCGCGAGTACGCATAACAATCTCGGGATGAGCTACTTCTCACTGAAAAGATTCGATGAAGCGATTGTGCATCTGAATGTCGCTGTGGAGAAGTACGAAAAGATAGTCGAAAAGAGCAATGAGGGAAATGGGTAAGCACAGGATTAGTTAGGGTTTGCGAATATTCTGAATTAGCGAGGAGATTGCTTGCGAGCGAAACATGATTTGTAAGGATCATGTGAGGATTTCAAGAGGTCATATAAACTCAAGTTAGCTGTGCTAGGCGAAGAGAATAGAAGTACACTGCTGACATTGAATAATTATGCTTAGCTGCTGTTTGTGACGAAGAACTTTGCGAAATCGAAGAATGCATTCTTGGATTTGCTTAAATTTTAGAAGAAATTATTTGGAGAGAAGGATAACTAAGTTGCACAGACACTCAATAATATCGGGTAAGATAGGGGAAAGAATGCAGGGAAGGGATAAGAGAGAGAAATAAGGGAGGATAATATGAATATCATAAGAAACACGAATATTTTTGATGTTGTGTTAATGAAATTTTCAAATTGAATAGGACTGTGCTTTCGGAGAACCAAGAGTACGACTAAGCAGAAGAGATGATCAAAGAAGCCATAAACATCTACAGTGGTTCCTCAGCGAACGAACAGAATCTTGAGAAAGTCCAAAGGAATCTACATGCGATTTAATCAAGAAAGCAAATTCGCTAATAACAATTACAGTAGTAATAGCAAAAGCAATAGGATCCAGAAAAGCAAGCTGATGAATGACACAAAGAGAAGAATGAACTACAGTGATCAATAAAAGAGAGAGAGAGAATAATTATATGTGAAATGCATTTTGCTGATAAGTAGAAAGATAAAGTAAAGTATCACACGTAAATGAATAGCATTTCCTTTCTAAAAAAGAGAGTACATGGTTTCTTTTTGAAGGGGGGGAATCCACTATTTTTTTTGTATTTCTATTAAATCTGCATCAAGCCAGTGGATTCGCTTTGGTTTCAGCAGCTTAGCTTGGTTCTTCTGGTTTTCCAACGAAGGTATTAGTAATGTCATCACCATATTTCTTCTCGACTATGGTTCTTGTGTTATCACCGATAGTCTTTCCGATTTCCTTTGCACCTGTTGTGAGTCCACTGAAGGCTTCAGTTGTAGCGTCAAGAGTTGCATTACCGACTTTTTTGATTTTCTTGAGGGTTTCGTTGTTGCCTTGGTCAATCTTGTCGTTCATGGCTAGGAAAGAAGCAAAAAAAAGGTTAGATTTCATGAGAATAAGAAATGAATTTGTGTTTATGTTACTATTAACGAATTTCTCTGTGGCAGCAACCATAGGTGTTAAGACAGCTCCAAAAAACTCTCCTGTGACTTTGAGTGTAGATTTGGTAGTGTCTTTGATTTTATTGAATTTCTCTTTAGTCTCACTGGACACTTCAACTTTTTTTGTAGTTGTGATCTTCGATTCAATGTATTCTCCAGCTTTGTTGACTCCCGAAGCGGTGACTTTTCCAATCCAAGTGAAACCTTCTTTCAGCAAGGAACCACCTTTCTTGATGTAGTGCAGAGTTGCATCGTCATCGATGAGAGGAACCTCAAAGAGATTAATGCAGTGTCTTGCGAGCGAGTTCCGTAATGCTTCGTCTTGGAAAGGCAGTGCTTCCTTTGGGATGAATGTACCAATATTGGCAAGGATGATTTCAAGCTGAGTAATAACAGCTTCATCGAAATCAATGGAAATCGCATTGTAGCCACTCTCAATATGAGGGAACACATATGACTTGAATGTGTTGAATGGAGCAGACACAAATGGGATTTGTTTTTGAATTGTGAAGTAAAAATCATCTAAGTTAATATAGTAGACGTTTTATTCGGCTAACGAGCAGATTCTAAGAGTGCCCTTGGAAAGCAGTTGTTTGTTGTTGTCGAGGAGTCTGAAGAGATAAACTCCTTTGATTTCAGCTAGTACTCTTGCTTCGAGTTCACCTTCTCGGGTGCCTTCGCGTTATTCCATTTTAGTTAAGTGTTTCGTTTAGTTTTTTCTGAAGTTTGTTGTGGTTTGTAATTATTGATAATTATGTTTTTTCAGTGTAATATTTTCCTCTCGATGGGCTTTTAATGATCAGAGATATCTTGGCTTATTCGTTGTTTCTTTTCTTTTTTCTCCCAATTTCCACGCATTGTAAGTATATCATCAGAATTCCGATTATCTCTGAGGGATTTCAGCTCTGAAATTATACTTCTTATGACGAATATCATAGAATACATGACATTATTTGGTTTTATTTTTTAACTTTTCCACGTTTAGCCATTTTCTATCGTCCCCTCTGATGATTTCCTCATAGGGATTTGAATTAATTTCTATTCAGTCCATGTCTATTTCTTTTAGGGAACCTTCCGCTTAGTATAAAATATTCTAATATTTTTCATTTATCACTTCCATCTACATGATTATACTTTTTTTGTTTTTGAATAGACTCATTTGATGAAATAGTCAGAAAATATATGTTTTTAATGAACTCTAAGGGGTATTTTAGGTTATCACTTGATAATTCCAAAGGTTAACATAGGATCCAATCAAGGAAAGTTGATTTAAAATATTTTGCTAAACTTAAGAAAATGATCAAAAATGATTCAAAGCTTACATAAACTGAAGCCAAATACGCAAAAAGTGCTTTTTGAAAATGATCAGATTAAGCAGCAATCGAAGATTAGATTCTTTTTGTATCATGGACTCGCATCTGTGACGTGGGGAGGAAGGGGAATAATGCTGAATTGCATGCAGAATAGGACTTTATCCTTCTGATTCTTATTCTCGTTAGCTAGAAGAACAAAAAATACCCGCAAACGATCAATTCCAAATCAATTAATCTTTCAAAACCCTACAAGTAACCTGAACATGAATTTTGTCGATAAACTACCAAAAAATTTTCCAATTCACTTATTGCAAATTGAAAAGAATGCTATTGTGTTTTGTTATGAAATCTAAATAAAATTGAATAGGCTATTATTTCTAAAACTTAATAAATAACCATTAAAAACTTAACAATTGAATATTTTGTTGATAAATAAAAATATTATGAAGAAACTATGATCTTTTATTATTTCTTGAAACTTCTTCTTTCAATTCAGAAAACCACATTAATTAATTTTTTTTAATAATTTTTTCTAAAACTATGAACAATAAATAAATACGAATTGCATAAACAATTTGAAAATACAATTTTACTTTTTAATTTTATGAGCCATATTTAAGAAATAATAATAATAATAATAATAATAGTAAAAGTAATTATAATTTAAATAAAATCTTCATCTCCTTTTAGGCTTCTATTAATCATAACTCGGCAACTTCAATTCCTCGATGGCCATTATGATTATTATGCCTAAGATATCCATGCTCAGTGCATTTATCATTCATATTGAAATTATCTCCAAAGTATCCAACCATGAAATCATCAAATCGCTCTAAATTCTCTATCATGGGTGCAGGGTAAGCCTAACCATTGTAGATCAATTAAATATACCCATCACTGTATAACTCAATATCCACGAATGCAGCAAACTCAGGAGCATCTAAGCAGATATTCTATTCAATCTGCGATGAGTTTTGTTGATCTGGTTATTAAGATATCATGTGCTTCTCCAAGACACATTGATAACTGGTGAGATTCAAAGCAACAAATATGCCATCTAAAGTAACATCATGACCACTTAACATCAAAATAGTGCTATCTTGAGTGTTATCATGGAAGAATTATTTGATAGTGTCAAATAAAGTGTAGGTAGCAAATCTCGTTTAGACATTAGATCCATAGAATGTGTATAAAGCTGAGAAATGGCTCATGAAATGTAGCGAAGACATCAAATTCATATCCGCCATCAAGAGATGTAAATCTAAAGGCTCTCTCTGCTAACTGTCTTCTCCATTGTTTGTCTCAGTGTAGTTGCTGTTGTTATCATAGTTGATTGACTTACTCAATTAAGTTTTGATAATATCATCCAACAAATATGCCTCGAAAAATGATGAAATATTCTAATTTGTCAGCTCATAAATCTCCTCTCTAATTTCTTGCATATCTTCTAGCATCTCCTTTAACTCCTCTGAATTTCTCTAATCTTCAATCAAAACCTTCTGATTAGGACATCCTGTACCTCTCCATCCGTTTAGCAGCAAATCCTTCTCATCGCTGATCGCAAACCCATTCTTTTAAGTACCCATATCCATTTTGGATTATTTTTCTCCAGTAACACCAGTGAGGAATGCCTCCGCACTGAGGATCGTCCTTGAGTAATTACTAGAAATCACTCTCATAGAGTTAAACCCATTTTCATCAATTTTGTTGTGGTATTCTCTGAAGAACTGTTTGCCAACATCTAGGACTTATTAATACCCTTCAGGTGTTAGATTCATCCCTTCACGCTCAGAAGATCTAGCGCCATGACGCTGAATATGTATCACCTTCGACAAAGTATGATTTTTTGTTACTTCAGCTCCATATGCATTTGGGAGCAAAATGAAAGCTAACAACAGATACAACAAGCACAACATATGTGGCAAGTGAATAATAGAAGAAGGTGATGATGTTTTACAATTCCCTTTGTTCAATTGATTTCCTTTCATTGATGGGATATATAAAGACTAATGAATTATAAAGAAAAAATTATTAATCCTTTTTCTTCTCCTTCTTTTCCTTCTTCTATTGAAATGTATCTAATCTCTTTTTCTTTATTTTTTTGTTTCTTCTGATAAATAATTTGTTTGGTTTATCTTTAATATTATCAAAAATCTGGACTGATCTCCTCATCTGATAAAGATTTAATATCACTTGATAGCTTAATAGCCACTATAACTAATTCTTATCAAAGTACATTTATTTGATTGTCTAATTCAGAAAGATGAAGAGATGTAAAACTCCTTGGAAAAGAGAAATTTCTTAATAGAAATACTAAATAAACTAAAGAAGTGCTTGCCCTAGCTAGCAGAATAGACAGATAGATACATAATAAGAAAACAACTACTCCATTAATATATTAAGTAGAACATAAGAATGATGGTCTAATTTATTGCTAAAGATTGCTTATGAGTGACATATATGGGGTTATTAATAGAACCAATGCTTTATCTTCCTTTTTGTAATACCCATCTCCCACTCATTCTCCTAAGTAGGAGAAATCAAATAAATAGACATCTCTTTTTGGACAGGGGAAGGGAATATGGAGCACTTAAAATATTCTTGGATCTAGATTATCAGACTTAAAGTAGAAATGATCTAATTACTGTTCTTTTTTGTTTCTGCAATTATTAGGCGCTAAATTATTAAACTCTTATTGCTGATAGCAGCATATCTGATTAATGCTGAGAATACAATATTGCCTCGAAAAAATATTCTTTAATTATGAGATATATTATGTTAGCTTATTAGTGATTTAATCCAGAAGATCAGTTGTTGAAAAAATAAGAAGATTATTTTTATGTTTTATCAATAAAAATCTCTCTCTCTTTTTCTTTTTCCCTTATCGTTATGCTTGTAGTATGTCTCTCTCAATAACATTTATGAAGATTTAGAAAATATCAGAATTTTGAATACTTACGGAGATGCTGTTAATGTACTTCCTAAAGTGATTAAATGTATTTTAATGTTAATTTAGTTGTTGTGTAGAAAAAAAAACAAAAATCTAACAAAAGAATTTAATATTTGATTCAAATATAACAAAGTCATCAAACTTTTAGGAAATGTACTTAAAAAACAATAATACATATGAAAAAAGTTATTTTACTTTGTTTGAACTTTTGATAAGTTAAGTAGAATTAACTACATTTTGCATAAAAAATATGTACAATTAAGATTTAAGAGTTTGATACTCTCAAATCTTGAATTCAAAAACTACTTTAGAATGTGCATGTAAGTTTTGAAATCAAAAAGGTTCTTTCCCTGTTCCTGAAGGTGTATATCTTTCTATTATTTTGTTCTATTCTCTCTCAAATTATTAATTCTTGCATAAAAAAAATTCTCAGATAAATTGTATTTTAGACATTCTTTGATGCCTTCATTTTATTGTCATATCTCCATGAAATCACTCAATTTGCCAGTGATGGTGTTCTATGATTAGAAAAGAACTAGTATGGTATATAATAAGGTTAAAAGATCAAATGCAAAGAGTTAAGAGAACATACTTCTGATTTGTTCTCCTTAAGGAATTGTAACAATCAATTTAGTTGATTCTTACTTATGAAGATGATTCGATGAGATGATCTTATTCTCATTGCAATTAAAATAGGAATATCATTGTTTAGGCAATTGAATAAAGAAAAAAAAACATTGATTCATTAGTTATCTCATTGAAAGAACCAATAAACGGTAGGAAAAGAAAACGTTTATGGAGAGAGCTCAAGACAAGAAGAAAACTTAAAGGATATTATGAGTTCTTTTTGGAAAAAATAAGAAGATAAAATGAGACATTTTAAAAATGGGGAATGAATGGCTGCTATTTTTCTATGAAGAGTATTTTAATCTCTTCAACACGAGAAACGATCAGCCTTTATTTGATCCCTAATCTTGAACTTTCTTCCCCAGTTCAAAAAAATAGGTCAGATGAGAGTCAAATCAAGATTCTGATCAGTGAATATTGAGTTCAACATACCCAATTTAGATTCTGTCTTTTTTGGGTATTCGATGAGAATAATTTAGAATTTCTTTAGATATTTTTCTATAAATTTTTTGAAATGTAAAAATGAAAAAGAATTGTTTGTTCTAGTATTTAGAATAATAATTATGATGTTTTTAAAAATATTGCTATTTTCGCAGAAATAACAATACTGGCTGCTATTGATGAGAATTCTTCTACAAAATAAATAATTGTTTTTTAACATTCTAACTAACATATTTAACTTTCTTTATTCATTACTGTTCATTAAATATCATTAAATTGATTCAAGGGTATTTTTTTTAATTCATACTGATATTGATTACATTTATTTATTTATTGCTTTTTTTGTTGAATTAATCCAGATTGTCTGATGTGGCTTTTAATTCAAAGGATTGAAATATGGTCAGTACAGAAAATTATTTTTTGAAACAATACAATTAGGAGGATAGTTAATAATACATATGTTAAGACTGCAATAATAATTGATACAGATTAACGAAAATTGGAAGAGATAGCAAGTGGGGGCAGGGGTTTTGAATTAATCATAAAAGAAAGTTGAATGATTTTTAAATGGAAGAGAGAGCCTTATTGATGTTTATTTGACTTTAGAAGGAAAAGGGAAGATAAATGGGTTAAGGTTTATAATAAAATAAAATATTTCTATTAATATATCTTAATTCAAAAGTTAGAAGATAAAAAGAAAATAATGAACTCAGAAGTAAATTTTGATCAACTAATTGATGGCAAATGCAAAAGATTGTGCAAGATGCATCCTTAAGTAGAGTGTGAGTTTTTATTTACCGGGCCGTCAAATGAAACTGCTTCCCCCTTCAAGTGTGTCTTGTGCTTTGAGAAGAATCTCGATATGAAATACCTTATTCCAATCAAGTAAATTGAAATGAGCGACGAAAACACGATTTTCTGGAATTGGCCACTCCCTAATAATGATCATCTCCTCTAAAATGTCAAAAAAACATTATCAGCACCTAGCAAAGAAGTGCAGTACAAAGATAAAATTGGAGCTTACTTTAAGGAGCTCAGAGCAAAAATCTATGCTAAAATAGACGAACTAGAAGATAAAATGACTAATCAAGCTGATAAATTAATGGATTTTAAAAAGCAATTAACCACACAATACAATCGTTTGAGTGCTAAGACAATACTGAAGTAGGATGTGCTCGACTCTTAAACTGACTTTGATAAGCTGTCCATAAGAATCAGAGAGACAATCGTCTCTGTTTTAAGAAATTAATAACAAATTGAAATAACTCTTGAGAGAGAAATAGCTGAACATTCTATTGAAGTGGACAGTGTTGACTTTGAGGAACCTAAGAGAATCATGGAAAGTGTGCTTGCTCAATTGAGTAATGTCTCCATCTTCTTCTTTGATAATTTGAGAAAATTTGAAACCTCGCATAACCCAGACAACGATTTAGGGAATGGAAATGCAGCAACTTTATTTCAGCTCGCCACAAACAAGTTGAATAACCTTTCCACAGAATTCACAGCAAGATTGAAAAATAATTTCTTGAGACTAAGGAGAGTGTTTGATTAAGCTTAGTTTGATAATGTCTATGAGGATGGAAAGAAACGATTGGAGCTCGAGTTATTAGGAGAAAATGAATTAGCTGAGCTTAGATATTTTGCTGGATAGCTGATTAATAATAAATAAAACCCTCCTCCATCAAAAAAGAAACTCTGGTCTTCAGAACAAATCTTTGAATTGATCAGTAACCCTGCTAATCAATGCAATACAGATATTCTAAGGTAGCTGAAGGAAATACTTCAGAATATAAACAGTTACTTTTCTTTATTTCCTATTGCAGGACAACTCCCTTTGCCGATAGATTTCACAAAGCTAAGTAAAAATCAACTAAAAAATGTTGATTATCTTACCAAAAAAATAACTGAATTGTCTCTTGCACCTAAATACAATTACTCTTAGGCTATTTCACCTGTCACTTATTTGCAATTCAACTCTGTTCAGGCTATGAAATGCTTTAACAAACATTTCTTTATTTCGAATGAGTAAGAAACAGAAATCAAAAGAGTATTCACATAACTACCAATTTTAGAACTCCTCCCCTTTGGTTTACCATTTGAATAACAGCTCTCATGGAGGTTTGTTAAGACATATTATTAAAGCAGTGGTTATCTTAATATTACTTCAGTAGAAAAAGGATGCTTAATTTATCAGCATGATTCAATATTCGCTCAAGCAGTTAGTTTAAATGTCTTGCAAAATGAATTGATGTATGAGTTGAAGTGTACGTTCAATAAGCCCTTCGATTGTAATAACATCCGTATTGGATTGATTTAAGAAGAGAAAATACACTCAAACTCCATTGGAGATAATTATGATTTAAATACCATATTCATCTCGAATCGTACAGGAGCAAATACTATCATTAAAGGAACCTAACTTACCAATTCTCCATTAAATAAAACATTGACAACTATTAAATTTCGATTTTGCATCTCAACTCAACAACTCTATATCTTCGATGAGTGTTCTACGAACATAATGAAAGGAGATCCATCTTAGATTAAAGTCAATGGGAGATACAGATTCGGAGTTTGTTTTCGCACTCCAGGAACTGAATATGGAGTGACAGTGGGTAGCATTATGGCATTCAAAGACAATTCAAAAATTGATATTTTTTGAGAAAATTATAGTTTCTCTCCCAATCATAATTAGTTTTAGTTAGCTTTTATTTGAACTTTTGCTATGAAATTAAATAATTTATTAATTATTTTCATTCTTTTTGGGTTGCTAGGTATTTAGAATAGTTTTTTTATTTTTCTATTAAAACAATAGCTTCTTTTTACCATTATTTGTTAGTATTTTTTTGAGATAATTGTTTCATAAGAGGAGGGAGGATGCTTAATTTAATGTATTTTCCATGATTTTTAATTTAATAGGTTTGGTTTAAAAAATAAAGTATGGATACTATTATTTCAATTTAATTGATAATTAATTTGGACTTCTGAACTATGCCTTGTTCACCTTGAGAAGCTGCTAATAAAATAAAAGGAATGAAAGGGCCTGTCCTGAGAAAGTGCAAATGCAAAGGACTTTTGAGAAAGAATTAACTGAACAATCTCTCCAAGTTAGCAATATTGATCTTGAGAAACCTAAAACCTAACTAAAAAATTATATCATGTTCAATTGAATTCGTATCTCCATAGTAGGAACACATCTTGATTCAAGGGAAAGAGTATGCTCAGAGGTTAATTTTGGTATTGTGTATGAAGATTGAAAGAACTGATTGGAGCTTGAGTTGTTGGGAGAAAAAGGACTAACTTAAGTATTTTGGTGAATTGTTTTTTTAACCACAAAAAGTATCCTTCTTCATATTAAAAAGAAATTATTCTTCTAAACTAAAATTTGTGCTTTTCAGCAGCTTTGCTGACTACTGTGTTCCAGAAATTAGGAGATAGACATAAGGCTAAGTAAAAATATGATTAAAAATATTTTTATTTAGCTAAAAAATGACTGAATTATCTCTTGTGCCTAATACAATTACAATGTTGCTAATTCATCTATTTTTGGAGTAACATTTAACTCTATGAATGCTTTATTTTTTCTCAAAACAATTTTTTTAGGAGGCTAATAGCAAAAATAACAATCTAAATAGTATTTGTGCAACTTCCAATATTTTTCATTAAATACAACCTTAACCACTATTAAATCTCGATTTTGAGCTCAAAGGGAATTCATCTTTAAATTAAAACTAATAAAAAATACAAATTCAGAGCCAATTTTCGTATTTCAGGAGATGATTGGAGTGGAAAATTATTGTTCATGGCAGTTTTATTATCTATTTGTAAAAAATGATAAAAAATGATTAAGCCATCCATTCAATTTTAATTAAATTGTATTGATCTATCTATTTCAATCAAATTATTATCCTGTGGGTGATTAGTTTTCACTGATGATAATACTCCTTTTTTTTTTCAATAAAAGGAGAGGACACATTAAAAAAATCTTCTCTTTCTCTCTCTCCCCTCTCCCCTCATCCCTCTCTTATCTTTCTTCTAAGAGAAATAATTTTCGTTTAATTCAGCTG
>Ga0302284_1000768_pt1 | contig 14574 bp, 11 predicted proteins | sample III_Fen_E2_1_FD_198760 | JGI IMG/M metagenome (GOLD analysis project Ga0302284, IMG submission 198760) | Peat permafrost microbial communities from Stordalen Mire near Abisko, Sweden - III_Fen_E2_1 | ecosystem: Environmental > Terrestrial > Soil > Wetlands > Permafrost | place: Sweden: Abisko...
GTAAATTCATTCTTTTTAAACAAAATGCTAAGATTAATTACCCTTTTCACTCTAGAAGAATTTAGCGTTTGATGACCCTGTTGTAGGCTTATCACCACCTCCAAACATTCCCTTCATCTAGCTCATAGGATCCATCATTCCACCCATTCCGCCCATTCCTCCCATCATTCCACCCATATTTGGCATTCCTGGCATACCAGCTGCAGTTGGTTTGAGTCTTCTAGTTAGTGCTAAAAATAAACGAAAAAACAATGAGAAAATCAAAAACAAATTAATTATTTTATTATTTTATTTGATGCTATTTCTCTTTGATTTCTTACATTCCTTGGCTCTGACTTCTGAATCATCTTCAAAGTCACTCTTGAGGAAAACAGTGATCAGTTGATTGAGTGATGTGAGAACGAGGAAATAAAGTGACAAAGAAGATACATAACGAACATTCAAATTCATCATGTTCATTCCACTCTAAAGCATCTATCTGAACTTCTAAGTCAAAGGGAAAGGCACCCTAGCAACGATGAACCCCGAGAAAAGGTATTTCACCCAATTGAACAAGACTATCATAGGAATAGCCATGGAAATGTTACCCTTCAGCATATCCATCATTTAGTTAGAATTCATTGGTAAAGATGCAGCTCCTTCTTTTTCAGGAACAGGTCTTTCACTTCGTGCTACTAAATATCCCTGATTATTAGATTTGCACAGATGGTATTTGCGTCTATTGAAGGAGTTTTCATTGAGCAATCCACCATGTTTCATGAGATTTTAGCATCTCATAAGTTGGTGTCTAGAGAAAAAATGAAATTCAAAAATAAAAACAAGATATGCAACAAGGCTTGCTATTTCATTAAAAATATTGAGTAATTGCTCAAAGTAATCTCCATTTTAAGAGCAGAATTCCAAAAAAGTTGCTAAATTATGTTTACTTATCGCAGACATCTTGATATTCAGCTTTTGAAGCTACCTTCTGGATAACAATTTTTCCTCCAGTCTATGAGAGATAGTGTCTGATTACTGAAACCTTTTATTGTTTACATTAACCATGTCATTATCAATTCCATAATCATACAAAAAAAATGAAAAAATTCAATGCCATTTCATTGCTTTAAACCAATTCATCTCATCTCCTTAACATTCAAAATACTTTTTAAAAAAACCCTGAGAACTTACCAAGACCATGACGATGACAATAGGGAAGAACACCCAATCTCTGATCTTTTGATCGATAACGATGTCTTAATTAATGCTCATGCTATCTCTCGAGTTTGTTCTTTGTTTTACTTCTAATTTTCTTTTCAGAAAGTGCAAATTTATTATTACTATTTAAATCCCCCTTCTATCCTTCTAAATGTTAAAAATTACTTTAATTCATTCAATCCCGATTCCTTGATTATTTATTCTTTTTCATTCCAATATATTCGTTCATTTATGATTCCTCTTTTTTAACTTGAAAATTATTCATTATCAGAAGTAAAAATCTATTTGTTATTCCCATTCTGAAAAAAAGAAGATTATTTTAAGAATACGTCTATCTTTTCATAAACTATCACAATGAAAAGGAGCACTTTTTAGCTCATCTAATGCAAAATGTTTAAAGAAATGTTGAATCTACAATGAAAAAAATAAATTCAAGATAATGAACGGAATGAAGAACCATTGAAAGTCTCCAATAATAAGATAGATTCAAATACAAAATAGCTTGAATCTGTTGAGATTGCTACAATTCTAAAGAAAACAAAAAACTAAAGCAACTAGATTTGGAACTTGAAAAGATTTATCAGAATACTTTTATATGGTTATGATCAGAGTAACCTTTAGCAGTCAAAGAACTTCATTTGTGATGTTAGAAGAGTCATTTATTGATGAAGGGGTGTTTTAAAGAAAAATGCTAGTAAGATTCTACTATTTTTTATTATTATTAAAGTGACTAATATCCTGAGATTAGCATTTGTTATCTACTTTGAGCCCTAATACACTAGATTGTAGAACTTCTTGAAATAGCTCATTCTTTAAGTTTTTTAATGGGTTTTAAGAAAATAAACGATTTTATTATTTTTATGTATCTTTTTGATTGTTCTAAGATGTTTTCTTCTGAAATCTTTGTAGATTTTCTTCTTCTTGGCTGAAAAACTGTTTGTTTTAAACAAAATCCTGGATTTTATCTTAAAATTAAGCAATTGCACTCCCTAAGATAATTATGATCGCTAGAGAAATCCCCCTAGCAATCTTAGCATATTTGCATTCTGAAGATTATCTGCATACACCTAAGATACAACATCCGCTATCATTGCACATTGAGTCATCGCATTGGTTAAATTTGCAATTATCTCTACTTATCGGACACACATTATCCACACTGCAGCAATTCAGTTGGCAACTCATTGGCCAACAGATGTGCTAATCGTCGTCTACAATTTGCTGCAAGTGACTTAGTTAGTTTAGATTGGCAGATACTAATTCACGTGCATTCAGATAACGATTGCTACTTACCAATTCAGTAGTTGAGTAACTCTCAAGCATAGCTGAAGCAATCATAAGCAGACTGTATGCCCATTTTCTTGTATTTTTCATTTCAAATAAGAAACTATCTCTACTAGGAAAAAAGAAAGAAAAAAACAGTTTTTCACAAGATTTTTTCTATGAAGAAAAGTAAAAACAATATTAAAAAGAAAGCAGCGTGAAATTTACTTTGAGAATAGCTCTATCTAATAATATTTTACTTCATAAAACGAGTAGAGATTATTAATTTTTCTAGACACTTGTGTATTAAAACTGAAAAAGTAATAAAAAGTATCAAGCTAATTAAATAACAACTATTAACTCCTTTTGCATCATAAATAAAGTTGACAAATATATAATTGTAGTAGTTATTGTTGCATTCCTGTTCATATTATTGGAGGAAAGGCTTATTACAAATGGATTGTTTATATTAAAAAAAATTTGGTGCTTTTTTACATTGCAACTCTTGTTTGACCTATCATAAAAAAAATTGCTGTAAAAAGGTCATCCTCTAAGCTTAATATTAATCCTTTTTTTCTATATCGAACTTAGAATATAAATCCTTCTTTTCTATACGAAATAGAATATCAATCTCCTTCTTTTCTATATGAAATAATAATATCATCTCTTTCATTATTTTTTGTTTATTTTTCCTTTTTTTTCATATTATGACATTTTAAAACTAGCTATGACCCAACAAGTTAAACTATTATTTTTTTAATACAAAGAAACAACTACGAAATACCCAAAAAAATGGAAGAAATTAAAAATATTCCTGCTGATAACTACGAGCGAGCTCGTATCATGATAGAAGAAGCAAGACTGAAATGTCAAGCTAGTCTTATTTCTTGTGGAAAATCGATAGAATCTTTGAACGTATGCATGAAAACAATCAATGATACTAATCAAGGTATCAATGACTTTAAGACCAAATACAGTGAAGCCATGAATGATCTATGCAGTCGATGTTCTGTTGCACTCAAACCACTTGTTCCTCTGTTCAGGAAAAATGGGAATACTTCAATTTAATGTGATTCAAAACAATCTAAAATACCAGAGTGTATTGAAATACTCAAAGGAAAGAAGAAAATAGTGCTTCTCACTGGCGCAGGTATCTCAGTAGCCAGTGGTATTCCTTCGTTTAGAGGAGTCGGAGCTGCTGAGTTGTTTTACAAGAACGGAGTGACTTATAGAAACGAAGAGATAGATACATTGGATTTTATGAAAACAAAGCCAGAGATATTTTGGGAGCGTCATTTTGAATTTATCAAAACAATGAAAGGGAAAAAGGAGAACGTTTCTCATAGAAAGATTTAAGAATTAAGAGAGTTTGTCTGTGGCGGCTAGGAAACGGAGAAGAAATAATAGGTGATCCTAGTCACTCAAAATATTGATGGATTACATAATATGGCAGCTGAAAAATCTCAAAACAAGAAGAAGGATCTGGATAAGAATTACTTTGAAATTCATGGAAATAATAAGTATCTTCGTTGCGACAATGAAAAATGCGAACTGGTTGATAAACTTGTCGAATATCCTGAGATTTACAAGACTTACGAAGAGCTTGTTTGCTTGTAGTGTAAGGAATAATTAAGACCAAATCTTCTCTTTTTCGATGAAGAATATGATGAAATTCATTATCGAACTGATACTCTCACAACTATTTTAGAGGATATGGATGCATTAGTTTGCATAGGGACAATGCTTGAAACAAGCTTTCCTGCGGGTATGGTAACACAAGCTATTGAGAAGAAGATAACTTTAATAGAAATCAATCTGGAACCTGTGATAGAAGTTGGTGGTTTAATATTAAAAGGAAAAGCTGAAGATATTGTTCCTGCAATTTGTGATGGTTTAATGGCTAAAAAACATATAAAAAATGAAGGAAAACCTAAAGAAAAGCCTTAAAACGATGCACATATGACAAATAAGAATATTAGCATTGTAAGCAATAGCCTAAACAATACGAATAATAAACCAACTCTTGTCAAGATCAGCAAGATAATTGCACCAACCTAAACAAAAGGGAATCAAAAAATTGCCCCACAAAATAAATAAAGAGATGATAATAAGAAAAAATTATGAAGTTGTCAAATATGAACTTACTAATAATAGAATTTTAATATTCTAAAAATCTTGACCATTTCTATCTTCTTTTGGGTTAAGACTTTTTAAAAAATATTTTTCTCTAACATTTATTTTGTCAGTAAGCTCTGGATCACCCTTTTTTTATTATTTATGTTAGTATGAGTCTCTTAGTATGGGATAGAAGATATCCCCCTATTTTATTATCACAAACTCACAACATAATTACCAGATTTTCCCTCTGAAATTGTTTAAAATATTTTCTGAAAAGAATTTTTCATGAGAAACAAAAAGAGCAGCAGTTGTGAGAAAAATAATTATTTTTCACAAGAAATCACTATCAACACATACACACAAATTACATAAATTGGGTACATTTTCACTCAAATACTGCCTGAACTGACATTGATCATTTATTAATACCGATTCTAAAGGCAAGAAAATAATATACTTATCAACAAGACACATAACTGTAAACAACCAATAATGACGAGACCAGTCATATGCCCGATACATATTGTTGTTGATATGAATACAATGGATTGTTACAAACAAAATACAATTATTCATAGCCCGAGATTCTTTTTGTTATTGTCGTAACAATGGATTACTTATTTTATTCCAATAATGCCCTGAAAAGGAAAACAGTTTTCCCAACTAAACTTATCATTCTGAATATTATATACATGATACAATATCCTTTTATCACAATACATTGTGTCATCTCATAGGTTATATTTGCAATTATCTCTGCTTATAGGACACATGTTCTCCTCTCTGCAGGAATTCATCTGGCAACTCATTGGCCGACACATGTTAGAATCATCCTATTTTAAGAATTCTGTGAAACTAACTCAAAAATATTGAGACATTACACAAATTAATTTTAAAATAACTATCTAATAGCAATTTTCAATTATCCATAAGTCAATTTTAAAGAGAAAATATTTGCCTTTATTTTAGTTATTTTTTGTTGTAGAATAAAACATCTTTAACTTAATTGAAAGAGAACAAATTAAATTAGTCAATTGTGTTGAGAGCAATGCGAGTTAGTTAGTTGTTGACTTGTTCGAAGGCGAGTTAATTCATCCAAATATAGTAAATAAATATTTGTAGACACTTTTCACGCTAAGATTATTTTTGTCTACCATAAAATGATACCATGCTTTGCTTGTAGAAAGAAAGAAAGCCCAGTAGTGAGTTGCATATCATTCAAATAGATTCCTAATGGAAAATGAAATAGAAAAATATGAAATCTTAATACAGATAAAATAAAACTAGAATCAATTTAATAATAACTGTTTCTTTATCATAAAAGAATCAAGTATGCTAAGTTGCCGTTGTTGCTCAAGAAGATTGCTGTACTGTAATCTTGTTTTTGATGTTGAAATTCTAACAATTTTCAAAGAGGAATTGTTGTAAAAAATAATTTGGAATGTTAACCCTTTGTGATTGGAACAAAACAGTTCCAAAAAATTGATTAGTTCTTTAATTTAAGGTAACGTAATCAGATTCAGGGTTAAATGAGAATCATTCTTTTCTTAATTAGAGAAGTAATAAATAATAACATCTCCTTTCTGGCTATTCTCTCTTTTCTTTTTTCTATGTTCCTAAAATGTGAGTATTTAAACCCAGCATTTGAAGTCCTACCAAATGATTAGTTCTTACAAAAATACAAAAAGAAACTAATATCAAATACAATAAAAAAATGGAAGAAATTAAAACATTCACTGCTGATGACTACGAGAGAGCTCGCGTCATGATAGAAGAAACTAGACTAAAATGTTAGGCTACTCTTATTTCATGTGGAAAATCAATAGAATCCTTAAACGTATGCAGGAAAACAATCAGCGATACTAAGCAAGGTATCGATGACTTTTAGACCAAATACAGTGAAGCCATGAACAATCTATGCAGTAAACTTGCTAATGCTTTCAAACCACTTGCTCCCCTCTATAAGAAAAATGAGAAGAGCTAGGAATACCCTGAGTCAAAGATATCGAAAGTTTCAGAGTGCGTTGAAATACTCAAAGGAAAGAAGAAAATAGTGTTTCTCACTGGTGCAGGCATCTCAGTAGCCAGCGGAATTCCTTCGTTTAGAGGAGTCGGAGCTGCTGAGTTATTCTCAAAGGATGGAGTGACTTATTAAAATGAAGAGATAGCAACTGTGCGGTTCTTGAAATCCAAGCCAGAGATATTTTGGGAGAGACATTTACAATTTGTTGAAGGAATGAAAGGAAAATAGGAGAACATTTCTCATAGAAAGATTTAGGAATTAAGAGAGTTCGCTTATGAAGGCTAAGGAAATGTGTAGAACTAGCAGGTGATCTTAGTCACTCAAAATATTGATGGATTGCATAAATTGGCAGAAGATAAATCGTAAAATAAGAAGAAGGATCAGGACAAGAATTACTTTGAGATCCATGGAAATAAGAATTATCTTCGCTGTGACAATGAAAAATGCTAAATGTTTGATAAGATAATTGATTTCCCTGAGATCTATAAAACTTACGAAGACCTAGTCTGCGTGTAGTGCAAAGAATAATTAAGACCAAATGTTCTTTATTTTGATGAAAGCTATGATGAAATTCATTATCGAACTGAAACTCTCAAGACACTTTTAGAGGATTATGACGCATTAGTCTGTGTTGGTACAATGCTTGAGACAGGGTTTGCTGCAAACATGGTCACACAAGCTATTGAGAAGAAGATAACTTTAATAGAAATCAACCTGACACCTGTGATTGAAGTCAGTGGTTTGATTTTAAATGGAAAATCTGAAGATATTGTTCCTGCGATTTGTGATGGTTTAATGAGTAAATATCAAGAAAAACCAAAAGCAATAGTAAATATTCCAAATGAGAATAATAGTAGTGTTCCAAGTAAAAATATTAGTGTTCCAAGTAAAAATCTAAACAATCTGAATAAAAATCCTACAGTTGTAAAGAATAGCAAAACAGTCGTACCTGTTCAAACAAAAGGGAATCAAAAAATAGTCCCACAGAAAAAATAAGGAGTAGAAACAAAGAAAAAGTGATATAACAATAAAATAATACGAGAAATAGCTGGTAAATATTGTAAATGTTTTAATTATTCAAGTCTTATTTTCAATTTTATGTGTTACCATTGTGAAAAATATATTAATTCGAATTTCTTAAATGAATTGTCTCAGGGTCATCGTTTCGAATAGCAAGGAAAAAAGAAATATTAAAAGTAATCCTCTCTCTCTCTATCTCTCTTTTGATTGATCTGATATCTTAGTCTTCTTTATTAAATTTAACTTAGAAGGAAGCAACATCAAAGTGGGAATTACATGAAATGCTCCAGATATTCCAGTAATGTCTCTTCTTAAATCGAAGTGTATTTTCCCACAATGATCTTGACAATCCTGTGTATCCAATAGAAAAACGCTGGGATCGATTACATTTTATAGTAAGAGAAAGCGACTTCCAAGTCGTAATACGAGAACGCCACTCCACGATTGCCGAATGCAAAAGTCAGAAAAAATTACAGAAACTTAGAATTCACAAGAATGTCTTTTTCTGGAATATCATTGGGTGTTTCATTCATAACAATTTGGTATTCCACAAAATCATTAAGCTTCTCAATAGTTTCATCTACGTTGACTTCCTTTAAATGCCGATGAAATGAGATATCCTAATCAGGTTTGTTCTTGTTCGGTCCAAAATACGCAAAGATAATCTTTTAGAATTAATATTTTATATCTAAAATAAGTATATCCCTACGGAAAACATCTAATGGGATAAGCGAAAGTATTTCCTCTTGCAGTCTTGCAAAGAAATCTCTCGTAGGGTTGATTCGAAGGATCAAATATTTTTTGATATTTGGATAATCTCTAAATCCAAACAGGAAACTGTCGAGAAATTTCAGAAACGAGTCTATGTTTGTTTCGCCGATGACATCGATTAGATGCTTGTTTTTTATGAAATGAGTCTTGATGAATGGATAGTTCTCCCTCTCATCGAAGAAGAAATTATTATGCGAGTGTTATGCACCTCGATAGAATAGCAGCCGAGTATTTTCAATTTTTTCTAAGAAAATACTAATATTGCCTTTCTCGAAGTTTAGCTCCTTCATTTGCTTAGCAAGCATTGCTTTTAGGATAAAGAAATCGAAATTCTACAATTCTTAGATTCCTCTGAATTCAGCAATCTACGCAAGAACAGATTCATTGTGTTCATCTAGCAGATTCACTGCGAAATCGGTGATCTTTCCCATAGATTTTTCATTCAGTTAATCAGAATCATCGTCATCATCATTTTTAAATAGCTTTTTATCTATCAATTAGTTCTCCAGTAATTCATGCACTAAAAGCCTCAGGAGGTTCATAACATTCTAAATTCCTATGCGCTTTACGTTATTCGTAGGGATTAAGAACTTCCCATAGGTATCGATGGATTTGATGAATTCATTTATGAAGATTTAATTCACTCCATTAGATCCAAGAACAAATTGCATGGCTTACTTGATTCTCTCTATAAATGGTTAATTTAAGATAAGATTTTATATGTTTGAGCTCATCTCTTCAAATGTCGCTTCTTTAACTTATCTTACTGCATCCATTGCTGCAGCTACGGCCGCTTCTTTTGCAGTAGGACCATCTTGTTAAGCTTTATTTTTACGATCTTGCTATTTTTTCCATTCTTCACCAACTTTTCCTAAGCAAAATTGATAGTACTTTTTCAAGAGTGACCAAAGATTCGAAGAACCTTCTTATTATCCTCCAGAAGTTACTTCACTATTGAGCAGCTCTACTTCGCTATTGTTACCAATGTCTTCAGCGGTTTTATCAAGAACTGCTTAAGTTAAGCCATCACATAGTTCTTAACTCATTTAGATATCGTTTTCAATATGATTTTCATCGTTTTAGAGCGATTCTTCTGACTCTTTATAAAGAATTAGCAAAATAATAAGATGTATTTACTTGCTAATTCTAAAAATAAAATGATATTTTGATTATTAGAATTACTTATTTTATGAAATACAATAAAAGGATGCTGTTAAACATCTTCTAGTCCATGAACAAACTAATTATTCTTCCTCTGAATTTTCTCAATTTTTAAAAGCGTCTCCTTTAATACAATTTTTCTATCTTTCTTCAGAGATCGCTCTTTATTACTGAGAGCAGAGTTATAACACCAAAGTCTTTTAGGAATTTTTTTAGGTTTGCTGAAAGAAATCTCACTAGTCTTTGCATCCTCAGCTGCATTTTAATCCAACAAATTAGTTTTCTTAAAATTAGATTTCTTTAACCTACCAGTAACATTTTAAGAAGGAAATTCTGCTTCTTTAATGTTAGCCAAGGATCTAAGAGGAAGATGAAAAGCAGTAGAATTATCAGAAACAAATTGCATATTATTAATGTCTCTGATTTTCTATTTTCTACCGAGTACATTCTTCTTAAAAATCTCCTTCGTCAGCAGTTTGATTTCCCGCTTATTTTTTCCGATATTAGCATCTCGTTTTGAGCTCTAGATTATATGAGGTAGTTGAAAATATTCAGATCTATACAGCGATTCAGTTGGTTCTGTATAAACCTTCTGATTTGAATAGTACAACTGTTATTGTAATTCTAAACGCCGAGTCTAATCTTCTCTTATGCTATCAAAGAATGGATCCTCTGCGTGAGTAATTAATTATCTATTTTATTCATCTTAATTAATATGAACTTTTCTTTGTTTTTCCTTTTCAGAAGACTAATACTCCTCATCATAAAAGCTAAAGTGTTTAGTAGAGGAAGATTAAGGTGTGCTAAAAATATTCTATTTATGCAATCTCTCAGTACTCGAGTAATGTTCTGATCCCTTTTAATAATACGAGTCTGGACTAGCACTCGCTTTCTTTTTATCTAATATACTGAACTGCTTGTAGGAAGATTATTTTTGCTGAAGTGGAGAGAGCAAAGGTGTCATATGTTTTGGTGTATCTGGTAATGAAGGAAGTTTTCTCTCTGCAAAAGGTTCTCTAAGAACTTTGATCGTTAACAATTTATTTCGAGGGCTAACTTATGATGTGTCACTACATATATTATCTAATGCTGGAAACGCAACAAGAATCCTTAAACTGCGAGATTGATTGAGTGATGTTATTTGGTTATTCTTCGGATTGTTGTCCAATTGGGTAATGCCATCATAGTTAAGATTATGCAATTTACTACTATTTTTATCATTTCGAGATGTATTCAACTAATATTCCATAGTATGTTTGTCCCTTTTTATCTCTTTCTAGTTAGTTTTCTTCACTGATTCTACAAAGTCAAAGAGATGTTTTTAAGAATATTAAAAGAAATCAGAATTAACCTCCCAATCTATCTCCAGTATTTTATCAACGTAATTTGGCATTTTTATCACACCAAAAATTAATTAACTGTTGAAGTATATTTGTTTGACTTGCTTTTAAAGAAGGATTGAAAGGACAATAAGGGAAAACAAGGAATAATCATCTGTTCTCTTACTCAAAAATAAGTAAAATAATAAAATGAGCAGAAGAAAATCATTGAAATAATGTAAAATGTGTGCTCTTTATAATGAAAAAAAATAACGCATCAAAATCTAAGTTGTTTAAATAGGTAACAGTTAAATGATAAAACACATGATTATAAGAGGTGAAATGAGTAATAATCATAATATTTTCTTGAAGAATGAGAGAGCTCTTCCAAGACAAGCTATCCGCTGAAGAGACTCCTTCTAATTATGAAAAAAGCAACTTGAAAATGATACAATAAAAATAACTAAATAATCATACTTAGATTTTGCGAAGCTCTGCTCTTTGGAAGTTGTTCAAGAGAGAGATAGCCATCTTTCGTGAAGGAGGAGGAGTGTACTGAGTTGGTTTTAGAGAACTGAGAAAGCCAACTGAGTAGAAAGACGCTTGAGGGATAGCGAATTCTGCCATAAGAGCTGCTCGAATTACTCTGGTTTATGCAGAAGAGAAAGCTTTTTTTGTAGGAGCATGAAGAGAGTGGGACTTAATGAGTTAAGAAATAGAGGAGAACTCTCTCTCATTTAGAAACGAGTACCTGATTTCTTTTTCAGATGTAGGTTTAGGTTTTTTAACATTCATAAAAGCTTCTTAAGTTTAAAGGAGTTTCCTTGGTTCTTCAAAGCTTAGAAGAAATTGCTCAGCCTTCATCTCCCACTTGGAGATCTCGAAGTTTGGATAGAAAACAAGGGCTCTGATAAGAACATGGGTGGTGGCTGGCAGGTTGGTTTTTTCTGGGAGAGTATTTTCAACATATCTGTTGATGAATATCTGCCAGAGAGCATTGTCTAGAGATTGCTAATAATTTTCTTCTTTTGCGATTTTATTCTCATGTAAAACAACGATAGAAGTAGTTTGATCTATAGGGTAGTAGATGGTGTCTATGCGCTTGTGTTTAATAGTTTGTTATTCGTTGAAGGCTTGATACTTATTTCTAAAAATATGAAACACTTCAAAAAGTATCGCTTGAAAATCACTCTCGGTCATGGATTCTCTAAAGACAAGTTTATTAAGAAAAGAATCCTGTACTGTTTTCTCAAAAATTTCTATCTTGTCTAATTCCGTAATAAATTTATCAATCTCTTCGAAAGTAACTCTGTTCATTTTCCATTTCTTTTAAAAGAACATTGGTAGGAAGGTTTTTATCATTTAATCTTTGATTTCCTCGTTTGGAATCTTAAATACTTTTGTACCCTTCTCTTTCTCTTCTTTAGTGAGAGAATCTTAGTTTTGGCTGAGTGTCAAGTATCCCAAATGAAACGCATAAGAGTAGGCATCAGGAGATGATACCAAGCTCCCTTAATCTGGTCCTAATTGAAGACAGCTAAAATCTAAGTGTGTATTGGGAATGAAGATAAGTTCTTTATTAAGGAAATTGTCGATTTCCTTTTCGAAATTGTCGGTTCTACTTAAAATATCTGCAAGATAGTTAACAGAACCAGATGATGCCCAAAAGTACTTATAATTAGGATGCTAAGATTCTACCGAAGACGAAACACATTGATAAATTGAGAAAGGATTAAAGAAACTACTTTTACCTATTCTGTACTAGTTGTACATGGTCTTCAGCTTACTAAATTATATTCATCTGTCAGCTGGCATATAGAGATTGCATTTTTCAACCAATTCTTAAACTTAGCCTTCGGAAAATCCAAAACTCTGTTCAAACCTTGTATCCAAGAGAGTGCATTCTTTCAAATTATTCACGCCAGAAAAAATATCTGCCTTGGCTACTCTAGTAATACCAGTAATAAAACTTGCGCTGACATCATTTGAGTTATTTTTTAGAGTGGAAGATAGCATTGGCTAAATGAGACTAGTAATTTCAGAAAGACATCCGTTCATCTCAGCTCCAATGAGGATACTATCATACTCATCAATCAACACTAAGCACCTCGCTTTGTAGAGCTGATGCAAGATGTTTGCTAAAAAATTTAGAGATTTCAGCTATTAATTCAAGTCAAGGAGTTAACTACAGAAAGCTAAAAATGTGGATTCTTCTATCTGTAATATTTTATTTTCTTTCATTCGATCTAAGACTTTCTAATTATTTTTGTATAACCTATTGATAGCATTACTCATGAGATAAGTATAGTAGATTATCGCCTCACGTGAACTCTATTTTTTTTCGATGCCTGTGGGGAAAGTAATAAAGAGAATGGTATATCTCTAAAAGTGTCTGCAGGTAACACCGAATTCTTTGAGAAGGCCATAGAAAGCTGGAGTTTTGTCCGTTTTAAGCTTAGGAATTAGTTCTGTGATTATTCGTTTCTATTCTGCGCAAGACTATTAGCTGAATGTTTAATAATCGTCATCTGAAAAGCAGTTTCGAACAGCTTTATATTTATTTTCTAAGAGTTATTTTTTTTAATCTATGTTTGCATTTAAAGGTAGATTTTTGAATTCGGGATACATAGCTCTATGAAAGTATGCAAACTATTTCTTAATTGGAGTCTTCAGTTTCTTGCTACTGAGAATTTCAAAAATATCGTTCATACGAAGTTTATCTTAGGTAACCACATTCAAATTAGTGAACAGTCCAAAGGGCTCTTCGGGATCAGGTTCGTTAATAAGATTCCCTTTTTCATCTAATGGAAGTCCACAGAAAAGTTCTATAGACTAAAGGAAAAGTGTTTTTCCCCATCTACGAGGCCTCGTAATTACCGAATGTACTCCCTATTTTGAAAATGCTTATGCGATCGAGTCTGTAGTATCGACGAAATAGAGGCTATCTACAAAAAACCCAAATCCTTAATCTTCCATGTTATCATCCATTGCTTAAATTTTCTTTCCTTTTCTTTTATTTCTCACAAATTTGATTTTGATTGAATTTATTGATAAGCGAAAGAATGGTTCTCTTTCTTTGCGATTTTCTGATCCTTTAAATTTAATCATTTGGACTCTTTTTCAGTCCATTTAGAAGCCAAATTATAAAAAAAATTGCATAAGTATTCAACAAGCGAATAAAATTAGATTATTGTGCAGCATTAAAGATGCTCCGGGTGATTAATTCAATGATTTGTTGACAAAGCATTCACTCAGAACTAATTTTCAAATAAATTAAGATAATTAATAAAAATAAATAAAACTTCTTTCAATCTATGGAGACACTATTGAACCATGTTCGCGACTCGTTAGTAATTCCGCAGAAAAGTAATTATGACCCTATCCCTTAGGATACAAAGAAGGCGCATACGCCATCATCTCTCCACACAATAAGATGAGAATGATGCGTAAGAGATTGCTATTTTTAGAGAATAGATTGTCAGAAACTTTGATTTTTGTTATTTAAACATTTTTTATGCTTCTGAAGGTTCCAAATCACCCAAAGTAATAACCCTGCTGATTCACATAAAGTATGAGATTTAGCTAAGAATGAATGCACACTCGCCAAGACAATGCCATTTCCAAGTTAAAGTGTCATGGACTCATTACCTTAAAATGGCATGCTGTTTTACTTTTTTGTATGTGGATTTGCAACTGAAAAAT
>Ga0302284_1000769_pt1 | contig 14572 bp, 8 predicted proteins | sample III_Fen_E2_1_FD_198760 | JGI IMG/M metagenome (GOLD analysis project Ga0302284, IMG submission 198760) | Peat permafrost microbial communities from Stordalen Mire near Abisko, Sweden - III_Fen_E2_1 | ecosystem: Environmental > Terrestrial > Soil > Wetlands > Permafrost | place: Sweden: Abisko...
GATCTTTATAGAAATAGTATTGGTGACAATGGTGCGAAGTATTTAATAGAAGGAATTTCAAAGTTTGTTACTCTCAATTCTTTAAATCTTACTCTCAGTATGAATAATATTGGTGAGATTGGTGTAAAGTATTTAGAAGAAGGAATTACAAAGTGTGTTACTCTCACTTCTTTAAATCTAACTCTCAGTGTGAATAATATTGGTGAGAATGGTGCAAAGTATTTAGGAGAAGGAATTTCAAAGTGTGTTACTCTCACTTCTTTAAATCTAGATCTATGGGAGAATAATATTGGTGACAATGGTGCAAAGTATTTAGGAGAAGGAATTTCAAAGTGTGTTACTCTCTTTTCTTTAAATCTAAATCTATGGGGGAATAATATTGGTGACATTGGTGCAAAGTATTTAGTAGAAGGAATTTTAAAGTGTGTTACTCTCACTTCTTTGAATGTAGATTTCTTGGATAATAGTATTGATGACAATGGTAAGATAATATTAAAATAATTAGTTATCAAAGCAAAAAGATTGATACAATTTAAAATTCGATTTTGATGACAATATTAAAGAGAAAATGAAACAAGTATTTTCAATGTGTTAACTCACTTCTCTAAAACTAAATTAATAAAAAGTAGTATTATTCTTTATGTCACAGCCTTTTTCTACATTTCTCATTATAAAAAATATAATAGAATGTCACAAGTTTAATATTTTTTAACTTAAAAATTGAAATAAAGCAAAAGAGGCTTGCTGATAAATTTTTAATTCCTAAAATTGTAATTCCGCCATTTAATAAATTGCAACTTGGAATTTGCCACAAATTGATTTATTACAAAAGTAAGATCTTCTGTAATTAAAACTCCTAGAAGGTTTTTATAAGATATTCCTTCCGAAAAATTTGGTTATTTTTCCTTGAAATCGATTTGAAAAAGTAAAAACATCCTTTTTAAGAATCTCTTTTATCTGAAAATCCACAAATTAATTTTCGTTAGCTGATAAAACTCCAATACGCAAGCTAATCTTATTTAATTACACAATCTGTGGGAGATGTTTAAGAGAAGCACAGTGAAAGATAACCTATTTCAAATATGTAACTGAGTATTGAAAAAAAAAAGAAATCATAAACAATTAAAAGAAATCATAAAAAAAGAAATAAAAAAATGGCTAACTAGAACACCATTTGTGATCAAATGTTTCATGAAATTCAAGAGGAGACTCATAAATTCTAAGAACCTATTGTTGAAAGGATTTCAATAAATACAAGGAATCCATAAAAATTGAAGGAGAAACTACACTAAACACCTAATTTACTAATAGATTCAATCAATTTATTTAATGCTTTGAATATTATTGGTGAAAAAGGTGCACAGTATTTAGGAGAAGGAATTTCAAAATGTGTTACTCTCACTTCTTTAAATCTACATTTAGATTATAATATTATTGGTGAGAATGGTGCAAAGTATTTAGGAGAAGGAATTTCAAAGTGTGTTACTCTCACTTCTTTAAGTCTACATCTTTATAAAAATAGTATTGGGGAAAACGGTGCAAAGTATTTAGGAGAAGGAATTTCTAAGTGTGTTACTCTCACTTCTTTAAATCTAAATCTTTTTTGTAATAGTATTGGTGAGAATGGTGTAATGAATTTAGGAGAAGGAATTTCAAAGTGTGTCACTCTCACTTCTTTAGATCTTTTTCTAAGTGAGAATAGTATTGGTGATAATGGAGCAAAGTATTTAGGAGAAGGAATTTCAAAATATGTTACTCTCGCTTCTTTAAATCTAAATCTTTACAAAAATAGTATTGGTGAGAATGGCGCAAAGTATTTAGGAGAAGGAATTTCAAAGTGTGTTACTCTCACGAATTTAAATCTAGGTCTAAAAAGAAATAGTATTGGTGAGAATGGTGCAAAATATTTAGGAGAAGGCATTTCAAAGTGTGTTACTCTCACTTCTTTAAGTCTACATCTTTATAAAAATAGTATTGGGGAAAACGGTGCAAAGTATTTAGGAGAAGGAATTTCCAAATGCGTTACTCTCACTTCTTTAGATCTAGCTCTAAAAAGAAATAGTATTGGTGAGAATGGTGTAAAATATTTAGGAGAAGAAATTTCAAAGTGTGTTACTCTCACTTCTTTAGATCTAGGACTCAGTGAGAATAGTATTGGTGAGAATGATGCAAAGTATTTAGGAGAAGGAATTTCAAAGTGTGTTATTCTCTCTTGTTTAAATCTATATCTCAGTTAGAATAGTATTGGTGAGAATGCTGCAAAGTATTTAGGAGAAGAAATTTCAAAGTGTGTTACTCTCACTTCTTTGAAATTATTTCTTAAGAGTAATAATATTGGTGACAATTGTGTAAAGTATTTAGGAGAAGAAATTTCAAAATATGTTACTCTCACTTCTTTAAATCTAAATCTCAGTGAAAATAGTATTGGTGAGAATGGTGCAAAGTATTTAGGAGAAGGAATTTCAAAATGTGCTACTCTCAATTCTTTGAATCTAGATTTTTGGGATAATAGTATTGATGACAAAGGTAAGAGATTATTAAAATAATTAATTATCAAAGCAAAAAAGTTGATACAATTATAAATTAGGTATAGTTGACAATATTAAAGAGAAAATTAAACAAGTATTTTCAATGTGTTTAACTCACTTTTCTAAAATTAAATTCATAAAAAGCAGTATTATTCTTTATGACACAGCCTTTTTCTACATTTTTCATCATAAAAAATTATAATCAGAGGGTTTTTATGTATTCCATATTGTGTAGTTAATGTGTAACTAAGAATTGATAAAAAATATTTCGTTATTGAATTTTTTTTCATTAAACATTTCTCAATCCTATGTGATTTTCTGGAAATCTAATAATTTAATTTTTTTCTTAATTAACTTTGATATTCTTTGGAATGATAGCTTCAAATAGCTTGTTCCAAATTTTAAGGACTGCATAAAATAACGCCAAAATGCTGAACTTTGACATTTTTAGATAGATTTTATTGTAATAGTTAGCAAGAAGTTTAAAAAATTAGAAATCGATTCTCAAGAATTAATTATTTTAATGCTATTATTAATTAATTATATCCTACAAAACTGGACTAAAAATGCAATAATAAGGATCGTCAAAAGTGACCTTCATTTCTTAGAAATTGAAATAAAGCAAAAGAGACTTGCTTATTAATTTTATTACTAAAAATGTAATTCAGTCATTTAACAAATTGAAACTTGAAATTAAAAACACATTTATTTATTACGAAAAGCAAGATTCTGTAATAAAAACTCCTAGAAGGTTTTTTATGAGATATTATATCACAAAAATTTTGTTATTTTTGATTGAAATCGATTTAAAAAAGTAAAAACATCCTTTTTAAGAATCTCTTTGGCCTAAAAACCTCAAACTAATTTTCTTTAGTTGATAAAACTCTTTAAGAGAAGCTAATTAAAGGATTACTTATTTCAAAATAGAAACTGAGAATTGAAAAAAAAGAAATCGCAAAAAAAAAATGACTAACTAGAATACCATTTGTGATCAAATGTTTCATGAAATTCAAGTGTAGAATCATAAATTCTAAGAACCTATTGTTGAAAGGATTTCAATAAATACATAGAATCCATAAAAATTGATAGAGAAACTTCAAAAAACACCTAATTTACTAATAGATTCAATCAATTTATTTAGTAATCGAAAATAAATTGATGATAATCATGCAAACTATTTAGGAGAATATATTTCTAAGTGTGTAACTCTCACTTCTTTAGCTCTAGATCTTTTTCGAAATAGTATTGGTGAGAAAGGAGCAAACTATTTAGGGGAAGGAATTTCAAAGTGTATTACTCTCACTTCTTTAAATCTAATTCTCAAGGGTAATAGTATTGGAGAGAATGGTGCAATGTATTTAGGAGAAGGAATTTCAAAGTGTGCTACTCTCACTTCTTTAAATCTAGATCTTTTTCGAAATAGTATTGGTGAGAATGGAGCAAAGTAATTAGGAGAAGGAATTTCAAAATGTGTTACTCTCACTTATTTAAATCTAGGTCTAGGTGATAATAGTATTGGTGACAATGGTGCTAAGTATTTAGGAGAAGGAATTTCAAAGTGTACTACTCTCACTTCTTTAAATCTAGCTCTATGGATGACAAATATTGGTGAGAATGGAGCAAAGTATTTAGGAGAAGGAATTTCAAAGTGCCCTACTCTCGCATCTATAAATCTACCTCTATGGAAGAATAAAATTGGTGAGAATGGCGCAAAGTATCTAGGAGAAGGAATTTCAAAGTGTGTATCTCTCGCTTCTTTAAATCTAAATCTATGGGAGAATAGTATTGGTGAGAATGGTGCAAAGTATTTAGGAGAAGGAATTTCAAAGTGTGTTACTCTTGCTTCTTTAAATCTAAACCTATGGAAGAACAATATTGATAAGAATGGGACAATGTTTTTAGGAGAAGAAATTTCAAAGTGCGTTACTCTCACTTCTTTGAATCTTCATTTCTTATATAATAGAATTGATGACAATGGTAAGAGAATATTAAAATAATTAATTATCAAAGCAAAAAGATTGATACAATTTAAAATTCGGTTTTGTTGATAATAGTAAAGAGAAAATTAAACAAATATTTTCAATGCGTTTAACTCACTTCTCTAAAATTAAATTTATAAAAAGTATTATTCTTTATGTCGCAGCCTTTTTCTAACATTTCTCACCATAAAAAAATAATTCCATATTATGTATCTAATATTTATCTAAGAATTGATAAAAAATATCTCATTATTGAATTATTTTTCATAAGACATTTCTCAATCCTATGTTTGATTTTCTGGAAATCTAATAATTTAACTTTTATCTTAGTTAACTGTGATATTCTTTAGAATGGTATCTTCAAAATATTGTTTCAAATTTTTAAGACTGCATTAAATATGATCAAAAGTAGGCCACAATAAAATCAGCCTCAAAAGAAATTATTACAATAAGTGCTGAACTTTTTTATTTTTAAATAGATTTTCTTGTGTTAGTTAGTAAAAAGTTTTAAAAATATGAAATCGATTATCAAGAATTATTTTAATACTGATATTAATTAATTATTTCTTACAGAACTAGCAATAAATAACGCATAATTAGATGTTAATGTAATGATAGTTTAAATTTGAAAATATTGTTTGTTTATTGTTAAATTATTATAAATAAATACTTAAAATATCGTTCCTACACAAATAAATCAAGTGATATTCCTTGCAAATAATAATCTAATTAGGTAAAAAGTTATTCCCAAAAATGAAAAACAAACCAAACAAAAATGCACAAAAAGTAATAGTTTAAATATCACTTTGAATCTTATTTTGAAGGGAAAGAAAGTAATATTATTGCTAATAAATTAATCCCTCATAATGACATAGTATTCCTAATGCATGTAATAGTTATGTCTAACAAGATACAATTTAAAGCACTATCAAAATTTTCTGTTTCTCAAAAAAATCAAAGCAAACTTTAAACTTCAAAAGAAATTTGCCATTTTACTCAACACAGAGAATACAAATAATCTTTAAGGATGTTAAATAATTGGAATTAAATGTATTCAAAAGAATATTGCCTTTTTCTTCATAGTCTAATAATGGCTCTCATGCTTATAATACAACGAATAAATAAAAAGGCAATTCTAAATGGGGATACCATCTATTCTTCTTAAAGCATAAAGAATGTCATTTTCTTTCTCCTCAGCTTCATCTACTGCTAAAACAGAAAATAATGCAGTGAAAAACAATAAGATTATTTTTATCATCTATGCCTTCTAGACCTAGTCTGCCACTTAATCTAGCGTCTATTTTTAATAAATAGCAACTACAACATTGTAGAGAAATGAGATTGATATTAAATAAGGATTTTCTGATAAATTTATTAAATTAAAAAGGATTTAAAAAGATTGAAATACTTTTTGAAAGGATTGAGATGGATTTCAAGAATTTAATAGAAGATAAGAGAAGTAAAAATAATCTATTTCTTAAATTTAATCGAATTTACAATGAAAAAAGTGATAAAAACAATCTCAACATCCTCAAAAATGTAAAAAATCTTAATCCCTACAAGTTATTAGCATTCTGAAATGAATAATCTTTATTCGTAAATAAAAGCCAATTGAAATAGCTTTTTGCCAACCACATAATTCAAGAAGTAGAAAAGGAAATAGTAATTAAACCAAAAAAAGCTTGCTGATAAAATTTTTAATTACTAAAATTGTAATTCAGTCATTTAACAAATTGTAACTTGAAATTTATCACAAATTTATTATTACAAAAGTTAGATCTATAGTAATTAAAACTCCTAGAAGGTTTTTAAGAGATATTATTCCACCAAAAAATTTTGTTATTTTTGATTGATATCGATTTGAATATGTAAAAACATACTTTTTAAGAATCTCTTTTACCTGATAAACCCCAAATTATATGACGTTAGCTGATAAAATTCCAAAATCCAAATTAATCTTATTTAATTACATAATCTGTGGGAGATGTTTAAGAGAACTACAGTGAAGGATGCCTATTTCAAATATGTACCTGAGAATTGAAAAAAAAAAAGAAATCATAAAAAAGGAAATAATTAAAAAATGGATAACTAGAATACCATTCGTGATCAAAAAAATCATGAAATTCAAGTAGAAACTCATAAATTCTAAGAAACTATTGTGGAAAGGATTTCAATAAATGAAAATAATCCATAATAATTGATGAAGAAACTATAATAAACACCTAATTAACTAATAGATTCAATTAATTTATTTAGTAATTGGAAATAAATTAGTGAGAACGATGCAAAGTATTTAAGAGAAGGTATTTCAAAGTGTGTTACTCTCACTTCTTTAGATCTAAATCTCTGTGGTACTAGTATTGATGACAATGGGGCAAATTATTTAGTAGAAGGAATTTCAAAGTGTGCTGCTCTCACTTCTTTAAATCTAGGTCTTAGTGAGAATAGTATTGGTGAGAATGGTGCAAAGTATTTAGGAGAAGGAATTTCAAAGTGTGTATCTCTCACTTTTTTAAATCTAGATATCGGTGAGAATAATATTGGTGAGAATGGTGCACAGTATTTGGGAGAAGAAATTTCAAAGTGTGTTACTCTAATTTCTTTAAATCTAGGTCTCAATGTGAATAATATTGGTAGGAATGGTGCGAAGTATTTTGGAGAAGGAATTTCAAAGTGTGTTACTCTCACTTCGTTAAATCTAAATCTTTATGGAAATAGTATTGGTGATAATGGTGCAATGTATTTAGGAGAAGGAATTACAAAGTGTGTATCTCTCACTTCTTTAAATCTAGGTCTCAAAAGGAATAATATTCATGAGAATGGTGCACAGTATTTGGGAGAAGGTATTTCAAAGTGTGTTATTCTCACTTCTTTAAATCTAAATCTCAGTGAGAACATTATTTTTGATAATGGCACAAAGTATTTAGGAGAAGGAATTTCAAAGTGTGTTGCTCTCACTTCGTTAAATCTAAATCTTTATGGAAATAAAATTTATGACATTGGTGTAGAGTATTTAGGAGAAGGAATTTCAAAGTGCCTTTCTCTCACTTCTTTAGATCTACTTCTCAGTGGAAATAGTATTTATGAGAATGGTACAAAGTATTTAGGAGAAGGAATTTCAAAGTGTGTATCTCTCACTTATTTAAATCTAGCTCTCATAGGGAATGATATTGATGAGAATGGTACAAAGTATTTAGGAGAAGGAGTTTCAAAGTGTGTATCTCTCACTTCTTTAGATCTAGAACTCAATAGAAATAGCATTGGTGAGAATGGTACAAAGTATTTAGGTGAAGGAATTTCAAAGTGTGTATCTCTCACTTCTTTAACTCTAAATCTATGGAAGAATAGTATTGGTGACAATGGTGCCAAGTATTTAGTAGAGGGAATTTCAAAGTGTGTTGCTCTCACTTCTTTAAATCTAGGTCTTGGTGAGAATAGTATTGGTGAGAATGGTGCAAAGTATTTAGGAGAAGGAATTTCAAAGTATGTTGCTCTCACTTCGTTAGATCTAGGTCTTGGTGAGAATAGTATTGGTGAGAATGGTGCAATGTATTTAGGAGAAGAAATTTCAAAGAGCGTATCTCTTACTTCTTTAAATCTAAATCTATTGGATAATAGTATAGGTGATAATGGTATAAGATATTTAGGAAAAGGAATTTCAAAGTGTGTTCCTCTTATTTCTTTGAATCTAGATTTCTGGGATAATAGTATTCATCACAATGGTAAGAGAGTAATTATATAATTAGTTATCAAAGCAAAAAGATTGATACAATTTTTAATTAGGAGTGTTTGACAATAGTAAAGAGAAAATTAAACAAGTATTTTCAATGTGTTAAACTCACTTCTCTAAAAAAATAGTAGCAGTATTCTTTATGACACAACCTTTTTTTCTACATTTCTTACCAAAAAAAAATAAAATCAGAGGGTTTTTATGTATTCCATATTGTGTAGCTAATGTGTAACTAAGTATCCTAGTGTTTGATTTTTGAAAATCTAATAATTTAACTATGATATTCCTTAGAATGGTATCTTCAAATAGCTTTTCCACATTTTAAGGACTGCACAAAATATGATCAAGATAAGGCCTTGCTTAAATTGGCCAGAAAATCTTCAAAAATAAATTATTACAATAAATGTTGAACTTTGGTATGTTTAGATAGCTATTTTTGTGATTGTTAGCAAGAAGTTTAAAAAATTAGAAATTGATTCTCATGAATTAATTATGTTAATGCTGATATTAATAAAAAATTTCCTACAAAACTAGACTAAAACTAGGAAAAAAAGCAATAATAATAATAATAGTTCAATGAGTGTGGAACATGTAGGAAACGGACACAAATGAAAGTGTTAATAATACGAATTGATTAGCTAAACAATTCCTCTCAATTGATTTTTTATGACAATAGCTTAAATGAAATAAATATCAAAATAGAAATCAAGATGAAAAAAAAATGATTAATACTTAACAAAAGTAACTAAAGTTGAAATGAGATGTAGCTATTGAGAATAGAATATCAAGCAACAGAGACGAATGTTGTTATGACATGATAATTTTTATGATTCAGAAACAATGACAAAACAAAAATAAAAGAACAAATTCCTATTAAAAATATTTATGTTTATTCAACTCAATGCTTCTTTCAAATCGAAAATCAATCAAATGCAAGCCTTAATTAGAGGAATAAATTTGGAAAAGGCATTTAATCTTTCAATACTCAAAAGAAGGAAGTTAGTAGAATCCACGAAATAAACCTAAAATTAGCAAACAAAAAGTAAAAAATATCACCTCACCAAATCAGTTTCTGAACAACTTCTAAGCCATTCAGAACTTTACTAATGTTATGGTCTACATGCATAGGGGTCGCCTTAAAAACAGTTCAAAAAATATCTAATAAATTATATCACATTATTCTTCATATTTTTCTTCTCCTTCTGAATAAAGATTTGAGAAACTAATTGATTAATTTAACACCTATTCTCTCCCTATTTCTCATTAAATTCTTGCCTTGTCTTCCCCTTACAATCCTATTTTCTTACATTAAACTCTTAAATTTATTTTTCCTTCAAAACCTCTTCTCTGAAGCTACTTACTGCTGATTAAAATTAATATTTCCATCTACCTTTTCATAAAGAACTATTTAATTCTATTCATAAAAACGTTAAATTTCTTATTATTTAAAATTTCTTCAATCAACTTCAATTCACCCTTGATATTTAACCTTAAAATATCCAATTTGCTTATGATAAAAGCTTTTTTTAGGTGGGGATAAAACAATAGTGAAGAATTATTTAAATCGGTTTTCCTCCCTTCGCCTCCCACAAGCATAAGAATCCCAAATATTGTAATTAATAATAATAGTTCGAATTTCATCAACCATAAAAAGTATCTTCTTTTCTTCTACGTTTACAAAGAGATTCTTTTTACCTGAACTGTATTTTTCTAACATGACCCTACAAGGCAGAAGAATTTAATCACGCAAAGCAAAAGAACTTCATATGATTAATAAACGCACTATGCCATACTTCTTGATTTTTCTAAAATGTTATTTTTTTGTTTAACATAAAAAATAATAAAAATATCATCTTCTAATCTCATCCAGCTATATTATGCTATTTCACTGAAATTCCTATCAGCATCAGTAATTAATTTTAAGAAATATTTCTTAGATTAGGATAACGAGTAAGAAAGCTATTAAACAAAAGTTCAAAAGATTTTTATTATTTGTTTAATCGAGCATATTTTTAAGCTAAAAAAATTAATATAACCCCCCCATTCTCTTCCATGAAATCACTTTTGCAGACAGTAAAAGAGGTTGATCTCTTCAGCACTTAAATTGGGCTCCACATGAATAAATCATTCTACTTCAAGACTCAAGTTGGAGGATGTGCATCCATTCTAGCGATTGCCTTTGTTATTGCGTTTTTCTGGGCAAGTAGTAGAAAGACTATTGAAAAATTCTTAAAAATGGTTTTTATGATTGTTATCTTAGGAATTGGTTCGTTCTTCAACAGAGAAGACGTCATCGTCGTAAATAATCGCATATATGATCCTGACCCACCAAAATAAGATTTTGGATCAACCAGACTCATGTTTGCCTTGAGAATCTACTAGTCGAATAGAGATTTCATCACAAGACCATACTTTAATATCACTGTCACTCAAGGGTAAATATATTCATAAACACAAAAATTCTTTGCGCTACTTTGAAATATGATCACAAAGATCTGCTATTGTTCTTTATCTTTCTGCGTTTTTTTTCCTTCAGCGTCTATGAGATCATAGGAAATCAGCAGTAGCGAAATTATTACAATGTTGAATTAGAACCATGCACATCTAATCATTGGTAGTAGATCACAACGCCTGGTGATTTCTCCCAGTTATTCTCTTCATTCGGTGATGACTACTTATGTCCAGTGTAAAGAACCCAATCAAAATAACTTCTCAATATTTAACGCGAAGATTTAGTTTGAGAGTTAACTGAAAACAAATAAGAAAGAACAAAAAAGACAGAAAAAACTATTATCTTTTCTCTCAAAAGATTTGATTTATGATTTTCTGATAGTTTTACTAATTCATAACAAATAATTAAACTGGGAATATGATTAATAGCTTTTTTTATTGGATTTTAGAAAAACAAATTAGTTTAAATGTTAGCTACATCTTGTTAAATGTATTTTTTGAGTTAGGATAGCAGAAAATTATCTCATTATTGAAACAAAAGAATAATTTAAAGGGGGATTATTTTCATTTTTTTTTTTGATTTTCTAGAATAATTATTTTTGTATTTTTCATATTTGACAAAATGATTTGTTTGGATAAAAATAACAAAAAGAATGGGGTAAGACATGTTTCTAGCAGGGATGTTCTCAAGTTAACAATTTATGTTCCTTGAAGTCAAAGTAAAACCATGTGTGACACCAAATGACCCTAGTCTAAAATGGAACCCTGTGTGTGCTCCAAAAGAAGAAGTACAGCTTAATTATTACAAGTTTTTTAAATCTAAAATAATTAATTCAAAATTTTCATTCAGTTCATTCTCTATCATCTTTCCCCACATATTAAAAAATCCTAATTTTCTTCTAATCCTTTTCTAGGTTGATTTAATCACAGTTTAAGATGGTTTTCATGGTATGAATATCTACCATTCCAACTACGCTTTAAACCCAGAATCTTCCACTTCCCCGTTTATCCCTTATATCAACGATAAACTTTATTTTACATTTGTCCCTGATAAAATGACAACTCTTTGTGACATTGAGTTTCAAGATATTACCCTCCAAAACGACAATTCCTTGTTGCCATTTTCCTAAAATGAAAAGTATTCCTTTTTATCACAAGGAAACAATGATATTCAACAAACAATCTAACTTTCACGCACTGATGGAGTGTATGTAATTCTAACATTACGACTTAGCCCATATATTTCAGTCATAAATAGGTCATTCAAAAAAGTATCTTAACTCATGAGTGAACTCGGTGGATTTATTTAGATTATCTTTGCCTGCATTGGGTTTGTAGTGGTTAGGTATAATAGCTTCAAGTTCATTGTAGATCTAGCGAATAACCTCTACACTTTCGATAAATAATAAGATAAAAAGTAGTTTTAGGGTAAAGAAAGTGAAAATAAAAATAACAATAAGACGAATTCCACCAACAATAAGAACACAAAATATGCTGATAAATCAGAGAACATCCAATAACTAGATGTGTTTACCAGCAAGCATTCATTGAAATAACCAGACAACAGCAAGGTTTCAAATAACAATAATTTAATTTGTCCCTGCAATTTCAGTGAATTCAAAGAGCCTTCCTAGAAAACGATCAATGATTTCTCCTAAAATATCAAATGCGATAGTCCTCTTCGAAAAATTAAACTAAAATCCTAACCAAAACATCGCTCTTCACTAGATTTCTCACCTAGAACGTTACCTGCATTATAAAACACCAACATAACAGCAGCACCTAACCCAACCTTAAATACTAATAACCTTATTTTCAGCAGCCCAAATGGTTGTTTAGAGAAAACTAAATCTCTCAGTAAATTCTTCGACAGTTCTGTTATGAACAACCGCGATGTCAAATCACCAGAAGCTTCCCCTCAGCGGAAAGAATCCATTTTTAATTCCAATATCGCTGCTCCTTTTGGGTCAGTTGTTTTAGCTGATAATTGTTTCTCTGATATTTCTTCTTCATTCGATAACAAACCATGTATTCGAATGAAAAAAGCTGTAGAATAAATTACATCTAAACATCCCAACTACATAGCTTACATGAAATCTGAGAAAGATCGGTAGATCGAATTAGAGAACTTCAAGAATCTTGAAAATTAAGGAAAAAAGAGCTATTTAATCGCTCAGTTTAATAAGATCATTCTAAGTAATACGAAACTTCGCATAGGAATCAAATACTTTCTCTCTAAATTGACTCTATTCAAGCTGTTCAATTCGGAAACAAATTAGTATATAAAGAAGGCAACTGAAATGATTCATACTGATCTTGACATCTGCAATATTCTTGATAAAATACAGCAAATCGATAAGCTCAAGAATATTGTTTTCGATAGGAACTAGCGAATACTGTTTAATTTCCACTAGAAACCGAAGATTTCACTGAAGCAGTAACCTGATCAAAATGACTAACCTGCACTGGAATTGTAAGCTGTTCAGAAGAGACTCAAACAGCTAGCATCGAATAAACTACCTTCTAGTTTTGTATAAAACCCTAATAATAGAAAAGGAGTGCTGTCTTCGATCATCAATTGGGACACTGTGGATTCATTTAAAGTAAAGATTTTTTAGGAGAACAAAATTGTTCAATTTTGTAACTTTTTTATTAACAATCAAACAGATACTCTACAATTCGTATTTGACTGTTTAGGATTCGCATGATTTAGGAAGTGGGAACCTTTCGATGAAGTAATCAGAGATTTATTGGGTTTTTAGAATGAAAATAGATGCCTTAAATTTCTTAGTTATTGTTCTTGTTTTTCTGATTTTATCTTACATTTAACTCTTCCCTTATTAATAAACACAGTATAAACAAGAAACTGATTCGTTGTCTTGGTGATGAAGTCTTGAGTGTTTTCGAACTCTCAGAACAAGCTGGAAATGGCAAACCCGAGGAACCATTGTTCTTCGCTTAAGATTAACAAATCGAAACATTTCAAACTATTCCTGGATCTTAAAAACTCATCCCCCCAAGTTTATTTACACAAAAGAAAAGGCCTCATCATTAGCAGTATCTCCATCATTAGCAGTAGTAGCTATTTGCTACCACAATAAACGAGTTAAACTCAGGAAAAGAAATCGAGAATCTCTAAATCAGGAAGATAAAGACAATTGAGGAGTTTGGAGGAAGATCAAGCACTGCAAAGAAGAATCTCACGACTATTAAAAATGACTGCACTTGGTAACAAGAGTAAAACGATGAATGTCCATAAAAGGAAGAATTATCCCCTTCTTTGTAGAATGGCAATGATGATATTGATGATTGCTCTATTGATTGCTGTGAAGGAAACTTCGACGAAGAAAATAAAAAAGTTGAGTTTTCTAATTATTAATCGTGCAGTGAGCTTGGGAATACTCTAAAAGACAATTACTTTGATATTCCTAGTGAACAAGCATCTAATTGTTTCTCTAAAAATCGGATTTCCATGATTAGATTTGACTTCAATAATAACAATAATAACAGTAATCTCTTTAACAATGTGATTAGCTCTCCTCATACGAAGATCGCACAGTTTAAAACAAAACCAAGGCCGATTTCTTTTCCTAAGATTCCCAGGACTTAGTCCCAGCAATCAACTAAGCCATTTTTAGAGTGAATATACTAAGGAAGTTAGTATTTGCTAACAATTTTTGTTGGTTTTTTTACATTATTTCTATCCAAATATTTTATGTGTTTCTATTGTATTTTGGCATTATTTTATGTTTTAAATAAAAAATAATTGCTCAGTTCATATTTTGTGCATTCATTATCTCCAAGACGCATTGGAATCATAGTAATGTAATACTTTCACCTTTAGTCCATTCTTTAGTGGTATGAAGACAAGCATGCGAAGTTAT
>Ga0302284_1000771_pt1 | contig 14562 bp, 8 predicted proteins | sample III_Fen_E2_1_FD_198760 | JGI IMG/M metagenome (GOLD analysis project Ga0302284, IMG submission 198760) | Peat permafrost microbial communities from Stordalen Mire near Abisko, Sweden - III_Fen_E2_1 | ecosystem: Environmental > Terrestrial > Soil > Wetlands > Permafrost | place: Sweden: Abisko...
TTGTTTTTTTTTATGAGTACAAATTTATAATTTTTCAGTTAATACAAGAATTACCACTAAGTATTAAGTGGCTTAACCTGGCTAAAATGAAGAAGAGAAGTAGAAATCTTTTGGATACTAAATAACAATGAAACTAACCAAAAGTATTACATTCTTTATTATCTTTTGTTTTTCAGCAGAAAAGAAATTTAAAGGAAACATTAGATAGCTTGTTTGTGGTTAAAAAAATATCTTTCTTAGCAGCTTGAAGGAGATTTGTAAACTATTAAATCTAATATTTGAAATAAATTTAAATATTCCAAGTTGGCTTTCTGTAATGTGTAAGGGAAGGAAATTACTTGCTTAAACAACTGGAAATCTCAATTCGTTAATGATTACAAACTTCCTAAAGGTAGTTCAAATACTTTAGAGGCTAGAATAACTCCAGTCTTGGTTCTTATTTGATTTACTAGGAACATACTGAATTAATTTTGTTTTTTTCCTGAAAATATTGTTATGTGTGCATTTGACCTTATGATTGAACTGAATCAAGAAATGCGTTATTTCTAAATTACTTCAAAGATTTAAGGTAAATAAATTATAAAATTGGCTCATATGGATCCATCATGATGATAGACTCCTCTCTAAAAGAATCTATTGAATTTATTTCTTATTTTTCCTTTTCCTCTCAAATAATCCCCTTTTTCTTTCTAACTTCTCTCTGTATGTCTCAAAGGATGCTAGAATAATTCCAAGTCAATTTATATTCAGCATAAAACGGATCCTTTCATAACCTCTTAAAATAAATCAATTCAGTTGAAATCAAGAATTTTAATTGTTTTTTTCTTAATTAAACATTAATATTATTTCCAAAAAGGATCATATTCAATTTGATCTTTTGGCATTCTAATAATTAAGATGCAAAATCATCTTGAAAATTCGAAAGAAAAAGGAATTGCGGAAAACAAGGGGATGAGGGGAGAGTGGGATAAGAAATTTCAACTGGAAAATTACAAGATGGCTGAATGAATGAATCCAGAGAAAAGTGACCTTTTAAAAGGATATCTTTGGAGAGAAAAAACAAAATCCCAAAAAAAAGGGGAAGGAAGAAGAGAAAGCAACACCCAACAAAATTATCGCAGGGTTGGAAACTAAGATAGAAGCAAAGTAGAGAATATCCTACACAACAGCCCAAAGCGTTGTGGGAATTTCAACCAACTAGAAACAGGTGAAATGTACAGAGCTTCATCTAAGCCATGGAATAAGTTACCTGATTCCAAACCTGACGAAGCAATTGGATTAACAAGTTTAGTTCAGCAGAATAGGTTTTCGAGGTATGAAGTGATTGAGCCCAAGGACACAGTGAATGGATGCGTTTTATTTGCATAAATTTGAATCCTTGCGCGCTTTGTTATCGTTATCGTGAAGAATGATTTATTTTTGTTATAAAAAGTGGGAAATGGAACTTGGATGCGCTTCAATTTACACTAGGGAGAAGAGACTATCCAATAAAGCTGGGAGAATAGTCTCTAGAGAGTAATAGCAATAATATGTGGAAATACATTTTATCTCACTTTTTCGTTGATCTAATAATCTCTTTTGGGAATACTTCTACAGGAGGAACAGCTATTTCGCACTTGCTGAAAAGAAAACTATTATCTTTGAAGTGTCCAGATTATTGTAGACTGCGAATGTATAAATATTTTTCATGAAATACTTGACATATCATGATCTTTTTTTTCACTTTTGACATCTTAAAAACAGCAAGGATAGCATGCTCGTGTTAAGCTCTGAGATTTATACATTATAATTTACGTTAAAGAATTACAATGAAGATGGAAATAATTTGTATCTACTGTGCCTCGATTTGGAGACAGTTAAAGTAGGAAGTGAGCGACACTAAACTCTGTGGCATCTCAATCATGTATGAATATTAAAATGGAAAATAAGAGAGAAACAAACAATACAGTCAATAAGAATCATTTGATTGATTAGAAAAAGCAATTTAATGCCTTTTTTTAAAGAAATTTGAAAAATATTTTTGCAGGAAAGTGTGAAGGAACATGTTAAGCGAGTAGCTTCGGATGACATAGAGCCTCTTTTATTTGAAAATGCAAAGCGAAAAACCTCAAAAAATAAATGTTTTGAAGATTACTATCTGTGCTATTTGGATTATTTAGTCAGATCATCTTATTCCAAATAAATCCTCTCCATCCTAGAGGCACAGGTAATTGCACATAGCTAACCATAGATGATAGGATTTATCTTAGTCTTGCTTGATTTAATGTTTACATGTGGTTTGGGAAGTTTTTAGTTTAGAAGGACAAAGGAACAAAGGGAGTTGAAGAAGTTAAGCTACATAATGATGATGAATACGAGAGATTATCAGTGAGAATAAAATGCATCTTGGAAATGTAGAAATGGCTTGTAGCTGCATAAAATGAGGAATAAAGCGATTCTATGGCTATTGAAAATGAAGAAATCAGTGTTCACTTCGAATACAAATTATTTGGAAAAGATAATTTTATGAAATTCTTGGAATTAGTTGACAATACAGAAAAATAATCTAAAGCTGTTTTGAAGTACAAAAATTGGAGGATGCTAGAAGGATCCAGAGTAAGTTTGTCGGAATATTAACAATTGAGAAGAGAAGAAATAAGCCGTGAATATGAGAGAGATCTTCGTAGATTTCAAAACGAATCGAAAATTGCTGATCAGCAATTTCAGCAAATGTAGCAGATGTAATTGCAGTAATAATTGCAATCGATGCGCTTATGGGAATAAGAACAGTAAATTACGTTTAGAGAATCTGGTGGAGTTCGTATTTTTCGATCAGAGTATGAAATCATTGATGTATGGAGCAATGTGCAGTTTGTAGAATTTGAAACGAAGAAAAATATTGATTAGTAAATGGATAACACATCTCGTTTTTTACCATTTCTTCGACTGGGGGAAATCGATCATGATCTATGTAATAGCCATCTATTTTGTGTTCTCCCATCGAACAGCAACACTAATCCAAATAAACAATCCACAGAAGGTAATCAAATCACGATTTCAAAACCTTGAAATTTTTATTTATGTTTTTGCCTATTATTTCTTCCTAAGCAGATTAGTATTTTTAATCCTCTGAGGGGCCAGTCCTTCCAAAAAATTATGAGCTTCACGAGAGACACCATTTGTTTCCTCTCGCTCCACATATCCTTTTCAATGCGTCATCTCTCTTGAAGAGACTCCAAGAATATCAAACAAGTCAGTACATTTACGCTCTTTTTTCTCTTCCTTCAGCATAACTGTCTTCTCAATAACAGAACTTAAGTTTATCTTCACAATAACAGCAACCAAACAAAATATAATAAAATCCATAATAATAATAATAACCTATTTCTAACTCACATCAATAATCTGCACCTTTTCAGCTCTAAAATCCTCCCCTTCAATAATCCTTATCATAATAATCATTGTCGTTCTCGCGATAGCAGTTTCTCCCTTTTAATTCAGCGTTCGGATCTGCTTTTTTCTGGCCGGAAGAAGACACAGCAACTCCCGATAAAAATCAGCTCATTTTGTTTCTTAAATTTTCAACTTCTTAAATATCTGCTGCTCTACCATCAGCTCTGATTTCGTAGAGAACTTCACTGTAGAATTCTCATTATCGAAGTTAGCTGTTGCTCAAAAACTTTATCCTCAACGTGTATCCTAAAAAACTCAAAGGTTGCTGCCGTTCTCCATTTATTATTTGCATGCGCATGTCACAGAGTGATACTTTCAGTAAAAGATACTCCGCTTCGCTTATCAACTGTAAGAAAAACATTTGCTTTTTATTCGAGATTGACAGCCCATATTGATTCTCTCAGTTCTCTCCAGTTTTTCCTATCTTGCTTTCAATATTTTTTTTCTAAAATCCATTAGACATACTGCCAAACGAATATCTCCTGCTGATTCCGATAATCAAGCGCAATACTCTTGTGTTTCAAGTCAATATATCACACAACAAAATACAAAGTCAATTAGACTTTGAGGATCATGCAAAACTTGTAACAAGATTTGATTTTTGATTTTTCTTTTACCTAAGTTTTCCTTGACAAATTATCTGTTTAATGAAAAAGATGAGCATTCTCAAGGAAAACTCTCCCAACTCTCGAATTGAGTTGCTTAGTAAGATACCCTTTCTATTTTTTTTTTGGTTGAATTTCACGTTAAATTATTATTTATTTATCTCTATTTCTCTTCTTTAAGGTTTTTTGAATTCAATTCTCTTAAGTTGTATTGCAAAGAATGTCTTACTGAAAACTCCTTTCAAACTTGAGAGGTTCGACAGAGCCCGATAAAACACATTCGGATCACGATTAGTCAAAACAAATGCTCCCTCTTTTCTCATCACTATGCGACTTGCGTCTTAGATCAAAGTTACCAAGGCTAAAAAAGATTTTTACCTTGATCTTGTCATTGACCCCGAGCAACCTTTTGAAGTTCGCTTTGAAAACGTTTAGGTTTACGATAGCGATGAACCTCCATTTTCAGCTCATCTCACAGAGTTCTCCAAAGGTACAACTTTTCAAAATCATTTCTTAAAATGTTTATCCTTTCCATCCTCTACCCTTAATTTAAAAGATTTGAGCGAGACTGTGCCTGAGACTTGGGTTCTGCTAATGTGTGAACTCTTCATATAAACTGCACTGGATTTCATTCACGATCGCGTGCAGATGATGCAAACTGATGAGACACACTACTACCGTCATGAACTCAGCAAATTAATGAACTTCGATGAGTCGAATCTGAAGAATTTCCCTTAGCTTGATTCTTCGATCAAAACGAAGTATCTAGGAATAAGTTTCAATTACATAGAAGTAGCAAGATAAAAGACCACTAAACGATAGAGTTCCATCCAACCGCATATTCAATATCAAATGTAAATGCAAAATAGAGTAAATTCAGGGAATCCATACAGCCAATAATAACTGCAACTTCAACATGGATAACCCCCTAATAATGGAATAGTTATGGCTCCGCAGAATAATAATAATGCCCAAATGTAATAATATCCACAAGATAACATTAAAAATTTAAGAATTAATAGCATCTAACCTTTAAATCCTTAGCATCTAGGGGGGAATCCTATTTAGCAGTAGTAATAATACTAACCTCAGCAATAAGTCTTACCTCCTCCTCTTCCCTAAGCTCCCTAAATTTAATCATATTATAATATGCCTGGAGGAGTTGTCCCCTATTAATAGACCAGGTAACACTCCACTCAATAGCAATATCAGAATCTTCAACCTTCAGTTCCTGAATACTAATAGCACATGATTCCTATGGCAAGGTAAAACTCTTCAGCTTCAATTGAAAGATCCGCTCCTGGGTTGATGCCCTCAGTTTCAGCACCAGGGGTGTTTGCTTCTGGAAAAATCATTCCTCAAAAGCACTAAAATATGATGCCTATGGCTTAATAGCCACCTATTATTCCAGCTTAAACCCAAGATCTGACTTCTTCATAGATGTAACGATCGTATTCAGCTTTTTCAGGACCTCCAAATTTTTCTGGAGGTGCACCAATGTAAATGCCTCCAGGTTCAGGCATGAATAGTCAAGGTCCTCCTCATCTTCTTTTGCAGTAAGAACTAAGTGGAGACAATATTTAGTCCCTGCCTTATGATGCAAACAATCTGTAAATGCCATATAATGGAAATATGGAGACACCAAGATCTGGATCATAATATTCAATAACTCCTAAACATTTTTGAAGGAAAAATAAATATTTTTATTTATTTGCTAACGACCAAGGATTCTTAGAAAAATTAAGAACAATAGGATGAAGGAGATACACCTGAGATATCAATATTGTCTAAAAGGGAAAGGAATAAAAAAAGGAGAATCTTTCAAAAAAAAATACAACAATTGCGAAACTGGAATAGTCCATAATACAAGACAAATAATGCAACCATTTTATTAGGCTCTTTCCTGTAATCTCTCTTTTCCATCGTGTTTCAAACGGGCCAGCAGCTTCACAAAATTAGCTAGCTCGTATTTATTTATGTGTCTGAACGAATATTACGATTTCTATCATATTATGATTATTTAATTTGTTTTTGTTTCAAGCCACGAATCAATGGAATTTTTCCACAAATATCAATTACGTTTGTTGAAATAATTTGTATTCATTTCTGAATAATTTTGCTGTTAGCAACAGAGGAATAAGTGAATTAAAGGTTATTCATTACAAATTTAAGAAGACTTTGAATGCGTCAGCTGCATCAGATATCAACATTGCGTATGCAGTAGGGAAATGCAAATTTCTCAATCAATTTATCAAAAACAAAAGGAAAGAAATCAAGATTAAGACAATTCACTCAAGTAATTTATATTTTTTAGATATGTCAGCCAGCAGCGAATTAAACTTATAAAAAAGTGAGAACACACTAAGTAATATACAGGAGTCTTTCTTCGATTGCCCAATATGTCTCAATACTCTGCTGAGGCCAGTGACTCTGGTCTGCGGGCACAAGTACGCACATTTTCAAATTAGTTCTCAAAGGGAGAACTCAGATGAATTTTTTTAATTTGTTCTTGAACTTTTCTTCTTTTTTTGAATTTTGCCAGCTTTTGTGAGGATTGCATAAAACATGAGGATTTCGGTCTCTTAAAGCAACAATGCCCAGTTTGCAGAAAGTTCATCCTTGTTAATCTTAAAGTAAGTCTTTTAAAAAATTTTTAGTTTTTTAGGTTTTTTTTAAGAACTTCATTTTTTTTTATGAAACATTTAGCTAATAAAAGTAAATCTTGTACTCGATCTCATCATTTCAGAATACTACAGAGACACTCTCGTAAGTTTACATTTGCATATTGCATAAATAACCTTAATCCTTCTGCAACAATCTTAAAAGGACTTTTCTCTTTTTCTTTTTGAAGCCTATTTCTACAATCGTTAGTGGAATTGATTTTGATTTCCTTTTTGGCTTCTAATTTATTCATCAAAAATATTAAAAATTCATGAAAATGACTTTTTCTTTTATTTTCTAAAGGAATATCAATAAAGGAGAAGTGCATACAATGAACGAATGAAAATCAAAAAAACTTAGAGATTCTCACAAAGATAGATGGAAAAACTACACAAAAAATGCTTAGCTGCAATCATTTACTTCCGTAAGTGGGTCCCTTTCATCACTTTAGGTAAATATCAAAGCAGTTTTCATTAGGTGTTTGAATTATCTATCCTGAAAAATAGCTCTTGATAATTTTGTTGTTTTTGTTCTTATTTTCTACAAGGTTTCGCAATGTTTTTGTTATGTTTAGTGAAGTTTCATCTTGCCAAGATGGACATCAGAAAATTTGAGACATCTTATTCTAAATAACTAAACAAGATATTCAGATTAATAAGGATCACAAATATTGTATTTGCAGAAGCTGATAAATCTATTCCTTAAAATGAAATAAAGTAACCGAATAATTCAGTAGATTTATAAAGCTTATTTTTCTTAAAGCTAATAAAGTACCTCTTTACCAATTATATAAGGCTATCCTTGCCAGTATCGGTCTGAAGAATGTATTAATTGTTGTGTATATATCCATATAATATTTGAAAATTTAACAAAAATTCATTAAAAATAAAATGAAATATATGAAGAGATGGAGGAAAAATTCCTTATTATTTTCCTCAAACAGTGATTTACTTTAGTACTTGAAAAGAATTTTTTATAAAAATTCTCTACTGATGAGATAATGATTTATTATCCTTACTGAAAAATACCTTCGGTTTTCAGTAATACTTAATTTTTAGATAATTCTTTTGCATGACTTGCAGGTATTTGTGATTATTTTATGTGAAAAAACTTAAAAAAGTGATATGTTTGATATTGTTCTAATTGATGAGATTATCTGTTTCTGCCCTCCTCTTCTACACTTAAAAGTCATATTGATTAATATTATTAAATAATTCCTTCCCAGGTTTGCTTTTATATCTTCCTTTTGAGATTTTAAATGAATGATTCGCCTAAAATGTAGTAACAATATCTTCAAAATAGACATAGCTCAAAACTTTATTGAGTATTACCCCAAGAAATACTGGAGGGGAGGGAGGAGGGGGAAAACAAATGAAAATGAAAGGAATTTATCCTAAAAGATTCTTAATAATTTTAATATTTTCTTGAATTTAAATGAATTATTTATTTTAATACAATTTTTAGTAGAGAATGAGATTCGGTTCTTTTCTTAAGTTCTTTAAATTAAGTCTATCATATTAGATTGTGTTTAAAAGATAGATGAGAGAAAACTTGCTATTTTTGTTAAATTTACTACAAATTCATCAAAGACTATTTTTAATTGAAGAAACGAAAAACCTTTTACAGATTCCTCCTCCTCTTTATTTTCCTTTGTTTCTTAATTTTTTCTTTTATCATTCATTTATGCGTTATTGTTGTTCTTATTACTAGGTGACCTCTCTTAAATAATAAACTAAAATACAGACTTGTTCAAAGTAAATAGCTTTCTTAAAAGAGTCTTTATTAAGTTTAAGAGTTTCACCTCTCATCCCACAAGCAAACAACTTAGATTTAAATATTACTAATCTTTTAATTCCAAATCACCAGCAACGTTCTCAGCAAGAATAAACAACACTCTGCTAGATTAATCCAATCGATTTTCCCAAAGGTGGTCATTAATTCTCCTAGAATATCTTCTAATTCTCTCGCAACATTTTAGCAGATATCTTCTGAGAAATTACCAAAGCTGATTTGATCTGTCTCTTTCTATCTCTAAAGATCAGCATTTCCTGAACTATCAATCAAATTATATTATCTATCACACCTCATTTCTTCATTTAAATTATATGCTGCATCACTGGAGCAAAATCTTAATTCAAAAAAGCCTAAATCAAAAAATAAACAATCAGTTAACTGTTTTGAATCAGTAAACTATTTTTATTTCACAAAGGAAATTACAATAATTAGAAAAATAACTATTCTTAAAAGCAGTTGATTCTTCACATCGAACCATGAACATATTAACTCTTCTGATTTTTTTAGCACCTCCTTAGCAAAACAAAGAGCTGAAATGGAAATTTAAAATAATAAACTTATTTTCAATTAATCTAAACACTTTTTGATTATCTTTGAATTAATTTTACTGACGGTTTTTCTTATGCTCAGTTGTACTTCATCTTATTTTTTAGTTCCAATAGACAATTCTATTAAATAGGAAGTGTTTAATCTCAACTTCTCTGTCTATCTTTAATTCCACACAAGTTTTTTTTAGATTAAAGATGTTCTTTAATAATCGGTAATTATTTTGTCTTAATTCACTTTTCTTCACCTTTCGATAAATCAACAATAATTGCTTTTATTAGATTATTTCCAATAAAATTATCGTTTTTTTTCATTGTGATATGTTTTTTTATTCCAAAACTCAAAAAACCTTCAGTAAAGTTTTTCCTTAAAATGAGATAAAAAAGATTATTAAGTAGAACTAACAATCTAAGCTAACTAAGACTGTAATGTTTGTTTCAGGAAAATGAACCTGAAACATCAATAGCATCACTTTCTAAAATAAAATAAACTGCAATTATTAGATATTCTGCATCAAAAAGAAATAAATATTATTCTTAATTCTGCAATTAGGACTCAAAAAAATATGAACCTATTTTTTTTGTTTTGTTAATAATTCTGCAAAAAATGGGTTTTTCTTCATAATCTTTTCAATCTTCAAAAAAATTATTGAGGTTTCCATAAGATAACAAAAAATTTTACTTTACCTTAACATACTGATTATTTTTGTAATTACTTAGAATCATCGCTAAATCATAGCCACGAAACATTAAATTATGGTTACTGCGCCTTAGAACTGTCCCCCCTTCAAGGATATTAAAATACAAGAAGAAAAATAAGTTTTTATCATTTTTTCTCAGCTTTTAGCTTGCGAATTTATGCATTATTAATAGGATAAATGCATGAAGGTTTTATCAATAATGATGGAACAAAAGATCCATTTGTGTTTATTCGGAAGATATCTCCAACATATTACTGAATCCTTTCTGATTTGGGAAAAAATTAATCATTTGGGAAATTGTTGTGTTACTCATTATTGCAAGAATTTAAAATAATCAATCAGGGAATCAAGGGGATTGGATGGAATGAAGAGTAAAATAAGCTCTTTTTTACAAAGAAATCGTGTGGTTTTGGAGTATTTTCTTATGAGGATTATTATCAATATTAATAGCTGATAAAGAAAGGAGCATATTAAAAGATCTCAAAGGTTGGAAAGGAATTGTCATAAAAAATATGAAAAGAAAGAAGGAATTATGAATTTTATGAAATCATTTGATAGCACTAAACTGGTTATAAAAATGAGAGAGATTTTTAATTTAAACTAAATAATTAAAGGAGAGGAATCAGTAACCAACTCAGTTTTGTTTTTTGAAAGTTTTTATTAAGAAACTTGAGCTTAAGAAAATATAAAAGGATAATGACTATTCATTATCTTACAGAATAATTGTTGCTAAATTGAATCATTGAATTAAGGGAAATTTAAATAATTTTCTTGTTTAAAAAGTCAAAAAAGAATAAATTATCAAAAAGAATTAATCTATTTCTTCGCTGAAATCGATGCAAAAAAAGAATCAGAAACTTTTAAAAAGATTATTTTTTGTACATATCCGCAAAGATCAAGACGTTTTGATCTAGACATATTTGGTTCTACAAAAGCAGTAATTTAAGTACCTTAAATTGTTGAAATAACGCTTGAACAAGTGTTCTGTTTATTTGAAGTTATTGCTAAGTTCCAGCTCTAAACTTGAAAGCCTGATCAAGTTGAAATGTGCTGTAATTAATATCATCATGAAAAATGAATGTTTTCGTTATGGTCTTTGTGAAAAGGCCAGATTCAGTAAAATTAAATTTAAATAAAAGAAGGGGAAATTTCATTTTGATGAGTTACAGTTGTTCTGATCTCAAGAGATATTAAAATATCCTTTATTATTATTATAAATTTTAAATTTATTACTAATACTGAAGTGGTTTTTCAAATATTAGAAAGGCTTGATTTAGCGAATATCTAGATGAATAATCTGCTGGGAGGAAATAGAAAAGTTGAATTTGAAGATGACGAATGATTTTGTTTTATGTGAGATATGGGGTGAACACATTTCATCCCAATTAAATTATGCATTATTTCTATTCAGTAGGAGAAAAAGAAAGCAGTTCATTAAAAAAGGGAGAATGTACTGACAAGGAAAAAATTAATCTAAAATCCTATTTACAATTCAAATCTTAATGTTCAGTTTTCCTTACATTTCCCATTTATATTGGAGGGAAAATAATCGTCATCAAGTCAAAGAAAATCTATTTTTAGTGTGTACCCACAATCAAAAATCAACATAAATCTGATTATATCTTTGTAGTTTTCAAAACGCCAAGAGAGCAATTAGCTAAACTAGCTATAATAAATAATTCAAAAGATTAAATTGAGCTGATTACACATCAAAACAATAAACAAATTAAACAAAAACAATAAACTGAAAACAAAAAGATCTTCTTTCATTTCAGAGGAAATACAATTATTTTCGAAGATTAACATACTCTTAATATCTCTAACTTTATTGTACATAATGGCTGATTGCTGCGTTGAATCTTCTTAAGCATTTTAAGTGTCTCCTAATACACAAGAACAGCCTCAAGTTGAGGATGCAGCTGTCATACAACAATAAACCAACGCTGACAGCACTCCCTAGACTAGCTAACCTTAAACGATTGCAATCCCTTCATGTCCTCCTCTACTCTTTAGCAGCTTTATCGAACAATCTTCTAAAGCATTCATTAACCTTTGCCTGTTCTAAGATCAAGTCGTCATCGCTCAGGTATGTATTTTTCATTTGATTTATTTCACATCGAAAAGATCTCATTTTTCAGACAAATTTTCTAATTTGAACTACCCTCCTCTGGCAAATTGATTTATCTATTTCCGTCCAGCAAAGAGTGATATTATTTAAGCAGTCACATTTAAGATTGATTTTCTTTGTTCGGGAAAGATTTCACTCCTAAATAATTGAGAGGATTAAAATAGTAATTATAATCAGGGTTTGTCTATTTTTTTCTTTCCTTTTGTTTGTTCATTTCCTTTCCACTCACTTATTTTTGTAAAATTAACTGCTTTCGTAAGCTAATAGCTACTTCATTCTCCCAACCACAATTTTACCAATTAATAAACTTAATCTGTAAGCTCAGTTAAGCTATACTTTGGTATTGGCTTTGATCTAACGAATCAACCAGTGTATTTTTTCATATTTTTTTAATTATTTTTTAACCGAAAAATACTAAATCAATTAATAATTTGAGTGTAACAACATGATTGTCATATAAAAGATTACTGAATTTAAAATTGCTTAACTTACAGGATTAGAAATTTTTTAGTTTTATGCTATCTTGATGTACTGACAAATTTATTTACTTTTTTTTGTGGTTTCTTTAGGATCGATTGGCTAAAAGTACACTAGTATTCGATGGTTTAGTTAAATTTGGGATTTTCTCTGAATCCCATGGGGATTACACATAATCTAAAATAACATTCTGCAAGAATGAGCTTTCAACTACTTTTTTATTCTTGAACTCTGCTGAGGCATAATTATGGTATTTGAAACTCCTCGAATTAGGCATTCCTTAGCTCGTTTAAGTTCACTTTCCAACAGAAGTGTAATAAAACCATTTCGGCGAGTAGCAACGGGTTAATGAGCTTCTCGAATAAGAACGCTAAAAAGTCCATACTCATACAAAAAAACCATCCATTTTTAAATATGAAAGTCTTAATCTATCCAGCCCATAAACTAAAGGACCTACGAATAGATTTAATAAAACTAATGGGCAAATTTAATCCTTTCTGTATAAATTGATTCTCACAAAATCAATACGAAATTCTCCTAAACAAGATGCCATTGTTCTCCAGTAAGTTCTGCTTTGAAAGCCATTTACTGATATCACTAACTAATAATTCAACTTTCCCAATAGCCCCTAATAAATATATTATTTCTATTAACTTAATGACTTTCTTCAAAACAAAATACACCACAGATTTCTAAACTAGTACCCTCCTATTCAATTCTATCTATCCATCCATATTAATAAACCAAATTTATCCCCTATTTTTATGTTTGTTTTCTATTGTAAATATTGATTATTTTAAATTATCCAACATTCAACAATTCAAAATTCTTTACCCAGCGCTTTCTTCACAATATCTCATAAATTAAAGGCATACTCTCTGGATCATTTGTTTCAAGAATATTGCGTTTTCTCTTGTTGATCAGCTTACACTTAAGAATATTTTTTTTTTCTAAAATAAAAACAAAAAATACTTTTGCAAAATATTACTTTGACTCCCTTTGTTATTGCCATTTAATTTCACTGTGATAACATTGATACATCCATTTAGAACTCCTGGTAAGGTAGGGAGGGAGATTAACTCATCAAACTAGCAAAATAAACAAATCAACGATAAAAGAAAATAACTTTAGAAGAAAAAAAACCAAAACTAGATTTTAATATGAGTGATTTTCCATTCTTTGCCAAGAAATCTAAGACTGATGAGCTTCTAGATTCATGCTGCCCAAAGCTCTCTTATAAATAGAGAATGATCGGCTTTATTGTCTGCAGCATTATTGGTAAGGAATGATTCTTAAGTTATGGAGACATACAATTGAGGTAATAATTTTTCAATGTTGATTACAAATAGGTTGGGTACTATCTTGCTTTGCGTTGGCAGCTTTCTTGAAAGGTTCAGGCGGCATTGCTACATTTGCTGTTCTCTACACAATTGGAAATATTGTTTGCATAATAGGGTAATTGAATTTATTGCATTTAAACACACAATTAGAATTGTATTTGAAACAATCTAATATTTCTTCTTCGGGAATGCTCAACATTTGGATACTTACTTTATTTGATTTTTTTTCTTCTTAGAACTTGCTTCTTAGCTGGGCCAAAGTCTCAAGTCAAAAAGATGAAGGAACCATCTCGTATTGTGACAACAGTTATCTTCATCTTAGCAATGATAGGGACATTGATTTTTGCTTTGGTGATTGAAGAGAAATTAGTCTGCTTGCTATTTATTATCATTCAGTTTGGGGCATACATCTGGTATACCTTGAGTTTTATCCCTTTTGGTCAGAGAATTGCCAAAAAAATATGTTGTCAATGTTGTGATGAAGAGTCATCGAAATGAGATTTAGTATGGCGATGAATGAATGAATTAAAACTCATCAAAAAAACAAATATTGTTTAATATAATTACTTTAGATTATTAGTATTTTGGTTGGAAAAAAAATGATTTTTCATATCGAAAGGGAAAACTATTTTTGAAAAATAAGCTGAAAATGGATGGAAAAGAAGGAAGTTGAATTGTAAAATGAAAAATGAGAAGTTGAAGAAACAGGGAATTTTAAGATTTAGCGCTGGCTTCCATGCAGTCAATCAAATTGAGAAAGGATTCTGGTTTTTTTGAGCGAGCAGCTCTTGAGAAGTGAAATCAAGTTTTTTTTTGTGATAATTCATCTATCTCCAACCAGAAGTGAATTATTTTTGCTTTGATTTTTCTGGACTTTCT
>Ga0302284_1000772_pt1 | contig 14557 bp, 7 predicted proteins | sample III_Fen_E2_1_FD_198760 | JGI IMG/M metagenome (GOLD analysis project Ga0302284, IMG submission 198760) | Peat permafrost microbial communities from Stordalen Mire near Abisko, Sweden - III_Fen_E2_1 | ecosystem: Environmental > Terrestrial > Soil > Wetlands > Permafrost | place: Sweden: Abisko...
CAACCCCAACCCCAACCCCAACCCCAACCCCAACCCCAACCCCATTCGCTTTTGCATATAAAAGCCTCTTTTAAATCTCAAAGTATTCTTATTTTAAGAAGGTTTTTTTTAGACATAATTATTATTAAATAATTAAATTAAACATTGAATCAAAAATCATGAGTTCAATTGCCTCTACTTTAGACAAAATCAACCTACTTTTTAAGAACAAAATTCGTTCAGCAGCACCACTTCTAGCTGCTTAGTAGACAGGACTTTAAAGAAATGCTTCTACAGCTTCTGCTGTTCCTATTGGGCCATCAAAACCGATTGGAGTTATATCTTCTACAGATGAAACAAAGAAACTATCTGAACCTAGTTTTTCAATGAGATACGAAGATATGAAATCTGAAAATGTTGAAGACTTTGATGAGGAACATACTAAATATAATTTTGAAGAGGAGCGAGTTGTCCCATTTGAAGGTTAATTAGTTGAAGGAAACGAAGGAGCTATTTCTTCAGTGCATAATGATTTAATCTAAAAAAAAGTTTCTAGAATAGCAATGGCAAGTAAGACAACCAAGCGCCCTGATTCTTAAAAAACTAAGCGATAGTTGTTGCAAGAAAAAGAAGAAGAGAGGATTAAACAGAAAACCATGCGTAAATCAGCAGGTGAAGTCTGGGTTGATCCAAATATGGCATTGTGGTAAGACAATGACTATCGAATATTTTGTGGCAATCTTGGAAATGAGGTGACTGATGATGTGCTTTCGAATTCCTTTAAAAAATTTGCCTCTTTCTCACGTGCTCGAGTTGTCAGGGACAAACGCTCTCAAAAAACCAAAGGATTTGGATTTGTGAGTTTTCTTGATCCTTAAGATTTCTTGAAGGCTTTTAAAGAAATGCAAGGCAAATATATTGGAAATCGTCCTGTAAAACTTTCCAAGAGCGATTGGGAAACTCGTTCATTCGGAATCAAGAAAGATGATGATCTTGGCAACAACTTTCTCAGAAAGGGCATATAAAAAGGAAAGTAGCAGACTCTCAAGCACTGAAATACACTTTGGGAAAAATTATCTAGACAATACAATTTATATTTTGTTTGATATTTGAAAACGATTAGAATTGCCGGATCTCTCAATTTTGTGAGCATTATTTACTATTCATCAAGATACTTAAAAGATACATGGGAAGTAGAAATCTTTTTTGATTTAAGGGTAGTGAAAAATTTTTGAATTCACTCTAAAAGTCATAAAGATATGCGAGCAACACTGAGATTCATGCAATAAAAATACACAAATTTATTGATAGCAGGTCCTTTGAAGAAGAAAAAAATGAAAAAATATCCATAAAATACTCCTTTTTTTTTGTATGTTTTGAGAAACTTGATCATTGATTGATCAAATAGTCTATTCGAGATGATAAAGTTTTTCCATTTGGCTAAAAAATAACTTGTCTAGTTTCTGATTAAGATAACCGTAATTTAATCGAGTGAAATAGATGAAGTAGAGGAATTTATAATAACAATCGGATTTAAAAAGGAAGCATTAATCACGGGGAGATTTTTTTTAAATAATTTGATGATTGTGATTTCAAGAAAAATGTAAATGGTTAGTAGCATTAGAAGATTTAAGAAACATCAGCTCATATTTCAAGAAAAAAGAGCCATTTTGTTAAGTATCTGCAAAAGAGATTCGCCATTTCATATAGGTAGAGTAAAAAATGGGTGTTCCATTAAATGAAAACATGATAAATCACAAAAACGAAAGAATAGACGAATTTACTTAGAGTATGTTCTAGAAAATTAGCTGATGAAACAAAACAGCAGCGAATATTCTGTGGTTCTTGATAAAATTTGATAAAGCTAACTTTGAAAAGAAGTTATAAAAATTATTTTTTAAATGATTATTTTTGTTGTACATTTGACATTTTTCTTTAACTTTAAATCGGAGTTTCAAAATATCACTTAATGAGTTGTGCACTAACAATCACGATAGAAATTGAATAATTTTTTTGAATAGGAAGTTAAAAAATAAGAAAATAATAAGAGCCAAAAGATGGTATATATTCTTTTGTGACTAAGCTCTAGCATCTTGAGAATAATAAACTTGACTCAATTTAGTTGATATAATAGCTTATCACATATTGAGATGCATTAATTTATTGTATATTTTAAGAATTGAGTAAAATTTCTCTCTACTTTTGTTCTATTCGTTCTACCAAAAGTAATAATGATAAAGTTAATACGATTACATTTTAAGATGCATTAATGCGATGCAGTTTAAACCATAGATTTTTTAAGATTGTTATTTTGTGGGTAAAGTATTGATTTGGGAATTTAGAATCTCAGTTTGAGGAGAAATAGAATCAGGTGAATCATCTAATGGGAAAATGTAATCAATCATATCTCATGAATTCATCTGAAGTATTGCTATCTCTTCAATGAATAAATTAATTTATCCGTTCAAATGTATGCTTTTCTTTTATGAGAAATGCAACGCTATCCTTGTATTAATAAATCAGGATTCATTTGTGGGAAGCAATCGATAAAATAATAAAATAGTAATTTACAGTCTCAAATGACTGATTTTGAATGATAATAATATGCAGGTGTTTTGTGGGGAAGTAAGAATTAACTGAAAATGAACCGATTGGCAGTCTTGGATTAAGTAGAAAAAAGAAATAGAGTAACAATTTATTTAAAACTGATAGGAATTTCAAAATATGAATTATCTATTTGAGTATCCGGCAAGAATATTCTTAAACTTGTAACTTTCTAAATGGCAAAAGGAGAATATCTATCTATCTTCCAATCATATTGTTTAGAAAAAAGAGGCTATTTTAAAAGACTAATACATATGATTGTTTTGTTGGGTTTGCTCAAAATTTACTAAAAAATTTCATCAAAGTGTTAATCTCGAAGAAAGAAACTAATTTTTTAACAATTGGACTTGGAATTTGCTTAAAAACCTGCAAAAAATGCAACAACAAAATTCGCAAGAACAAATAAACAAGATTACTAAACAATGTTAGTAACTTCGAGATCTGCAACCATTCATATCAGAAAATGCTGATTGAGATTAAACAAAAACAAAAGTGTAGGTAGATTCAAAGTTTAAGGAAAGGGCTGTTATTATTTTAGAATGAGTTATTAGAAATTATTAATATGTAATGTGAGAATAATAGTAAAACAAGTAGAAAAGAAGTAATTGAAAAAAGCATTAAATTGAACTGCACAGAAAAAATAATAAGCTCGGTGGCGGGAGATGTAGTAAGATGGTAGCTTGGGATTGGAGCGCCAAGAAGCCTTCAAACTGTCTAAACCAAATGGAGACCAAGATGATCAGATTAAGAAGGAAGTTTCTGTTGGACCTCCTCTTGAACTCAATGCTTCTTCTGGAAGTGTAGTAGTAATACACTCGGAGAATATAGTTAGCCAAGCTGAGCAATCTATCGTGAAGGAACTTATTGGAGACCAAGGAAAAGGCATGAAACAAGATGAAGAAGAAAAAAAATAGACTTGGAAAGTCGATCCAAAATATTTTTAGCCTATTCTTTTACTATCCTTGGATAAATAGCTACTGATAGGACATTCATCTACCAATTCAGATCCTTCAGCTAGAAATAATAACAGCGGGAAAAAAGAAAACAAAGCTAATGTGGACAATGCTGTTTTAGAAGATGATAATAAACTCACAATTTATTAAAACCATGATGATAACAAAGACACTATTTAACAGAATAATGCGTCTTCCATGAAATCTCCACTCTTAACTGATGGGCAGGATACGTAATAACCTTTAGTTAACTAGAAAAAAAGTAATTATTTTCTAAATATTCGCCAAATCGAGTAAGCGAGAGGTGAGTTATCTCCTTCTGACTTGACTGTGCCACCCGAAATCAGGAAAGAAAGCACATCATCAGCACCGAATCAAGATCTATTCGATTAAATGTGTGATACTGAAATCAAAGATCTGCAAGTTCTTGGCAGTATCGAAATCATGCTAATATGCTTGCTAACTTAATTTGGATAAGATTAACTTGCTGAAGAGTTATATTTCTAGTTTCAGCGATTAATCTTACGAATCGAAGAGACTGCTAAATTATTTGAAATAGATTTATATGAGTTCATCTATTAACAGTTGAAAAGCGAAATTTTTATTAATGAAATTATCTTGTTCGGCTTGAGACAAAGTGAGTTCATTCCATTGCTAAATCTATTTCTAATCGTATTCTAAGTTAGATTGAATGTAGTACGCAATTAAATCTTGTCATCAATGGTGAAGAACAGTCTAAGTACCCTTGAGATAGTCCTTGGGAATTTCAAAAAGCGAGTCCCGCGTAAAGAAAGGAAAAAACAACAAGGAATCAAGAAGATCACGCTAGCTATGAATAAATTATAGGTATGTTACTAAAAGAAAGGCACAATCGAGAATGAGCATGACCTGCTAATCTTTGTGATTAATGAGGGCTTACACTTGATTTCGCAGGAATTGCTTGGATTTTTTGTCTACACTAAATTCATCCCACCTGAATTATTTCTAACTAAAAAAGTTATCAAGTATTCTTTGATATAGATCAATATTCCAATTTTTCGCAGAGCGTTCGTATTTAGAAGAAAATGGGTCAAAAATGTGTTCCTCACTGAGAAATTCTTTCTGCACATCTGCAGTCTCCTCAGATGTGATGAGACCTTCGCAGAAGGATTGTATTTCATGAAGAAAATATCCTAAAAGAAGCAGCGCTCTTCAGCTCCACTTTGGTACACAGAGAACGTCATTGAACTGTTCGAAGAGGTAATTTACAAATTACTTAACATATCTATCAATTAACTGTTCCAAAACTCAAATGTCAATGGATTTTAATTGAAAAATATTACTAATTTATTTCAAACCATTTTTCAAAAACTTTTTTCTTAGTGCGCGAAAAAGCAGATTGAATATCAGATGTTGTAGATCTACACTCTCAGTCCTATTGTAACGTCACTTATTATCTCCAAGATGCTGTTCAAATTGAGCCTGAATAAAAATCCACTGCAAGTTCAACTTAATAGATTATCAGACTTTTACAAGTAAATAAACATAGTATTTATTTTTTTCTTGATTTAAAATTTACTTAAACCATCAATACCAATGTCCTTTGCATTCAGGAATTTGGCAATCGAATTTCGAGACTAAATCACCGATGAACGACAGATGAAAATGTAACTATTCAAAATCATCTTCCCATCGGATAAGTCACTTGTTTAGATCTGCAAAACACCTACAATCTACACATATTTTAATGAGTTTCTTCAGCATGATTTGATTCTCAAATTGCTCTAATCCAAATATATTAGCTCCTATCATTATGACACAAATCTCTTTGCAAACTCCACTAGTTTCAGCTATCTCTCTGGTGTATAAAAAGTCTAAATGCCTTACCTTCATTATAATTAGAAATTCGAGAAAGTGAATCTGCCTTCACCAACTTAGCAATCACCTGATAATGAACCATCCTAACCTCTTCTCATATTTAACTTCAAAGATCTCTCACCTAAAAATGAATCTAAGCCAGAAGTTCAATATTTTGAACACATCAGTCCAAAACCAGCTGCATAAATCCCTTCGAAGTTCAAAACATACCTTGATTCAGATCAAATGAAGCCATAAGAAACCACAGGAATAGCTGGAAGCCCGATGAATCTAGTGAAGTAATATCGAGCAGCAATAAAGAAAAAGAAAACTTTGCTCTTCAAAGCCGAAAAACCCTCTGTTAAGTATCCTAATCAGTAAAAAATACAAGGACAGATAAAAATGAAAAAGGAAGAAGATACGGAAATAAATGACAGCACTAAAAGTTCTGGATAACCCACAGACAAACAAGGTGCTCATGCCACAGGTAGGGGATTGAACATCTTCAAAGAAATATCCCCTGTATCACTTTCTTTTGTGATGAAGAGCAATCATTTCCATTCCTTGCACATCTACAAGAAAAGTCTCCATGTGAGAAGCTAGCTCGAAGCATTGCTCTATATCTCGTTGTTTTGCTATTCGATAATAACATTTCTCAGAATCCTCTCAATCTCAAATTACATGTCAAGCACGGATTCTGATATGCTAGATATTTTTTTAAACACACCATCTTAAGCCCTGTATGATGAAATTATCACCGCTGGGTTAACTTACACATCTGATGTTCCTATCGAAACTATTGCTGAGTTAGCACAGACAGATATGGGCGCGTTTTGTAAGGCTTACCTAACTTATATCACGAATAATATCACTAAATATGTTGACGCCTGGTCAGCACAATGTGAATAGTTTAGCTATTAGAATTCTTAAATAGAATCAGCAACAAATAGTTTTAGGAGCGCACTGTATCTGATATATTTCATCCCAGCAGGTAACATGAATAGGAAATTTAACATTTGAAAACAGAAAAAAATACCCATTTTAAAGCAAAAAAAACCAATTACTTGTTTTTTACTCTTAGGTTATTTATTGAGATTACTCCATGCTCGGTTAACTCACCGCAGAATCCACTTTGGTATCGAAGAAGGCATGGATGTGACGATGATTATTCTATTTATCTTAGACTGGGAAGTGTATTATTAAATCCAAGAATTCTTTTCAAGTGATAGTCTTCCGTTGTCTGTATCTTCTTTAAAACCAAGTTTAGTCTCGTTGGGTTAGGAAATGTAATTAAAATTGAAAATTTACTCCTACATTCTGACTATTCTCCTATTCATCTTATTCTGCAAGTTCTTTGTGTTTCTCGCTAGAACTAAAAAGTTAGGTGTATTCATGAAAATCTTAGGACTTGCACTGCGATAAATGGTCTCATTTATGTTTATTTTCATGCTGAACATATTTGCTTTTGGATCATTATTCTATTTACTCAGCAGCTATCGGCTAAGCTTGTATTCTACGTTTCTTGGTTCTTTGAGGAGTCTAATCGCTACAAGTTTAGGTACATTTGATTTCAAAGATATGAATGACGTTGAATCAATAATCTAAGTAGTTTTTCTGTACAGCTCCAATGTCATTATGATAAATCTTCTCATTGCTATTCTCACTAAAACCTACAGCGATATTACGAAAAGGAGTAGCGTTGAATATGCGCTTATTATGTATGAAAATTATCGAGTCAAAAAATTAGACAAAGATTATTCTCTTCTGATTGCATTTCCTCCTCCGCTTACTGGTTTATCAATCATTTTCATGCCTTTATTGTTGATAAAGAGGTTTAATTTGAATGCAGCTGCTGTGAAGTTCGGATACATACTTATTCTTGCAATTTTCTTTGCCGTGTTTTTCTTAGTGAATCAACTGATCGTACCTTTCACATGGCTTAAAATGATATTCTCCTTAGCTAGATATCAAGCTTAGTCTATCTCCTTAAATTCAATGCTTCTTAAGAGAAGCACAACAAGTTCTTTAGCAACTTCATCAAGAAAAGAATCTTCATAATAATCTTCTTCAGATCCAGAAAAAAAACTACTTAAACCATAATAATTTGAAACTAAAAACTAAGCTACTTCTGAGCAAGATACGCCGTTAAAGCTATAAGTCACTTAAGCACCATTATTGAAAGACTTAATTAGAAAAGGATCACATGTTTCTAATCTGATGGCTTAGAGATTCTCTTCAACTTCTAATTCATATATTAAGTTTATGATTTCAGCTTGGTCCGTATTAATCTTTAAGTTGCTAAGTTGGGTCATCTTTGGACTACCGTTCTTATTCTTCCACAGCATATTTACTGATTCCATTCTTTTTTTGAAGGCATCCTTTGGTCAAGTCGAGAATAAATATAAATTTGATTATGAAAAATTAAATTCTCCTACACCGTACAGGATATATTATCTACTGAAGCTCAAATCAAACTTAATCGATAAAAGCTATCGCTCAGAGTTACTTGTGACTAACTTTCATTTACTCAAAGGATACTTTAAATTTAAGTATTTCATCAAAGAAGCAACGATGTAAGCGAAATAATCGTAAATGAAAATACATAACTATTTTATGAGACTTCTCAAAATCTCTGGGCAAAGAAAAAAACGAGCTGTGGAATTCTCGAAAATGTACTAAAAAGAGTATGATAAATCAGCTGAAAAGCGAAATGACATAATTCAGAATGGCCATACCGACGAAATATTTCTAGCTGTGATGAGAATGAAGCAAATCATCTATTCTACCGAATTCTGGGATAAAAACAAAGTCACTTCGAAACGCTAAGCTAATTTCTACAATCTCGCAATCAATCCCTCTATTAAACACATTAATGTTGTCTAGAAGTCACTCATAAGAAAATTCTAGAGCTAGGCATAGAATTATTCAGAAATCAGGTAGGTTCTCCAGCAATAAAATAGTAACAATAATTTACCTTAACCAGGATCGTTTAATTCGTTAAGTTAAAGGAATAATCGCATGCCTTCTTCAAGACAATAACCTCCCCGCGCTCACTTGCAAACACTCTATGAGTAAACTGATGCCGAATGAACATTTGTAGTACTATTTCTTTTTCATTTTCTTTTTTAAATAAAAAATTAGAATCTTTTATTTTTATATTTCTAATTCAAAGCAACTTATTTAGTTGCTGATAAACTATCTCTTTTTAATCTCTATCCTTTTGGTTTCAATCTTTGTGTGCTTCTTTTTATATTAATCTAATATTCTGAGATGAATATCAGGTTTTCTAAAAGAACTGTCAAGCTGAAAAGTAGCAAAATAAGATTGGATAATATGACATTTATGAATAGTGCATATCCCTTTAAAGAATAAAAGCAATATTTTATTGAATATTTTAAGTGTTTTAAGCATTTAAGGAAACAATAATATGCACTGTCTTCATACTATTCTTCAATCATAATTCCAAATGAGCATTGTTAAGACAAATGCATAATTTAAAAGAATGCCAGTTCCTTTGGTTATCTCAATAATCCATGAGCTTATTGATAGCGATAGAGGCATTAGTGTTGACTCTAGTCGCAACCTTAGCGTAAGTAGCTCTGGCTTGATGAGTGTAGAGGTTCTACAGAGTCACACCTGCCAAGAGAGATAATCCTGAAGCGACAAATCCAGAGCTTCTGGTGAACTTGCGCAAGATAAAGTTAGTGTAACCGAATCCACCAACTCCAATCCAGAATCCGACTTTCTCATCCTAGAGAAGGGAAATGTAAGTACCATTAAGCTAGTTAACGTCCTTATTGTTGTATTCGAAGTCTCTTTGAGCCATTTGCCTTAAAAGTGATTTACTATGTATTATTTTTATTTTTTCTTAACTTTTGTTTTATTGTTTGTGTAGTATTTCCTCTTTCCATCCCTTTTCATTTTAAACCCCACAAAGACCAATGATATCTCTCAAGAATCCCTTTTTGAATATGCTGAAGATAGCTTCAATCCTATGAAGTTATTTTATCATGAAAACTTCTCAGAAATATTTGCTAAAACTAAACAGAAATGTTAAAATAATACTCATTTTTTAGTTAAAAATATAATATTTTTCAGTTCATTTCCTCCAAACAAAACACATACGTTCCCATGAAGCATACTCCCTCCAAAAGAATAGTTTCCTCTCTCTTTAAGACTCATAGAACTTCAATTGAATCTCCTTTTAAGAGTCCAATACAAAAGGATAAATGAGGGAGCTCATGCTTTGAGAACAGTGTACCGTTAAACTATTTAAGTAGCTCAGTTTCATTCAGCCATATTTCTAGCGAACTACTCGCTTCAGTTGGTGGGCAAAGTGAATAAATAAGAGTAATTGTGTCTTAGGGATTTATTTTAAATTACTCAAACTCTTTTATTGGTTCTTGCTCACTCATGTATACATACCCATTTAAGGACATTAAGCAAGCAGCTGTTCCTGGCACAAATTTCAACTAATCTTGAGAAACTAAAATATCTTTGTTTGCTACTCCAACTGCAATCCATGATTTTATTTTCAAAACACGGATCGTTACTTTAAATACTTATTTGTCTGTTTCGGAGAAACAAGGCTTGAGAAAAGCATATCTCTATAAGAGACCTTATTGTTCAATAATTTAGTTTTAATTCGTTATTTTGTTCCCAATAGCTGTTGGATCTACTTCAAATTTAGAGTAAACTTAGGACAAATACATCTACTCTAAGGATTAAACATCAATTTTGTTAGTAGCACAATCTAGGCTATTTTCATTGATTTGGTTATCGTTTTTGTAACACATCACCATGTTAATTAAAGATTTTTAAAAAGATTCTAACTCCTTAGTTTTAACTTGGCTATGATGATCTGAACCTCCATCAAATAAATCGACTAGTTATCCTTTATTTTCCTCTCTTCTCTCAGCTGGTAGAGGTTTATAAAGTTTTTCTTCGAGATATTAATTGGTTATTTTTTTAAATTGGAAGTGATTATGCTAGATAAATTAGCATGTTGTTTTATCAGTGAGTTTCTGCAGTTTAGAGTTTGTTTAAGCGGATATTTTCTTGATTTGTAGAGATATTTTCTTCAAAATCAAACTCTGCAAAAAAGCAGGTTCACTAAGTCTAAAGTCTTTGATATGCAGTTTTTAGTTATTGGTGTTGAGGAACTTTTTACATTCGAGTACTTTTCCTCTTGTACCTCCTTTCATCCCACTCATAATCGAACTCACATCTACTCCTTGCAAGATGTTCACAAACAATGCCTCAGTTGCTTTTAAAGCTTCGTTTAAATTAACTTGCTATTAAGAAACCTAATCTCTACTGGATTTATCTTCCTTTTCATTTGCAATAATATTGCTATCCTCCTTAATTTATGTTTTGCTAGTTTCTTTTTCATCATACTATTCCTCTAGGTTATCAGTCTTTTGTACTGCTTATTCTCTTGATGTAGGCTTAACACAACTTGTTTTCTTAAACAACTCGCGGAATTCAAAAATATCAGATAATTTTTCATTCAAAGAAGATTATTCTTTTTAGATGAGTTTCCTAAGTTGAGCTGTTTTACTCAATATATATTCCTCGAACTTATCAATTTCTAATGAAACTTCTTCTAATTTCTTGTTTATCTACCCTTCAATTTTTTCAAGATGCTGATCTTCTTTGTCTGGACATTTGATATTCTCAAATACATGATCAGTGAGAAATTCAAAAATATCACTAATCGGAAATATGGATTCATGCTCTTGATGTGCTTCTCTGACACACTTCTCGCAGACAGCACCTTTTCGTGTGCAATGATGATCTAAGCAGAAGTAGTTTGCTTGCACTTCAGGATGGAGATTGCAAAATTTATCTTCGTAATTACTCATTGTCTCTCACTAAAGTCACTGTGTTCTCTTTTTTTTGTTTTATTTATCTTTGTGATAGGATAAGAAAATTCTTGATAATTTTGACTTAAACAAATTAGACAATAAAATGAAAAAAAGAAGGTATCCTTTATTCATCCAAGGGTTTTAAAATATAATAGTTATTTAAGGGTTTCATATCTCTTAAAATATTTATTTGTTCAGGTTTGGAAAGAAAAGAGTGAGACCAATTACATTTTTAGCTCAAGAAATAAGATAGTTTCAAAAGATAAAACAAACATTAATTATTTTGATTAAAATAGGTAGAAAAAATTACTTTCTGAAAATAAAGATCAATTTGTTGATTTTTTGAAGCAATCCTAATTTGATTTCTACATGTTTGTTTAGAAGTAAAAAAAGAAGAAATTTATGGTTTTTTGCAAAAGTTTTTCTTTTTATTTCATTCTTCTTTAAATATTTTGGAAGAATCTATCCACCACTTTCTCATATTTTAAGTAATCGAAGAAGATAAATTTAACTAATCATTTAGCACAAAGTTACTGCTGTTGCTAACTATCCCACTGAAAGTCATATCAATATTAATGACTACTGGGGTAAAATAAATTGTTTAAATTTCTAGAAAAAAGTCTTAGATTTTCATTCCATGAGCAAAAAGAACACCATTTATTTAAACATAACATGTTGCATTTCATTCTTTTACCAACTCGTATCTAGAACATTTTTGATTCCCTTCATAAATGAACAATCATTGAGTTCAGATTCTTCAAGAGTTTAAGTATTTTTTCCTTTCTGATATTTACTAGAATAAGATAGAATACAAATTTGAATTAACGCTTTTCAACAGCTATTCTTGTTTGGAGAGATATTTGTCCCTATTAAATGCTCAGTGATTGAAAAATTGCTCTGATTGTTTCTAGTTCATTTTATTGCAATGTGCATTTCATTTTATTTTTTGTTATGTTTACTCTTTTCATTTTTGATATCAATCACTGTTAATTGAAATTATTTTGATTTACTTGTAATTTCCTTCACAAAGATAAATGAAAGAACGCAAATGAGAATACTAAGATAAATGTAGACAACTCTTACGGGATCAATTAATCAACTTACTTTGGCATTATTTTGCTTGCCAGCTCAGAAAATTTAAATTTTTCATCTCTAAAATTGATCCATTCAATCTCTTAAAAATCACTGTTTCCTGATTTAAACTGGAAGATTTGGAAGAAGTGGGGTGGGAGGAGGCTGCGAAAATCTGAAGAAAAAAATAATTGGCTAAAAAAAATCAAATTAACTGCTCTCAACAATTCGTTCTTGAAAATTAAAAGAAATCATTCAATCTTAAAATATGTTCATCGATTCCTGGTAAGACGATGTTACCGAGTAGATACCTCACATGCAGAGATTTCGAGCTAGAACAGACTCCTCTTCAACTGAGCCACTTCTTGTTTCTAATACTATCAGTTAGACTTCGAAAAAATCATCTTTTTATAAAAATTCTGCTTCACCTAAAAGAAAAGTTCTCAAGAAATAATCTTTCATAATAATTGAAGAGGAAGAAATGAAAGGGTAAGTATAAACTGATCATAAACTATAAGAAGACCTATAGTTCAATGAATTCCCTGAAGAAGAGAAAGATAAAATTGAAATGGAAGAATAAAGTAACAAAGAGGATGAAAATAAAACGGATGCCTAGCTTCACTAAGAAGAGTTGAAAGAATTAATAACAATTCAAGAATAAATTAATAATCTATCTGAATTAATGAGCTTATTAACAACAATACAAATGGAATAATAATCATCTGTTTGTGTGTAAGAAGAGACCCTTGTCAGGGAACAAAAAAGGTAAATCAGATTGTAAAAAATTTAAAGATATCGAGAGAAAAGAAATGCACGTAAATGGGACTTTCTGAGATATGAAGTCAGGAAAAAAATAGCTAAAACTCGCCTTCGGCATTAAGGTAGATTCACGAGAGAGTGATTCCTTTACTGATTATTACGTATTGCTCCTAACCTGATTTAAGAAAACCTAGATATATGTCCTCAAATTACTCTCTTCTTAAATACATACTAAGTTCCCAGAAAAAATTTCAGATAAAAACACTCTACTAATCCAGATTACCACATCTTTTCAACATTAATCTTCCCAAAAAGAACAGACAAACCCCCTATTTCAAAATCTTTACTTCGCCAAATAGTTTTAAAATTATTATCCCATGTGCTAGAATCTCTTCTGTCTTAATCTTAGTGACTTCAATCAGCATGGCATTTTGTATTTTTAGGATGCAGATTAAAAAAACTTAGTATTTTTCTTTGTTAATATTTAAGGAATGTCCTTGTTACTTGTTTTGCATGAAAACGAAAATTCCAGTTGGATAAAATATTAAAAGTAATTTTCTTTGATTTTGAGTCCTTTATTTTTAATTCAAATGAAGGTATTTTTTTCTGGAAATTTTAGCTTACAAAACACTCTTTTCAATAGGTTACTTAATTTTTTCTTTTAGGCAGAGAATATCTGTTTGATATTTTGTACTTTGAAACATTAAATGAACATATAAAAAGGTTTTAAGCATTCTTTTATTGTCTTAGAGCTTCAATTTCAGGTCAGATTTTTAATTTGAAAAAATATTATTTCATTTTCAGAGTGGCATCCAAAGTGCGAGAAAACCAATCAAAAAGGTGTCTCAATTGTAATATCATATGTAGTAATCTTTCATACTTATTACTGAAATATTTGTTGAAAACAATCATATTTTCTCTTAGAAGATATCAGAATTCAATTGAAAATACATTATTACTTGGTGTTCTATGTGTTCTAGACTCATTTAATGGAATGCATCTTGTATTTAGTTTTTGAAATTTTTTTAATTTTTTTGGAAGATTGAAAGTAGATGCTTCTGCAAACAGTTTAGAAAGTATTAGAAAATAAGAAGAAAAGGATTTCACAGCAAGAACCGTTATTAATCTCTTTGTATTGCTTGTTAGGAAATACCCAACCTCCATAAAAAGAAAGTATTTTACAATGAAATGCCCATACTTTTAATATATTTATTTTTCTTAGTAGCTTCAAGCTAGGATTTTAAAGGAAGGATGATCCAAAGAAATCAATTGGGCTCGAGTATTTGTTGGTTGAATTTAGGACCTTCTGCGGATAAGAATCATCTTAATTAAATGCTGGTGGGATGACCTAGGAGTGTTTAACAAATAGGAGTGAATAATTAAGAGATTTTTTTTTTAGGGTTTATTATAAAAATGAAATTTAATTCTGTTCTGCCTATTCTGCAGGGGTAGGGTGGGATGAGGGGTCATTATGATAATGAGAACGGT
>Ga0302284_1000774_pt1 | contig 14543 bp, 8 predicted proteins | sample III_Fen_E2_1_FD_198760 | JGI IMG/M metagenome (GOLD analysis project Ga0302284, IMG submission 198760) | Peat permafrost microbial communities from Stordalen Mire near Abisko, Sweden - III_Fen_E2_1 | ecosystem: Environmental > Terrestrial > Soil > Wetlands > Permafrost | place: Sweden: Abisko...
ATGATTATTTTTTAGAAACCCCACCATCTTAGAGGCCTACAAAATAAAAACAAATTATTAATTCTTTCTTGAATAGCTCAATGTCCCTCCCTTGCGCTTATCTTTCTTCTCAGCAAAGATAATCAATCATTACTAATAGTTTAATTCTGAGAAAGATCATTATTTCTCCCATTTAATCCACTTAGTTTGCAGTTTTTATCTGATAAAATAGGAGTTTTAAGAACTCCTTCATTTACAATTGAACGATTATCTAAAGAGGGAATCAATATCCCTCCTTTGTTATCATAGAATTTTTATCTTTGAAGCGTTCTTGAAAGCTTGAAAAAGGAGGGTGAGCAATATCCACAGTCTATAACTCCCTCTCAATTTATCTTCTATGATTTAATTATTTTTTTCCTCTTCTATTATGATTTGTTTGCTTGATTGTGATTAAGGCCAAGTAGCTCACTATCACCATAATCTAAATTAACTTTAAAGGATAAACTCTCTCAAAGGCAATATGAGATAATAGAGGCCTAAATATCTTCTAAAATTATGTTATAAAAACGCCCAAGATTGAAAGTTAGGTTAGAGTCATTGTTTTTATTAAATTTGCCAATTTTATGATAAATAATAAAAAAATCAAAGTAGAAGTTAGCAAAGATAAAAAGAAAAAAGAAAAAATAAATTGAAAAAAATGATAGAACAAGGGTAACTTAGTCCTATTTAAAATTAAGATTTGCATAATGCACTGCCACATGTCAGTACCAGGACTAATAGAGATGGAATGTATAAATCAATGTCAGCTTCTGAAAGTAAGGCGACAATTAGATACAGTGGGTTAAAGAACAAGGAATCTTCTGATTTTCCAACTTATCTTTAGAACTCATTTTCATAAACAATTCCTAATTCTACCAAAGAAGTATCTAAAAAGCCTTAACAGCCTTGCTTTGCGCTTGGAATATCAGATGAATCACCCTCTTATTTTTCAACAAAGCACAGTATTTTCTTTAAAAATTCTTACAAAAATCCATATATTCCTAAACTAAACGACCTTCAAACTAAGAGAAATTCATTAGCAACTAATAAAGTTCTTGGAGAAGCTAAAAAGAAAGTCGAAAGTTTAAAAAAAAGCAATCTAAATAATACTCAGACGTTTGATATATTCACTCCATCTGCTTCAGATTAGCACTTCTTTACAAAGAATGTTCCTTCTTCATCTTCTTATGAGTATTTTGATAATTACCAGACATTAAACTAAACTTATTAAATGATGCTGATTTTATAACTTTTATTTCTAGTTTAGTAACACATACATAGAAAGATAGAAAAGAATTTGTGCTCTAGGTCAACGAGAAACCACAGTTTTTAGAAACTTACAATAGGCTTAAACACAATTCATAATCTCCGAATCCATTTCATTAAAAAAGAGGTATTTAAATGGCGTGTCTTGTAATTAAAATAAGCTAATTTAATATTTGATGAACTTAGACATGTTCTCCGAGTTTGTTGAGAAAAATGATATTATGAAGGTGTATGCTCCTCTTTTGCAGCGAGAAAGGCCACGAGGAGACTTCAAGGAGGTGATTAAAAACTACTAATATTTGCTAAGTTTAACTGTTTTTCAAATTTGACAAACAGACTAAAAACTTCTCCATAAACGAACTTGAAATGAAGAAAAAGAAAACTCTTAGAATATTACGTAAAAGTAGTTTTAACCGTTCAGACTCATGTTCTAGCAGTGCTATGTCTCAAAGTTAAGCTGAAGATCAAGACGATTTTGTCATAGACCCTTCAAATGGCTTTTAACTTTAAAAATAGTTTTCGTTAACTTCTAATTCAGCTTTGACAAGAAGCAAAACTGGTTCTTTGACATTCTAATCAAAAAGTGAAGACTTTGATGAACAAGTTTATGAAGAATAACTAAACGCAAGAAGAACAAGAAAGAATTTTCACACAAAAAATGCTAAAACTTTACCAATAGTTACCTAAAAGGTAATTTTAACAAATTGAAAATAAAAATAAAATCTAAATAACTATCTTAATTTTCTAGGATTGGGCACATCAACTCAAGAATATCTCTCTTGCTGTACCTAAACCACTCTTAGTTCCCGATACAAATCGATTTTATTAACGAGATTAGAAATACCTTAATAATATTGATAATAATATTGTTAGAGATTCAATCAATCAAAGAATCAACGAAATGTTCTTTAAAAGCAAATAGCAGCCATATACGTAAATTCTTATTATCTCAAAGAGTTTAAGTAATTTTAAAATAATGATCTTAGGAAATAGAAAATAGTTTAGAAGCCACAGGTATTAATCAAAACGGAAGAAGAAAGAAATAAAGACTTACTTGAAGAGCTCAACTCTTCTTCAGAAAAAAAAAATGTAAGAAAGCTGTTTGAGTTTTAAGTATTTAATTTTAATATTATTTTTCACAGACTTTTTAAGGAAATTAGTTTTTTAGGACGTTATCAAGTGCTTGGAAAAATAGCTTCCCCTCTTGAAATCATTTGGCTATTCCTTCTTCTGAGGATTTTTATATTTGCATAAGAAGCAATGATTTAGCATACTTTGCTCAAAATGAATATGAAATCTTATTAAAAACGATTTCTTCATTTATTTTTGCATTTTTATGCTTTTATTTTAGGATAATATTTATTTTATTTTTTTAAAAATCACAATAGAAAATAAATAGCATGCAAAATGACAATTATTTTTTATTCATTTATTCATACAGATTTGAATCATTTGCAGCATTTTTAATTATTTTATTGGACAGCACACCACCACCATATTTATATTTAGTCTTTTTCATGGTTTTTTTAAATTATTTTTTGAAAACTATTTCCTCACCATTATCATGATATGATATGGTCCTTATTATGCATCTTCGATTACTTCAAGGTGTGAATGTGATAAACTAAGGGAGTCTTACAACCATACAAGCGATTATGCGGGATAAAAAACTGTATTAACTTTGAAGTATTCGATAAAATTACTATGGAATCTACTCATCTAACGTCTTCAAGCTTATGTTAATTCATTTTAAATAAATTGAAATACTTACTTAATAGTCTGTCTTCAGGTTGGCAAAAATAATTTCAATCATATAACTTACTTGATGATTAGCTGTGGATAATTATGATGTCTTGATGGTTCACTTATCGATGATCTCTAGTAGATGATGGACGGAGATAGGTCAATGGAGGGTTATTGTCACCAGCAATTGAAAGGCATTCATAATTTGAGAATGTGGAATGGAATTAATACTCAAACCGCAGATAAAAAAACTAAAAATTTATAAACTAGAGTTTCCTCAAATTCATAAATGCCTTTACTGATTGCGTTGGTTAATAATTAAGTTCTATCTTCTTAGCGCAAAACGATGGAATCAATAGATTTTGGCGATCTTGTTAAATTAATTCCGTTAATATTAATTTTTATTTAATTAATCTCAAAAATGGCTTGCTTTTCTCCCCCACTTTGATTTGATAATCATGTTTCTAAATAAAAGCAAAAACTAACTATTGCGCTCTCACTCTCCCACTCGAAAAACACAAAAAAGAGTTTATTTAATTAAGGGAAGGAAAAATAAAAATAAATCTGAAGAAAAGTCAAATTTCAAAAATCAAAGAAATTCTCTCTGCCTTTTAACAATATGAGTTAATTCCTTCTTCATCTAACCGAATCTGCCACTCTTCAAAAAACGCTCTCAATCTTGCAGTCATTTATCTAAAGACTCCTCATCTAACTCTTGAAGACTCCATGACGACGAAGACACGACGATCATCATCTCCACCGCCGCCAATCCAATCCTAACCAAAAAAAGAGTTTTCTAACAAGAAGTTTTTATCGATACCGATTGGCAAGTTTTTAAACCAAATAATTGCATAGCTAGTTTTTCCCGTCTTGCTAAGACAATTCTCTTTTTGCCCGTCCAATATCTTCTTAAAAAAGTAACATCTTTTCCCATGTCTTTCACTGAATTAAGGCGAAATAAAGAGTAAAAAGCAATATATGCTTAAAACGATTAAAGAGCAGCGCAGGATTCTCTTGATTAAAAATACTCTTAAAAAACCTATTAAATAACTTGAGCATTAAAGATAAACATCAATATAAGATTAAATTTTATTTCAAATTTTCTATTCAAATTCAAATATCCTTACAGCGGGAATTAAGCTGCATATAAAATCAAACAATACGTCCAAATGAACAAGTAAATCAACGCCACTTAGTCAGATAGTGAAATCTGAAATCTGCAGTCAAAGTTACCACTCATGTCGAAAATATTTCATTGTTTTTTTGGATCTTTAACGTTGGTTGATTTGGCTTCTAAAATATTATGATAACTCTTACGATTCAAACGAATTAAAATTAATTTAAGAAAATTTAATTAAAAATCAGCAAGAATCTGCAATCATTCTTTTAATTATGGAGGATATGATCTTCGAGAAAAGAAAAAAGATTCCTTCAATTTTTTAATGATTGAAAAAAAGTCTGTAAAGACTTCTTAAGTATGCTCTTCTGGTGGGGAGGACACTGAAAAGCAAGGTAGAATTTTGAAGATTTATGGTAATCTTGATACCAGTGAAAAAGATGCAAATTTTAAAATCAGTGGTAAGGAAGCGAGTCCAGAGTTTGAAGAGACAGAACAATAGTCATTGTTAACTACGCTACAATTTGAGAGGAATAATTCAAGATATTAATTATTCGAAATCTTTCTAAATAAATTCGTTCATTCGTAAGCAAGCAAAGATAAAACACATAGGAAAGAGTTCATTGCTTGAACAGTGTTAGTTCATCTTGTAGATTCAGAAGAAATATGTTAAATTTGCACTGAAAAATATTTTATTAAGATCAAACTGCTTGGCAAAGGATCGAATGGACAAGCAGAAAAACAAATTTTTCATCCGTTGAATTTCGAAATTACTAAAAAAAACTTTAGATAAAAGAAAAGGTAAATGACGAATTCGAATCTGAAGTGTTTTTACTAAAAGGAAACCCCTCTAGTTTAATTCCTAAATTAATATATTTCAGAAAAAGCAAGCTTTCAAGTTTTAAGGAACTTGAAATGTTAACTTTAGCCATTTTTACCATTTTAAGCAACTTGGATATTAACTAGTCTTCTTGATTTCAATTTAACAATATTTCAGGATGAATATCATCACGGAGATATCAAACCTTCAAACAATATTTTTTCCTTTGATTTACAGCAACAACTTTTAAGTAAACTAATTGATTATAGAGGAGATTTTTTTGACTGAGAGGATTATTGGATTTAATTTACACCTTAGTTTTAGTATTCTTAGCTTATTGCATGCTTAGATTAGCCTAAGAAAATAGTATTATATAAAAAAGCAAATATTTTATGCAGTGTTTTTGCTAGTTGCAGGTCTGTTTAGCTTTTGACTCTTGCCAACAATCTTTTATGGACGAAGCTCTTTCAATTATCTTATTTGTTTTAGTATCTGGCAGATAATTCAATTAGAAGCTAGTATCCGATGTTTTAAGCCATATTTAATACAACCTTAAAATAAATAACAAGACTCTGATTTAAGAAGTTACTTACTTTCTCTTCTTAGTCCTTGACAGATAATAGATATTTTATTACTCAGAAGTTCTTGCAAGTAAAGTAGAAACTATTTTCCAAGAAGAAGAAAACGGAATAAAATCATTGTATTTTTATTGTAACAAATTTCTCTTTTAAATCAAAAACTTGGGTAATTATGAAGAAAATTAGTCATTTATTTAAAGAAAGTAAGTCAAACATAAATTTACTAAGCCATCACAATTATAAAAGCTCTAAAACTATTTTCTTTGGAAATAAAAATATGCTTAAGAGTAGTAAAGCGTCGATAAGCAAGTTAATAAACAAAAAACAGGCATGATTTTGAACAATTAAGGGAAAAAATTGTAAATTAAAAAAGAAAAAAATAGTATTGGGTGATAGGAAAAAGTGAAAGAGCATAAATTTAGAGATCATAATCAGTTTTCGAAAAAATAAAATTTGAAGTTAAAAAATGGGATAAAAGAAATCTAAAGTTAGCAAAGAGAAGCAAGAGAGAATAGAGAAGACACTGAAAGATGAGATGGTAGATATCTCAAACTTTCGAGTGTCGAATCAAGAGCTCATTGTTGAAAAATATGGGAGAATTCAACAGGAGTATACTTTAATGAATGTTCCACTTGGTTCAGGTTCTTATGGAGAAGTTCGAAAAGGAGTACACAAAAAAACAGGTTAGTAAAGAGCCGTAAAGATTATCAATAAAAAAAAATGTGACATAGAGGAGCAGAAATAGCTGATCGAAGAATTCAATATCCTCAAAAGTTTAGTAACAAAAAAAATCATAATATTAGATGCATTACAAATACAATTTTGTTAGAATTTTTACCTAAATACTTTTTCTATTGATATTTACAGGATCATCCAAACATTATTAAAGTCTATGAAGTGTTTCAAGATAAAGACTATCTTTATATTGTGACTGAGTTGTGTCTAGGTGGAGAACTCTTCGATAGAATTGTTGAGTTAAAACATTTCGGAGAGAAAGAAGCTGCTGATGTTATGTATCAAGTTTTGAATGCCATCAACTATCTTCATAAAAATAAGGTTGTTCACAGAGACTTGAAACCAGAAAATCTTCTCCTCGAGTCAAAGAATTCTTAAGATCCTATTCTAAAGGTGGTAGATTTTGGAACATCAACGAAATTTGATCCTTCCAAGAAAATGAACCAAAAATTAGGAACTCCTTACTATATCGCTCCAGAAGTTCTTAAATATCGTTACAATGAGAAGTGCGATATTTGGAGTTGCGGAGTGATTATGTACATTACTCTTTGCGGTTACCCTCCCTTTAATGCCCATAAAGATGAAGAAATCATGCGTAAAGTAGAAAAAGGAGTTTTCACTTTTCCTAAAGAAGATTGGAAGTTTATCAGCTTAGAGGTAAAATTGATTTTACGAAAGGATTATTTTCAATTAAATTTTGTTTTTTATTACATTTAAGGCATAAAATATGATTTCTAAGATGCTAACCATGGATCCTCATAAGAGATACTCTGCAGAAGAAGCCCTTTAGGATCCTTGGATTACTAAATTTAGAAGCTAACAAAAAGTAGATATGCCTAATTTAATCCGTTCTCTTAATAATATGAAGACGTTCAGAGCAGGAAAGAAACTCTAGGAGGCTACATGGATGTTCATTGTTAACTACATGTCTTCAAAGGAAGAGAAACAAGAGCTTATGAAGACTTTCCAACTTTTAGATACAAATGGAGATGGAAAACTAAGCAGAGAAGAACTTGTAGCAGGCTATGCAAAGATTTTACCAATCGAAACTGCTTAAAAAGAAGTCGACAAAATAATGAAAGTTATTGATTAAAACTAAAACGGAGATATTGACTACTCTGAATGGGTGGCAGCTACTATTTCAAGAGAACAACTTCTTTCTAAGTAGCGCTTAGAAATGACTTTCAGCATCTTTGATAAGGACGGCAGTGGCTCTCTTCAGATCAGTGAATTTAAAGAAATTTTCGGTGGTGCTGGTGTCTCAGAAGATGTTTGGAAAGGCGTCATTTAAGAAGTTGACAAAAACGGAGATGGGGAAATTTCATATTAAGAATTTAAGGATATGATGCTAAAATTGTTAGACTAAGATGAGTGAAAATGCGATTTTAATCTGAGAAAGCACAGTGCATCTATTTTATTAGATATTTCTGAAAATATCTTCATTTTTTGAAGCAATTCAAAGTTTTTATCAGTTTTTGACTATTCATTACTTTTGATGAGCTGTTTTTATTTGAAATTGTAGCCCTGCAATGTAAATAAATTGTTGAATAATATTTATGATTTATCTAATTGCTTAGAGGAAAGAAATTTTAAAATACCAAATCTTCACATTCGTTGACTTTATAAATTGTTCACATTTTCACAAAAGCTTAAGAAACTCCAAATCCACGTGAATAATTCAGCTCAATTTAATAAAAAAGGTACTTACAAACCATCCTCCTTTTTCCTATCTTCAGATCCTTTAAAATTTAAAAAGTATCTTCAGTAACTATTTTTTGTGATATAATGATTCCTTCTTATAATAAAACTCTATGCAATAAGAAAAACAACAATAAAAGATAAAAAATACTAAACGCATAATTATTTTTCATATTAAAAAAACTTGAACTAGTCATCAGTTTTGCAATAAAAATAAATAATTTTGCTTAAACATTTTTAGTTTAGTTCAGTATTTACATTTCTTGCATCATAGTTTGATTTCTTATTAAAAATTTTAAAATATTTTTTAGTGAATAAATGGAGCTATTCTAAGCTGTAAACGAAGGAAACTAGATAAATAATAAACTTAGAGACAAGAATTGATTTGCCAAAAACATAATTTATCCTTCATTTTTTCCTGAAGAAATCAAATAAACTCTTTTATTTCGGTTTTTCAAGAGCGTTTAAATTGCAAGTAACTAATGCTTTATGCTCTAACTGATCTTATTTTTCATTGAAATCCTTAGTTTTTTCATGTGTGGTTTAAGCCTTAAATTCTTCATGAGATTAAATCTCAATTGCAACATCCACAATCTAAGAGCTTCTATTTTATTCAATCTAACTACAATCTTCTACTTCTATTATTTTTATATTATCTTTTTCTTCACTGAAATTTTATTCTTTTTATGAAATAAGTTGATTTTCTAAGTTTTAAGCTCTGTTATTATCATTTCCTAATTCCTCTGAGAATGGTTCGTCAGTGTCTTCAAAATAATTTAATTTAGTTTTAACATCAGAGCAAGTAGATGCAGAATCTGCAGCTTGTTGACTTGAAGATCGCTTAAGTATTTTTCTTGAAGTTGTTTCTTATGTTTGCTATTCTAAAGATGAGTTATCATGCTTCCGTTTCTTACTGCTATTACTATCTTATGTTTGTTCTTATGTTTTATCATTTAAGTCTATTTATTCATTAACTAAAGCTATTTCAGGTTTAATTTATTCATCAATTTATTATCTTTATTCTGTAATATTCTGTAATGACTCTAACATCTTTGGAATTCCACTGTAATCTGGTTCATCGTAAAGAAGGAACAAATTACCATATTTAAGTTTTCTATCGTTTCTTAGTTTTTTCTTATCTTTGATATCACAAAATTTACAAACGAATTCAATACTATCAGCCTCAACCATCGTCCCAATGTATCCGATGCAGTTAAAATGGTACCATTGCTCGCATTTCTCACAAGCTGAATTAAAAAATAATTAAGTTAAAAATTATTAATGTTAAATTGTCATATTTACCCATCATTTGATCTCCTTCTTGATACTTTCGCTGGCAAATGCAATAAACTTGTTCAGATGATTCTAAAACAAACAAATTGTCAGCAAATTTCAAAATTTCCTAGAATAAGTTTACCATCAACAGGTTCATAGTTAGATGCCAGAGGTACCACATCAGCAAGGATAATCTCTTCTTGTTATTATATTTTTTGTATGGTCTTTTCTATAATTTTTTCTTCTTTTTTTGTTAATTCCATTAATGGGATAGTTTTAAGAGATTCAATTGGTTCGCTATCTACAACGATTATTTCTTATTTGGTAACTGTTTAAGGTTGCTCTTTCGAGAAAATTTTCTTTGTTTTTATGAAAATATCATGGAGTCTTTAATTAGGATTGTTATTGAAACTTTACACTTTTTTAATCACATTATTATTATTATTATTATTAACTTGGAGTAATTTGGCTCTTTTGGCATCTTTTATCTTCTGTCGTTCTTCTTTCGTGATAATTCTTATTCCTTTGGCTAGACTATACATCTTAAAATACAAGTGTTTGAACTCTTTCTTCTTCACAGGATCGTACATTATTTTCTTATACATTCTAAATGCTTCCAAAGATTTTAGCTCAGAATACTTAAATTGCTTCCAAAATGGGGCGGATTTTTTCATAAAGGCTTTGTGCTACCATCTTACCAGCTTTACAGGTTTTTCTGTAGATCCTTGGTTTAATAGTGTCTCTGCAAACCTTCTAAATTAAAAACCCCATGTAAGTATTTAGTAAAAGAGAAAAATAATTGAAAAGAATAAATAATTACTCCTTCTGTTTATCAAGGTAATCGATCATACCACTTATGAGAGCTTTCTAGAATTCTCTTTATTCTTTCAGGCTTTCATCAGCCTTCTTGGCTATCTGCTAGACAATCTTTTTCGCACTCAATATCTTGTTGTTCTTTTTCTTTTCTAATAACTTTTTCTCTTTTAATTGAAGTTTCTCTCTTTCATTTTTTGTTATCTTCTCTTTTTTTCTGAACTCTCTTGATTTCTCAATCGATCTGCAGAATTTCACTATTTCTTCCTAATCAAACAAACCAATGTTGTTTATCATTTCAAGAGTTAGTTTTTGGTAAATGAATGTAATATTCAAAAGTAAAACCATTTTTGTAATCCCTCCCTTCTGTACAATCGAATCTGCTTTACTTTGTATTTTTTATCTTTGTGTTCAAGTTATCGTCGTAGCTTTAAAGGAGTATGCTTATCACAATATATTAGATATGCCAACTTATCTGTATTCCTTATCTCCAAAAATGTTTTAGCTCTACGCGCACATTCAGGATGGAATGCTTCCATGCATTTGGCTTTTCCACATTGAATGCAAGATCCTGCTTCTAAAAAAAGCAAAAAATAGATTAGAAATATCAAAAACAACTTGCAATTTTGTATTACTTTTTTCATGACAAATTGAGCACTCAAGACGGAAGCGCTGTTTATCAACATTTTCAAGTCCTTTGACATTTGAATAGTAGTTTTTATCATCAAAAAAGCATTCTGGAGTCCATAAGGCACAGCTGACATGACACCAAGCAAAGTTTGGTTATGGTTCGTTTGTCAATTCATCTTCAGTGAACTCTTATTTTAGTGTGTGGAAATCATAATATTAACCAATATTGTTGCTCTTTTCCTCTATCAAAATAATAAAACTAAGCACAATATTCCTTTTGAAAATCAAAATCATACCATATCTTTCTTTTTTATTGGAAATCCCTGATGTTTTGCAGTTCTTTTAGAATTCATGGAAAGAGGCATTCGAGTGCTGGAAAATCAAAGATGTAATAGGTATTTTGCTGGGTTTCATTGCTCCACCTCGTTGAGGGCATAAAGCGCACCTAAGGTATTTACCTTCAGGCCCAAAACTCAAGCAAACTTCACAAATCCAATCGTCGCTTGGTACTGTGGGAATACCATAACATCTTTAATGCACTGAGATATTACATTTCTTTACAAAATATTAGCAATTAGAATTCATTTTAGTATTAAAAATTCATTTTTTATTTATTTACCGAGCAAAAAACGATGAGATCATCATCAGTGTAGTCTCCGTCATTACATATTTGACAAGCTAAATCTTCCAAGACATTATCACTGATTTTTGGTTAGACTTGCTTTTTTGCTGTAGTATTAGAAGCATTATTTTCAAGAGATGAAGGAGTGTAATTGGATAGTTTAGTGGCGTCACTTTGGTTTAAAGATTATTAGGTGTTCTTTATTTCTTGTTCTGCAAACTACTATTTGTTTTCAAGAAAATTGAGGTACTCATCTTCAATATCGCAGTATTAGTGAATATCGATAAGAATATCATTGAGATTCAATGAGTCTGGATTGTAGATGAATAGTTCCTTTTTCATATCTGTTTCGATTCTCTCTTAGATCTAATTCACAAAACTGTATGTTTTTTTCTGTTATTGTGCAAGCTGCATTTCGTACATCAATATCACATCGTCTAAATCCTAATTCTTCAGAGCGTACAGCAATTCATTTTATTAGCTAAATTATTCTATTTTATTAAACTCAGTACTTAAAACCTCTTCTTCGATATCTTAATTTCTTAATTCAGCAGTGTTCTCATTACTTATTCTTTCTTTCAACATTAAAACTCTTTTGGAGTCTGCTTCTTCTTATTCTGAACCACCTGTTTGATGGGAATGAGAATCTTCTTCTGCTGTTGTTGAATCTGAACACTAATAAGCTGATGAGGTTATTCCAAGTTTTGGAAGTTATCCAGGATTTATATACTCGTAGTACATGTCCATCAGATCGTTTCGCATACCCATAATGAAGAGGTCATCTTCCATTGAGTAATCTTCCTTTAATTCTGCAACGCTTCGTGTATGATTGACATATTTTTCAGATTTTAATAATCTGATGCTATTTCCTATTTTTTTAACGAATTCTTCATTAACTTGATTGTTGCTTTCGACTTGACTATTTCCTGATATTGCCTTGAGAAAAAAGATAAAAACATTAGAAATAATAATTAATATCTGCAATAAATCCTTCTCTTCTGCTACCCTCATTATTTTTTGAAATCATCTATCCATTTTATTGTCAAAAACTAAGTTCGTTTTGATTCTTTTTTATATTAATTTTCTCTGGCATTTCTTCTTTTTATGATTATTTTACTTTATCCACTCTGATAATCTACTGAATAGGTTATTTCTCAATTGTATGCATAGTTTCATCAAGTGTTTGAGAAGGATTGCCATTCATCATAAAATTTCTAGGGAAATATTCAGCGCACACCATAAACCAAAAACAAGTAGGTGTGAGTAGCTTAACTATTAAACCAAAAAAAGACAAATCAATCAAAATTCCATAAAACCCATTGAGAAACTAATTCAATATATTACTTGGAGGTAATTTAACCAGAGGGTTAGCTGTGTCAAGCCAATCGAATCGTTTTAACCAAGATATCTGCTTTGTGAGATCAGCATAACTTTTTTCATGCTTTGACTTTTGATCATTGTGTTCTTTCTCATCTCTACATTTGATATCGTATTCAATCTCCTAATTTTATTTAGAAAAATACATCAACAAAATAACATTTTCTTAATAAAACTACATGTTCTTTATGAGAAGGTTCTTCCAAAAGATTGAGATGCTAACCGAAAATGCTCATTGGGTTGCCGTTGGAAGGATAAATAAAACTTAGAAATATGTTTCTTAAACCTTTATCTTATTATTCTTTTGATACACTGTTTGATAATTATGTTTGTAAAATTATTCATCAGCCCCAAGCAGCTCCACAAGAGAAGATAAACATAAAATAAACTCAAGAAACACTAATCCACTAAAATTCTTCCTTTTTCTTGTTCCGCGCTCTATCCTTGTCCATTTCAAATCTCTAAAGGAGAGAGGAAACAAATCTTATTCCCGCCAGATATCCAATCTTTGATTATTTAAGTATCATCTTGAATTTTCTTTTTCATTTTATTATCAACGTATTTTCAGTTGATTTGTATGACATATTTATTAACTTAAACCCTTAAAGGACTAATAAAGCAAACTCTTATTTGAATTTTATTTTCTTTTGTTCTTGTTATTATTCTTATTTTAGTAAAACACTGTTAAAGATTGTAAATTAAACATAAACTATTGTTTTTTTGAAATAAGTTGTACTCAATATGATGTGTGTGTGTTTCACTGATTTTTTAACTTTTTTTTAAAAGCTGTTATTATTTCTGGGGGAGTCTAATTATTATTGGGTTGGATTGTATTAAAACACTCAAAACTATCAAAAACACATCACCCCCAGAGACAACTTGCAATTCCGATGCAATTTGTGCATGATTCTGTTTGATATGAGGATTTCTAGTAAATATCGTCACTTATTCATAAAGTATATTGATTCAAACTATTAAGTGATGCTTTATTTGAGTAACAAATTGAAAGCTAAATTGCAAAGTTACTTATTTTGCAGATTTTCAATTAGCAAAATAATAAAGAAAGGTACTACTAACAATTATTTAAAAAATCATCAATTTAAAAGAGCTTTTTGATTTGTGATTTATTTTCTAAAGTAGAACAACGAGAATAACTTTTAGTAGATGTTACATATTTAAATCTCAACAACGGCTATTTAAATAATATTATTGGGAAAGATGTGTAATTAAATTGATTCCTGCAAAGTCAAAGTGCTTAAGATACTGATATTATGTATTACAAATAATATGTAGGCAAATGAGAAATAGTAAAATGAATGAAAGGAGTTAGGGGAAATATTAGAGTTTTAGGTGAGAAACATGGAAGGGAGTTATGAGAGAGAGAGCGCCTTTGAAGGAACAGTTGATGTGAAGTTAAATGAGGAATGAGAGTGTTGATGAATGATAAAGGATTGTTAGTGATGTGAAAATGAGAAAAGTAGATGAGAGAGTGATTATTATGACTTCAAAGAACAGTATTCAAGGTGGTGCTAGATTTACTTTATTTGTTCTTGTGAACATAAGAAAGTGAGTTCTTTGTTGGGATTGTATGCTCCGAGGGAGAGTGATAAACATAGGTATTATTGTCACTGAAAACGAATGTATTCGTCTTCTGAGGTTAGCTCCAGTATGTTTTTGAGCGAGAAGCATTCATGCAAGAAAGAAATGCTTCCCGAGCATCCTTCATTTCTTGAACTTCTTATGAGCTCAGTTTTTGTTTTGGCATCTTGCCTGTAGTGCAGCCCATTTAGGTTCAAAACAATTCAATCTCTCTCTCTCTCTTTTTTGTTTCTCTTCGAATGCCACCAAATA
>Ga0302284_1000781_pt1 | contig 14466 bp, 2 predicted proteins | sample III_Fen_E2_1_FD_198760 | JGI IMG/M metagenome (GOLD analysis project Ga0302284, IMG submission 198760) | Peat permafrost microbial communities from Stordalen Mire near Abisko, Sweden - III_Fen_E2_1 | ecosystem: Environmental > Terrestrial > Soil > Wetlands > Permafrost | place: Sweden: Abisko...
TCAACGGATTGAAAGCGAAAAAAGCTCTTTTAGCTGATGAAGCCATTACTGAAAAGTACACAACTTATTTGTAAAAAAGCTTTAACGATTTTGAGCATTCTGCTAACATTTTTCTAGAAAAATTAGCTAAAACTACGACATTTTACACGTACACTTATTATAGGTTGAATTTAATGAGTTTGGAGATGTAAATGTGTAAATTTGGTTACTCTGAAGCATTTCTAGCTCTTTTGGGGCTAGACTACAACCTTGCTTAGCATTAAATCTGGAGACGCGGTTTATTTGATTATCTGGACAAATCTAACATTGGATCGTTACTTTATTCCTTAATTGCATCCCAAATTGGTGGTTTTGATCCTTAGCAGTAATACGATGTGACTCTGCATACATTTGACAACCTTGAAGTCTATGCAAAAGCACAGAATAAAATATTCTTGAATACTCAACCCGAAAGTCTTTTTCTACCTTACAATGAGATTCTCTCTGTCTCTATTATTGATGTAAATCCAACAATGGTTACGTAGGTCATGGAAATCAGGAAGCTCACAAGAGAAAAGAACCTTAAACATGCTCGAGAAATAGAAGAAGATTTGTAGTATTCTATGGAAGCTACGACATTTCTTGATAAATACTATAAAAACAGAACTGATGGGTTCTTACCTTCTAACAAAAGAGCTGGATTTAAGGTTATCAGGAATAATTAAATTGATGCAGAGGTGTCATAGAATAGTAATGTAACTGATATTAGAAAATGAATAGGATTAAATTATCAAGAGAAAGCAAGTATTTTTTCAAAAAAAGAAATAACTATCTTGCCGATCAAAGTTAAATAGATGATTTTTTTGTTGTTTTTATGGAATTTAATTGTTTTGGTATTTTTTTAAAATTGTTTATTCGCTTAAAATAATTATTAATTTTCAGATTATTTGATTGAAAATGAGAGAACAAGATAAAATTAGCTACATCTGATCATTTTCCTTTTCATAACCCAATATAAATTCTACTTTATTTGATGAATTAAATCAAATATTTTTGAAACATCCCTCGGATAAATGTGATTTCTGCTGATCTAATGATTCATCTCAATCATTTTTCTTCTCTCCTACCTAAATAACAAGTTAATAATATGAATATTTAAGCCAATAAACTACCATTAAGTAAAAATAATAATTCTAATTGCTTCTAATGACCTCTGTGTCTTTTAATTAGTTTTACATTATCTTCGAAGAAAGTTGCTTGTATGAGTACAAATGCTGTGACGAAGAATCCAATCATGCAGACGATTCCAAGTGGGGACATCAGCATGTCTTTCAATGGTGGGGTCTAACGTGGTTATTTAACATGGCCTTCTTCTCCTTATTCCTCTTGATGGGCTTCAATCTGGAGGCAAACAACAAATATCCATTCTTACAAGTATCCTTAAATCTCCTTCCTCCCCAGTTTGAATTTCCTTTCTCATTTGATTATTATTAACATTTTACCTCTTCAAAATCATCTTCAATATCCTAGTGATCACTCCTCACAGTGATCTTTTCTTACTTTTTGAGTTTAGCCTCCTTGATTTTCGCTTCTTGTTCTTCTTTCTTTTTCGATTCCAGTGCGAAATTCCTCTCCCAGTTCAATTTCCAATTGCCTAACTCCTCGAAATCAGTCTCTAAGCACAAAACACATAAAACAATTCATAAATGTTTTAAACTCAATGATCTATTTCTCCTACAATCTAAGCTCCCGGCGTACAGAATGATTCCTTGAATGATTGGATTATCAAATTCAGTTTTCTCAAATGTAATCACTAGTTTTCCATCTTGGATTGCTCCCTGACATGGTTATCCTTTGTATGACACTATCCCATTAGCGTACTTGAATTCAATGTACTCATCATGCGCAACAAATCTTCCTGATTTCGCAAATATATCTAATCCAGTTATGGCTCGTTGCTCGCCTAGTCTAATATGGAAAACTCTTTTTCCAGGCTTATCAAAGAACATCTCGCAGAACTTCAAAATCAACGTGTATGGTCCATCTTTTTCTAAAGCTAGTTGATAGCTGAAGGAATTGTATCCATGACGCTCAGTTAAATAAATCGATTAGTCTTTTGCATATTTAATGACGAGATCCTAAAGATTAGGATCGTCGGCATAGTCCACTGCGTTGGTGTCATCATCGTAGCCTTGATCCTGATTGAAAATTTGCTAATAAAACAAGAACATAATTGAGTTAAATTTGTGTTACTCTTGAATAAGGGAATCCTTGAGAAGATCTCTTTGGCATGTGAGATCCAGCATTGATAGCATGAACAACACGCTTTGCAACTAATGGACGAGATTCTGTCAGAGTGACTAGAGTAACTGCTAGAATAAGAAGAGCTAGCAGATAAGTTGTTTTCATATTGCCTTCAAGTCCTTTCTTTGTCAACTGGAGTGTTTGGTTAGATTAATTCGAACTATTTGATTTAATTGGTGAGCTGCATGCATATCAGTGAAACTTCAAGAGGAAAATATTAAAATATCCACAAAAATAACATATCCATAATCTCAAAAGTCAAAGCTTGTATTCTTTGATAGTAAATGGAGGGTATTTTTTATGATTTGTTCCTCTTATTGAATTGATTTGAATATGTGTAATCCTAAGAATAATCAAAATCAGCTGAGAGAAAGATCTTATTAGAAAAGATTTCATATTGTTGATCAATCGTAGTGGCAAGAAGAATTCAAACTTTTAAAGGCAAAATGATCATGAAAGAGTTAGAAAAGGATAAAGAATAGGTTTATATATTTAAGATAATAATAATTCTTAAGGTTAGAATTAGCAATCATTTTTTTTTAACCAGATTCAGGGCCAAAACAAACTTCTTCAACTTTGGAATAATTAACTGATAGAGGCTCCGTAATTTTTGTCTACCCAGCCCTGAGAAGTAATTTGATTTTTATTAAAACCAAAAAATTTCAATTTCATATTAATCTAAATTATTTGTCTTCCATAGTACTTTAATTTTTATCAATTTCAGCGGATTTAATACCACATTTTTATTATTTTGAATCATTCTTAGAATACTATTATTTAAAATACAAGTTTAAAATGAACCTCTAAAAATCATATTGGTATTTAACTACTTTCATAAATAAGTAGAAGAATCATCAACAATTGATTTTCTTGCCAAATCATAAAATTCATAAATCTCATAAAGTTAAACAGCACTTTATTTCAGTTTGTTTGCTCCTAGTTACTAATTGATTTTAAAATATTTAGACATATTCATTTAAGCAATGTTTCATATTTTATTCTAATGTTTATTGAAATAAACAAATCCAAGGGGAAAAAAAAACAATACTCTGATGATGGACAATAGCAATTGCAATATTAAAGTAAGTTTAAGATAATTATTCTTTTAATATCCTATTCATTCTAAGTCGAGATATTTTATTAAAAAACTAAGATATCGAATTAATGATCAAACAGATGAAATTGTACACTCTTATTGTTAAATAGCAAATAATGAATTTTAATTATTTGATATTTCAGATATAGATTCCAATCTCCTCTCCCCAAATTGTTTCTTAATAATCAGCATAATTAGCTAAGCTACCTCATGAGATAAAGGAAATTAATTAACTAAAGGATTTATTCTTTTGGTATGTCTGATAGATAGATTTTCATGGGATCAGAAAAGCCCGCTAAAGGGATTATTGTTCTGAAAGAAAGCAAAAATAATTAAAAAAAAATTTCACATCATATACAAAGCAAAAGACATTTAATCATGGATTTGGAAACCAAAAAAAAACCTAACTAGAGCTCTCGCTTTTCAGCAGAAGAATCTGAGAACATATTGAAACTTCTTGATTTTGAAGAAGAATTCAAATAAAGGAATTAAAACTAGAATCTACCTATTTCTCTAGATCTTAATCTCAATCAGAATGAGAAGTTTTTGGAGCAGCAAGCACAAACAAAGCAACAGGTTAGATTTGATTATGATCATTTATCGCGCACTTCCTTTTGGTTAGTCTAAAAATGGGATTTAAACCTGCGATCTCTCATAAAAACTATTTATCTATTTTGAAAACCAAAAGATGGTAAAATTCAATTCCTTTTTTTAGATAAACGAAGCCTTTCCTAATGAGAGCGAGCGCAATCAATTTGACCAGAAATTTATTCGCCAATAAACTCTTAAAAATCACATGGAATCGAAGAGACAAATGAAAGAGTGGGCTCAAAGAGAAAAGGTAGAAAATGATTAGGTGATTATAAAATTACGACTCCTTTTTTAAATTGCAGGAAACTTAAGATGAAAGAAGGTACAAAGAATAGATTAGAAAAAAAGAGAAGTGCGAAAGACGACTAGGGCAAATAGGGCTTTTCATTTTTGCATCCCTTTATCTTTATCTTTATTGGATCAAAAAATGATTGATGAAAAGTTTTTTTACTGTTTTTTTCATTTTTCGTGGTGTCCATTATTTTTTATTGAAATACTACCTTTATTGTTAAGTTAATTGATAAGAGAAGTTAAATAAAGGGAGAAAATAGCATAGGGTTCAAGAGAATTGATTTATTGATTAATATTCTGAGTTCTCATGAATAAATATCTCAAATAGGCCAGCAGTTTCTTTGTAGGGATGGAAGAATATATCAGCTCATGCCTGTATTTTAGGATCAGCTTTTGACATGCAGGATCTAGCAAGAAATAATTCAAAAAAATTAACTTTAAGCAAAGAAGAAACAAAAGAAAAATAATTGTTGTGAAAAATGGAGAAACCAAATAAAGTCTACAATAAGCTGTATACAAGAGTCAAGAAAATCAACGAAGGTTCATTCGGGAAGATCATCTTTTGCCAGCTCACAGAAGCCCCTGGCGAATACTGTGTACTCAAGAAGTTCAAACTCTCCAAATAATAAGAGGTAAACATCCATCCTAGGACATGTTTTTTTCGTTCTGAGTGATTCTTGACAACTCAATCTAACTAGCTATTTTTGATCTCATTAAAACAGCATATTGATCTCTCAGAAATCAGAGAACTAACCTTTATGCAGAAACTAGATCATCCAAATATTCTGAAGGTAAAATTGAAAATAGCTGAAAACAAAACACAATCTTTGATGAGTTGATGTAAAATAAGCTCTTATTTTGAATGCTTTTGGCCTAATAAATAGTCAAGCGATGTGTTTAAGACTCGTAAATCATACAATGGGAAAGACTGGTTTGAGTAGGTCTACATGCATCTCCCCTTTTTCCTTGAGATGTCATAAATTCCTCGAGAAAAACTTTCTGCACAAGCACTTAAAGTCTTAGTTAAATAACTTCTTGAAGCTATTGTTTATCTTCGATCGAAGCGAATCTTACACAGAGTATGCGTAATTTTGTCTAATATTGTAGCTGATAATCTATTTTTTCTCTAGGACATCAAGCCAAGCAATATATTCTTAAACGAAAATGGTACACTTCTCCTAGGTGATTTAGGAATTGCTAGAGATTATCCTGAGAAACATGGATAAGAACTCACTGGAAATACTACAACTAGATTGTATCGTCCACCTGAGATTCTTCTTGGAAGCAAGCACTACGATGAAACAGCTGATTTATGGTCACTTGGATGCACCATAGCGGAATTCGCTATGGAAGGGAAAAAATATTTCTTTGAGGGTAAAAGTGAAATCGATCAATTGTGCAAAGTATTCGAAGTCAGAGGAGCTGCTAATGTAAGGAATCAAACTAATCATTCTTGCTCACATTCGATTCATTTTTTGAATGATTTATTTAGGAAACAAACTGGCCTGGATGCACTGAGCTCCCTTTCTTTATGGATTTTGGTGATTTAGCGCCATAAGAATTAAAGAAATATTTACCCAATGCACCAGCAGAACTAGTTTAGATTGTAGATGCATTGTTGTAGCTGTGCCCTTCCAAAAGAGCGAAACCCGAAGATGTAACTAGAAAAAATATTTGATTTTGATATTTTTAAAATAACATTTGATACTCTTATCTCTACAATAGCTTCTGCAGAACGAATGGGTTAAATCAGCGAATGCAGAAGGTCTAGCTGAATTAAAAGCATTTGCAAAGAAATAACGAGCTGAGAATATACAAAAGATAATTCAACCTAAAGAAGATATTTGAATGGAAATCTTGCAGAAAAATAGAGGAAAGTTGTATGTAAAATGTATGACATTTATTGTTGGGCTTTTAAAAAATAAAACTTAAATAAATGAAAGAAGAAAGAGATTTATAATACTTTTATTGTGTCTTTTTTGTGTCATTTCAATGAATAAACTGCGGGTACAATCAAACCAGCAGAGAGAGAGAGAGACAGGGCAATTCATCGAGAATAATTATGAAAAATTAATTATTAGAATGCGGGCTAAAAGCAAATCAATTACAGAAATAATAGCATGCATCAAAGTGAACTAGGAAGATCTGCGAAATACTATTCTAGCGATGATGGAGGAGTGAGATTCAGCGGAGGGTAAAGCAGTCCATCTTTCAAGAGTTTACAAGGTGACGATGAAGAATCACCTTTTTTTAGATCGAATAAAATAAGGGAGAATGTACAAGAGACAGATGAGGGGATAGCATAAGTATAACATGGAAAGATAAGCATTGGTTTAGTTAAAAAACAGGATCAAGTTTATTTGATGAAAAACGACAGTGAGAATAACCAAAATGTTAGTAGTTTTGCTGAATAATCGGATGATGAAATCTAGCCAAGAACAAGAATCTGTTACATCCACAATTAAGAGATGCTCAGTGCTTTTTGCATCCCATGTTAGAAGCTAATCTGCTGTGAATGTCACAGTCTCCACATTGGTCATAAAGTAGAGTTAATTGATTAAGCTAATGCGCATTGTAAGGAAATCATGCGCTTTGAGCTTAAAACTATTAACTCCATGATCGAAGAATATGTGAAACTAGGGGAGGATTTGACTTCGTAAAAAAACGAACTTATTGAAGTTTACCATTAATAGCAGCACGAAGTGGATAGATGCAAGAGAGCAATATTGAAATTCATCGAAAATCAATCAAAGATTATGTTGGTTTAATGTTAAGGATTGTACGATGCGAAAATAGAGTGCATTGTTAAGGAGTAGAGAGATCTTAGGGAGATATTAAGGGAGTTAATATAAAGGCATTAGAGTATTGAAAGCCATCTGCAAGCTGATAGTCCACTTTCGTTTTGTAAATATTACAGTTCAAATATGACAGAAAATATTGAAAAGAAGGTAAAACTTGGAAGTTACTTGTTGAATGCTTTTCCAATGAATAAAACTATTTAAATCAATGAAGCACAGGGTTTAAAGCTTCTTGAAGATGAGTTCACTGCATAGATCAATAAAATACTGACTTTAAACCATTAAACTGCAAAATAATTGAGTGATTTAGGAAAAATACAAGAATAAGCTCTACAGCAGTAAATAAATTAGAAATCATAATAATTCCCTGTAAAATCATTCTTCTAATGCTTCAAGCCTGCTAGCAACATCAGTTCGATTGTCACACCGCTGAGAAACGATCCTAGAAAGAAAATATCTTCAGGGAATTCCAGTAAGCCAAGTACACTTATTTCTCATTCGGCGGTATCTACAGCGAAATCTGAATATGCTACTGCGGATTCTAGGAATAGATATGAAGATCCAACGGGAAGATAGATATCAAAACACCTAGGAGATGGCGATGCTGCGAGATTAGCTGAAGTTGAGGTTGAAGATGATAAAACATAATATGAAATCATGCAAAATTAAGATAATTAAAGTCTTCAAAGAAGTTACAGCTAATCTTCTTTCTTAGATCGGAAGACTAAAGGGAAAGAAGGAGATGAAGAAAGGAAAGGAGATGAAGCTAAAGAGCATGCTTAAAGAGATTTATTGAGTGGATAGAATCTAGAGTAAATTCGTGTGGAATATAGTAAATTCTTGATGGCTTCAAATACTTCCAGAAATCGACTTTAGAATTTCTAGAAAAACCAGGGAATTTCTTCTTAGCCTTGGAAGCAGCAGGAAATCTTGAAGGAATAATTAGAATAATAATATGCTTCAAGCAGAGATCACGAGGAACTTTCTGTGTTATCATCTTCTTCGTTCAAAGTTGACTAGCAGCAATCACCTTAGCGATCAATTATTTATCAATCTTAAGGCATAAAAAGCTTCTCATAGTCATCATCTCCTATTGGAAATGACTAAACTCACTTTTATAAACAAAACAACAAAGATTTAAGCTCATTTGTATATTCTCCATCTGATAATTCTTCATTCCAACTTCCGAGACTATCTCTTTCCCCTCCTTAGAGTAAGCTAAAGAATTCTCCTAACTAGTTGAACAGCTTCCTTAGACAGATCCGTGAAGTACCTGTGTTATCTTAAATTGAGATTCTCCGAGCACATTGTAGTTTTTCTCGTTCTCCTTAAAGAATGTCACCAATAAGTAGCACTCAAAGGAGAATACAAGTTACTCCTAAAAAACCTTAAAAACTCACTACTGTACCCATCAAAAAAGAGTAAATTCTCAGAAATGAAAATACATCTCTAGAAGGATATGATCAAAGCATGGCTTGAATATTTCCTTTTGTTAGATTTAGATGTAATATATCTAAACTATTAATGAATCTTCTTATTTTGATTTGAAGTATCTCTCTCTCACTCAGCAACTTAGTTGTAAGATACTTATTAAATAGATTATTATTATTATTATTATTTTATTTTTCCCAAGTTGCTTTTTTTTGTGTAATAAAATGTTTAGAAAAAAAATTTTATGTTATTAAGAATATCCATTAATTATTGGTAAAAATAGCATTTGTAATAATATAACCAAGGGAGAACGAATGTTACAACAAAGCAATGAACTTCCAAAAAACAAAGAAGTGAATAAATCCAATAAAAAGATATTAAGAACCGAGAGGGAAGAAGAAGAAGAATGAATAACTTCAAGATTGTGAAATAAAAAATATTTAGAATTTTACAAGAGAAAAAATATTTATATTGAGTTTGAGGGTGAAGAAGAGGGGAGATTAAAAGGGAGAAGAAAAAGAAAAGAGAACAATCCATCTGTTTCGAATTGTAATAAATTTTAAATGAGAGCAAAAACCAGCGTAGGAGGAGATGGGAAGATGATAGTGAGTTGGAAGGCAAATCTCGCTTTTTATAATACTTATTAAGTTTTAAATAAAAACACAGGAAACAAAGAATAAAATCGAGAGAGAAACAATATACTGAGTGAAGGGTGGGTGAATGGTAAAATAGAATGGGGAAGAAATAATTAAATTCATGAGATGGAAGAGAAAAAATAAAAAAAGAAAAATTGAAGGAATTAAACCCCCATAAAAGAGTAAAAACAAAAGGGGAGGAATAATTATTATTGTGACGAAGGAATTCGAGGAGGGGAAATAAGACCCTCCGAATAAATAATAAAAAGGGAAAGAGTTATCTTTGTTTTCCCTTTCTCTCTCTCTCTTTCAGACTCCAAGCCAGTCTGTTAGGAACTAATTGAATTCATATAATTTCAAAAAGCATACAAGACACAAAGAAAAGCAAATAAAACTACATATAAACTCACACAATTCTTGACAGTCTTCTCACAATGTAGCAACCCTAGCCAATTAAACCTTCCTTTCTTCCACCTCCTCCTTATCCTTGCGACAATAGCTAGCAGTTCTTGCAGCAGATGTCCCTCAACCCATACTAAGAACTTTTCTATAATTCTGTTTTTCTTCTCCAGCAATAGCAATAGCAACCATCACAAATGAACCGTTAACAGGAGCAGCAATTGCCTCAATAATCCATTATTTCCATGTGTCTTCAAGATCCACAGATGATTCAACCTTAATAGTTAATTTAAAACCCATAAATATCATAACCTATCCAACAATAATAGATTCCTTTTCTTTTCCCTGCTCCTACGAATTTGCAAGATCAGCATTAAGAGTAGAGCCTTGAAACGCTAACTGCTTAAGTTGCAGCGTTGCTGTATTCGGACTTTGGGAAGATTGAAGCTCAACAATAGTTACCATTTTCTTTACATGAAACATCTTAAACATAAGGTCTTCTGTAAGGCTCTTTTTTAGATAATAATAATGTAGGAAAGAACAATAACAACAAGAACACCTTCCAGTAGAATGATCTTCTCAATGGACTAGATCCTTCTCAACTTATTTCTCTTTAAAATTCATCTTTGCTAGACTACCTCACCTAGCTTGCATAAAACAACCAAAATGACTAAAATGTGTCTCTAGCAACAGCTCTTGCCACTGGTTAAATAATTTAAAATTCCCCTAATAATACACACATTATCTCACCGTATATTGAAGTTCCTCCTCAACTGACAGCAACAACAACTGCAGCTACTACGCCCGAGTTGATTTTCACAACAAAAAATCCAAAATCTGTATAAAAATAAACATCAGATACCTAGCTGAACTCCAAGCCATTTAATACTCCTCATCCTCTTAATTCTCTTGAAAAGCACGCTTTCTCACCAGTAGAAGCATAACTTACTGCTCGAACTTCTTCACCACATTCTAGCGCTTCGAGAATAAGCAACAGCTAAATTTAAAATCATCAACCTTTCGATCATGCAGGATATCCACCAAGAGAGTAAAAAACCCTTCCAATAGTATTTTTGCAGCATCCCTAGCAAGATTGTCCTAGTTAAAAGCAGTAGAAAGGGGAAAAATCAGATAATAATATTGAAATAGAAGAAAAAATAGAAAATTCTAAAAATTAAATATCCCCTAACAACAACATAATCTGCGGAATCGCATCGAAACCTATCAAGAAGCGAAGGAAACCACTTTCTTAACTTAAATCACACTAATTCCCTTCATAAAGCAGTGATTTATCTACGAATTCTTAGTCTCTATCGATAAACTTCAAGAAAAATGAACAAAACATGAATTAATTGATATTATGCAAAGACAACATCAACTCCAATGCGAATACAATTACTTTTAATGCTTATTCAGCTCACAACAAAGATTGCTCATTTGAAAACAAACCAACCAATGTCAATGCTGTCGATGAGGAGAATATTATTGTGCCTCTGTCGAAAGACACTAAATTATTCAATGATCTGTTAGATCCATTGATTCTGTTTCTTAAGGAAAACTCACAAGGGGAAAGCATCAAGAAAGAGGAACAAAAGATGACAATTAAGAATGTGAGTTAGCCACTAGCATAGAAGAAATAGGTGAAGCAAAATCAATCTCGCAGGAGGAGTAGGACTGCTAAAAGACAAGAAATCAAGGAGGTTGAATAAAAATCAATCCATGAGGATGTTTGTCTAACAGAAACTCCCAAACAAGCAGAGGCTATGCAAGTTGAGAACACTTTAGAGCATCTTTTAGAATAGGAAATGGCACTAAAATAGTAAGAATCATAGTTTGAAGAACAAAAACAACAACAACATCAGCAATAGCAAGAAATATTAGGATTAATTTAAGAACATAAAGAATAGAACTAAAAACAAATGCCAGAGATATTAGAGGAACATGAAGTAGAAGAAGAAAAACAAGAACTCCTCTTGGATAATTAACTTCTCCCTTCTCTTTAAGTACCTAATTCTCCTGAATCGGTTCCTCTAGCCATGAATAAAATGGTGAGAATATCTCCAAGAAGAAGAGTATGCTCAAATGAAACACGTGACGAATCTGACCAGAGCAATAACGCTAGCTTAAATAGTCTTCCAAAGCACCATTCTGAGAAAGACACCCATAATTAACCTTAATCTATCTAAAAATCACATGGTGCAACTCCAGTCAAGAAACTACAACGTTTGAAGCGTATTTCGTAAATCGCAGAAGAACGTAGAAAACCATCTAAAAATCATTTAAAAAACACAAACACAACTGCAAATGCAACTGTAGGACTACCACATCGATCCTAAACAGCTTTTGAAGAACGCTCGAATGACTCTATGATGGTTTCCCCTTCGAAACCATCCTTACTCAAAACTCGTAATCAAAGTAAAATTATCCATGAAATCACCAATCCAAGCTAAAATTCAGCAGAAAACAGTAACAACACCACTAATATAACATTCTCAAACATGGATCTCTTCTCGGAAGCTACATAAGTCCTCATGAATCAATTCGAGAAGCATTATCTCAAATGTATGATTCACAGCAACAGCTAAATTAGAATTAACGAATTCAAAACGTTCATGAAGAATGCTCGCAAAAATGATGAACTTATCGGACTTCTGCTGAACCCTAGAGCATGCCCTTTCAGCTCCAGTTTTGTAGATTTCCTGAGACTCCCAGCGATTAAATGGATTAGGAAAACCATCGATCCTAAGAAACAGTTAATATATTTCCAATTGATTTAAATCTTCAAATCCGAGGATAGGGGTGTTTCTGGGCTTAGACCAAGGAGAGATAGAAATCTTATGAGCAACTTTGCCCTCTCAAAGTGAAATAATTTAAAATAAACCAAACAAATCATTATTACTCCTTAAATAAGAAGAACAAGTCTCTCTCTCTATCTCCCTCTAACATTAATTCATCCCCTTCAAATCAGAAATTAAAGCTAATCTAGCAAGAATAGTTCAATTTAATTCCTTTTTTGTGCTATTTTTAAATCCTTTCACTACTGCCCCTCCTATTTTATGTTTTTTTTTCTTCCAGTTTGCATTGAATTAAGCAAAATTAATGAAAATAAATAAAATATCTTGATTATTTTTGAAAAATGCAAGTTTATCTTTATAAAAAGTTCATTTAAGAAATACTATGAGATTGCTGGCTTGTCTGTGTGTGTGTGTGTTGTGAAACTAAGAAGGATTGTAAGACTGATCGATCTTGCAGGATTGAAAGACTGATCGATCTTGCTTCCTATAAAATATTTCGTCTTGTTTAGGGAAATAATCAAAAATTAATCTTTTTTCTCTCCCAAAATACCACAAAGCCATATAACCCTCTAGCAAAAGGTTATCAACTCTATTGAAGCGATGAACTCAGTAAATTCTGATGCAATAATGAATGAAAGAAGGCATTACTGTAATAATCAAGTATGCTACGAGCAACACTTAATAGGCGAAGTAGAATGTCCAACAAATAAAAATGATAGAGGTCCGTAAATCGATAGTAATAATCCATACTATTCTAACCAAGGAGAAGCAGGTACATGCACTAGACATGCTTTAGCAAAAGCGATTCTGTATTTTGTCAATAATCTAACTGATAATAGGATTCCATTAGAAGTAAATTCTCTAGTTTTAGCTCTTTTGAATGCTCGACAGGATTTCGGAGCTAACGGAGCACGATCGGTAGATTGGAATAATAAAACAATTACGGTTAATGAAAGTCAAGGCAATATATTTGACCTGACACTGGACATAAAAGAACAACTTAGGGAAGATATTAAAGAAGGTTCAATTGCATCTATCGACTTGAGGGAGCATCTCGAATAATTTAAAGACAAATAGAAGCAATAACTTCATGCAATGTTTGCAATAAGCTAAGAGAAAGAAACACTAACACTCATCAATAGTTGGGGGGAGCAATTTTAGTTTATACATGTAAACAAGAAAAGTACTGTTTATTTGAGAGGTTCCTAAGTTTAGGTCAAGAATTTAATATGGAGGAAATATGGTAGTTAAGGTGATATTGCCATAATAACGAACGCTGCTCTTGTTTAGAATGAAGAGTGGTAAAACAAGTGGAATGAATAACCGTTTGAGTACAGGCTATCACCAAAGATAAACGCAATCAAACCTGGGATATACTGTAAAGACTGCGGCAAAGGATATAGGAAGTATGAGAGAACCTTGCTGACTAGAGTATTCGGACTCCAACATAGTTTATACTTTTGCTCAGATTGCAATAAAGATACGCCATTCGAATATCGTTAATGAAACTTATAGTATTAAGCATAATTAATGGGGTTGATTGAAAAATAAATGATATTTATTTTGTTATGGCTTGTTTTAGAAAAATATCAAAAATTATTCAATATTTAATCTCTGTTTGGCTTTAGATTTTGATTGAAATCTGATTGTGCTTGTACTGTCATTTTTCTTGTCTTTCCCTCAAAACGTTATAAATTGAAGAACTCTAAAAACTTATTTAGTTCTACCTAATTTACATTCAAAAAAAAGTATAAAAGTCGTTGTTTTTTAATCATTTAGCAACCCAATGAGCAAGAGAGAGAAGAGAGAAAAATACAAAATTCATAAGGTAAACTACCTTTAAACTCAAAACTAGATAAAGAAGAAAATATGCTGTAATTCTAACTTTCCCCACAATTAATTGTTATGATTAATATTGGCTTTTTAAATAAACAAGACAACCAAGCAATATTTCACTCAATCTTACAATTTATTATTTCCTTTATCTTTTATTCATTTTTTAATCCTTTTTTGATTGCTCTATTCATTCTGAATTCATCTTATTCCATTCTCTTTTTAATAAACTTTTTATTTTAATAATCTTTTTTTATCAGCAGTTTATCGGATTATTCTTGCATTTTTAAAGAAGAAATATTATTCTTATTAAA
>Ga0302284_1000783_pt1 | contig 14446 bp, 14 predicted proteins | sample III_Fen_E2_1_FD_198760 | JGI IMG/M metagenome (GOLD analysis project Ga0302284, IMG submission 198760) | Peat permafrost microbial communities from Stordalen Mire near Abisko, Sweden - III_Fen_E2_1 | ecosystem: Environmental > Terrestrial > Soil > Wetlands > Permafrost | place: Sweden: Abisko...
CTCTATCCACAAATATACCATTAAAGTATTCTAGTTGCTTAATTTTTTTCTCATCCGCCACAAGCTCACTAATGTCGATTACTGCAATAAGGCAATGCACATCATCTCTGGTGGTATGTCCTGTAAGAAGAACATGAGTGTTTACATCGTCATAGATATTTAAACTGATAACACAGGTTTCTGTTTTTTTTGTGACCAATATATCCTCGATAAATTGATCGAAGACCGGCTTACTTACTTCTGTTACAAAGAATCCTAATTGTGCACCTACCAAATGAGTTTGCGACTTACGCAGTAAGTTGGAAGCAGCAAGGTTACACTCTACAATTTTACCGTCTTTTGCTAGTGTAAAATAACCCGTGGGTGCAAGATTGTACAAATCAATATACTTCTCAGAGATGTGTTCAGCTCTTTCGTTCGCATTCACCAATTCCTCGTTTTGCATTTCCAGTTCAACCTGATGAATCAGTAATTCATGATTGAGTGCAAAAAGATCAATTTCCGAAAGATCCATACTCAATTGTAATTTCTTTCCCCGCAATTTTTCTTCTGCCTTTTGGCGAAGCTCCGGATGCTGGGTGGGTAATTGTGTCTTCATTTTATTTGAGTTTTTTGGGTAATTGTCAAGCTCAATAACATACATTGTAGCTACCATTATGGATAACAAAGCCCAAAATAAATTTGGACTTATCCATTTCAGGCAAATCAATAAGGTGAATACTGATTTTTATTGATAGTTACTCTACAAAATCTCCTCTCAGAACTCTACAACGCTGACAAACAGAAATAAAATTAGGTCAAATATACAATTTAAAATCTAATCGAAATCATTTTATCTAAAATATATATAAATATAACACATGGTTGCGCTGAAAGTGAATGGAAATCAGTTATAATTTCATTTTTCACCTAAAGCATAACAATTAAAGGCTATTTCAATAGAGTTTAAGTCCGTTCTGCTCAGAAAAGGGATTACACCTCATAGTGAGTGATTTATAGTAACATTCCTTTCTCAGCTGTGGTTGATGCCAGCAGAGCCATCGAAAGCTTTAGCAGAGGCTTCGAAAGAGAACAGAGTAGTTCTACTGCGGATAAGCATTTTGCAGTCAATATTAAAGTTGTTTAAAAATATCATTGATTATTATCACTTGTTTTAAAACTAACGAAACAACCCATGCATTCGCTTTTGTTTTTTTGCCTACATATTCGTTACAATAAAAGCTAATGGTTACTGATGTATTTATTGCGTTTTTCTTCCTTTTGGGGACTCCAAACCCTACATATTTATACAAAATATTTCCTAAAAAATAAGTTGTCCTAAAAAAACATTGTTGTCCAGTAGCACTCGCCTGAATAACAGATGAATACAGATTGCGTTGTCCAGTGTTTTTTTTAGTCTTTTTTGGTAAGTTATTATTTTTATTCTTAAATTTGAAAAACTATTAACTCCAGTTGGGGCTGGTTTAACGGCATGAAATTCGTTGAAGTCTTCATACTTCGTAGTAGTAAAAGTAAAGCTCTTACTTTTATTGCAGCAGGCTTCCTGGATAATTCTAAGACAACAGCAATTGAAATCATTAAAAATAAATTATTATGAACACAAAAACAATTACTCAATCTAGTTCTAACTATAAAATTATTTTTCCTTATAACAATCAAATAAATGATGTACAAAAGTATGTTGTGCTAGTCGAAAATTCTCCTCGTCCTGAAGATTGTCTAAGCCGACCTATTCCTGATGTTGAACTAGATGATAGTTTAACTAACAATAAGACAAAAGCAATGGAATGGAACAACTTCTTAAATTCGTTAGTAAATCTACCAAACTCTATTGGAACAAAAGGAAACCCTATTGATAACCGAATTACTAATTTAATTGGTTATTCCAGACAAATTACCATTGGGGAAGTTGTAAACTCTGAATCTATTAAAACAGAAGTAACTGCTATTATAAACACAGTTGATGATATTATCGGATCTATTAATTCAATATTGGAGAAACTTAAAAATTATATGCCCCAATTTGGGCTTTGGAACAATACCTGTACACAACTGACTTATAAGATTGATGATTACAATAAAGACATCCACAGACTTGATACTGATTTCTTTTATGCTGCCACACACCCCCAAAAAAAGAATGAAGATATAAACATGATTAACCAATTAAACAAATGGCAAGATAAAGTATTCAATCCATGTAATGCTTCTTCCAGAGTTGCCTCAGATTCGCTCCAGTCAATAATCGGGTTTTGGACAGATAGTATTACTCAGTTCGAAGATTGGCTTGCCAAATATAAGTTTGAAAAGCTACTTGAACAGCCTGACAAAATAGTAAAAGTAAATTTGGACAATTGCCAAACTGAATGGAACAATACAGTATTCAATAATTTCACAAAACAATAAAAATCTGGAAACATGTTGACAATTACAAAATTATTAAAAGCTGTACCAACCAATGATGAATTGGTTGATTATATCAATGCATTGTTGGTGATCAATAAATATGCTTATGCAATTTCAAGCCAGAATTTGCCAACCTTAGTAAATCCACCGCAACGATATTCTGATTATATCATTCAATTTCTTAAGGCTAAAAACAATCCGAACAAATGGACTCAAACCTATTTTGGACTGATGGTTAATGTACCTAAATCCATAGTAAATCATGCAGACCCTTTTTCAGCACTAAACAACCATTTGCAACGATTAATTGATAACCCATCGGATACTACAGCAAAAAGTCAATTAAAGAATGACTTCACAACGCTTGAGGCAGTTTTTAATATTGAAAATGAAAATATTCAATCCATTGCTACATTCTTAGAGAATTTCAATTCGACCATTAGCTCAGATGCAAATACATTGAAATCCCTTTCAGACAATGCACTCAAGCTGGTTGAGCAAGATAAGAATGTAATAATTAGCCTTAATTCTGCTATTGAGTCTCTCAAAAACAGAATAGCCCAGGATCAACATTTCATCACGATAGATGAAATAATTGGCAAAACAGTTGGTCTCTTTTTAGACGTAATTGGAATTGATTGCAGCGAAATTACAGAAATCATGCTAAAATCGATTGACAAAATGATTAACGTAACCAATTTCGGAACCTCAGATTCTATATTCTCACAATTGGCGGCTTCGGATATAGAGCAAGCTCAGAGAGAAATAAAAATTATTAGTAAAGGTGTGGCGGATGCAAACAGAGATGTGATTTTATTGACAAACGTGAGTACCCAATTTACTCAGTTGACTGAAAAATGTTCGGTAAACTACAATGCCTTATCAAGAATAATGAACATGTGGAATGGGATGTCAAAGGTGGTCAAATCTGTACTTGACGAGTTAGAGAACAAAGAGTGGAATGATCTAAAGAAAAAAGATTATGAAACCGCTATGGCCGACCTGAAAATGATTAAAGCACATTGGGACAATTTAGTTACAACGGCTAAACCCTTAACTGATGTGACGTTCACCTGGCAAGAAACAAATGGAAGCAGACAACAGTATGGTGTTACTAATCCTGAGCTGAATAATATCAAAATTAATGTTATACCGGTTATTTAAACACATTATTAACTAAAACAAAAAAGAGTAAAATGAAAAGTACAAATTTGAATGAAAGTGCGAAAATTTATTTGGGAGGAATGAATTTATGTAAGCCTGTAAAGAGTGACGATCAGAATTGGTTTTCGACAGGAGACCTGATGTTTGAAAACGATACTAAGGATTGGAAACCCGGCGATGCATTCTTAATTCCTATTGTTCGATTGACAGATGAAAGAGTAAAAGAAGGATTTAGCAGAAGAGATCACTGCGATTCAGCAATAGTAGAAAAATACATTGGAATTGGAACACCTGCAAATTTACAAGTGTTTGTAACTGGTGATACAGCTGCAGTAGTTGAGAAACACGAGATATTAAATATTGATGAGTGGGATGAATTCTCAAATCAGAAAATCAATCTTGGCTTTTCTGAAATACAACATAATCCTGCAACTCACAATAACACTTTAGAAAACAGCTTGGTGATTCGTATAAAAACCAAGAGTACAATTGTTCTAAATGGTGAATATACAATACAAGTTGGTTTTTCCAATTCTGCAAAACAAGAGGCTAAGATTGAAATAACTCTACATAAGTAGAGAGCAAAAATTTAATCATTGTTCGGCGAAGTCTCCAGACTTCGCCGTAGTAAAAGCAGGGCTCTTGCCTTACATATTAAAAATAGAATATGGAAAGCAAGAGCCTTTTTTCCGTCTTTGAACGGACAAGTTCAGGCTTTGACAACCACGGGATGCTATGCCAACCATCGAAAGCAGCATTATTTACGCTACGGCGAACAGGAGTTGCATTTACGCATTATCCATTATCTACAATACACTATTTTTCCACATCCTGCATGTTTTACTTCAGTGATTTCACCTCCGAAACCCACTTTCCCAAATTCGATTCCTATGCTCAACAGTACGGTTACATCATTGGTCATGTAGCTGTTTAAATTTTCATCAAGCCTAACGGTTAGCGTGTGTTCCGGCAGGATATCATTGGCCGAATGCCATACCCCAACGGTCGATTGACTCGCGCCATGCAACTCATATACTAATGGAAAATAGTCTTTATACGATGAATCAGGATAGTTTCTGAGGTCGGACACCGTTCCCAGGCAGATAATTAATCTGAAATAGGGCAATTTCTGTATATTTAATAAATCATTTTCAGTATTTATGCGGGGAATAGTTACTGTAGCCTGTAGGTTTTCGCGATTAACTTCAATATGGGGAAATACCCGCAATACGTTGTTTAACGGATAGTTGCGGTTGAAGCTAAACCCTTCCAACGCTTCTTTGTGTTGTGAGGTGAGCAGCCATCGCGCTCCGGTTTCTCTTTCCGTATCAAGTTTTATCAGATTCTTACCCATACCTGTCCATACCGGCGAAAGGTTATAATCAGCCAGCCTGTATAATTCTCCTATTGCTTTGCGCATACCCTGCGAAAACTGCACGCAACCTCCCCATTCCGATTGATGTTTTCGCAGTTTCTCAAATTCAGGTGCTTTCGCAATTTGTTTCTTGCTTGCTCCGCCCTTTGTCCGCACAATCACTTTATCGCTACCGGCTATGGTGTAGAATGATAAATTCCCAACGCTACCGGTCATTTGAATAATCCCTTTTGCTATTGCCATAATGTTTTATTTATAGTTTCTGGTTAATCTACATTTTACTATCGTCTTTCCATTACTCGCTATTCGGTTTGAATATAAAGTAACAAAAATAATTATTTTATTTTATAATGAATCTATTACGGATATAAAATGATATTTATAAGATAGTTTTATTATCGGATTATATATATGTTATTATCATTTTATCTTCGTATAATCTATATTATCAAAACGAAGCTATCTATAATGAAAGAGACTACAACTAACTTAACATTAATGCCAATATGTGAAAATAAAGATTTATATTTGTGGGAGAAAAATAACATATAAACAGTCAGGTACTAATATTGAAATTTGATTTGTAAGGCCCCATTCCACGAACGAAGATTACTGAAGAAGATTGAAGACAATAAATAGTATACATATTTAATTCAATATAAATGTTTGGTGTTAACCTCTTACATTCAATGAATAAATTTTAAAAAAGAAACTCATGAGAGAAAGTTCTAAATTATTTGTAGATATTAATGATTCAATAATAGATAATAGAATTATGAAAAAAATTCCAGATAATTCTATTATACTTAAAAGAGATGATAAGATAATATCAAACTATTTATCATACTGTTCGATTGAAAATGATTTAGAATTTATCAGCGAAGCTACATCGGAACTTATATCTATTCGATTAAGAGACAACGAGCATATAACAGATAATAGCTATTATGATTTTAATCTAATTTTAAAAAGAAGTCTTTTTATATCAATATTGACTAGTTATGGTAGGTGTTTTAAATTTTCAAAAGGTAGAATCTCGTTAAATGAACAATTTATTACGAGGGACTACTCAGAAAATTTGCTAAGCAAAGAAAATGCTCTTCTCTTTCATCGTCATATGCTAAATTTGAGAGACAAATTTATAGCTCACGTAGATGAGACCTTTTATGAAAGAACAATTGGATTTATGCATTTTGAGCTAAATGATAGGCTTCTTGATGTGTCAATTAATTATGTAACAGGAATTTTATACTCATTTAACGAAAATGAGTTGGAAAACTTATTGATTCTATCCAGAGTATTGTTAACAAATATAGAGCAAAAGAAAACTCAAATAACAAATAAGATAATCAATAAATTTTCTAGGGATGAGTTGATATTGTTGGGATTAAAAGCAATAAAGGGCCAGTCCTTGTGAGGATGGAAACTTAATTGAAAACCGCTGCTGCCAAACATAGGAAACAGTATTATTTACGCTACGGAAAACGGAGTGTCAGAAAGGATCTGCATTGCACCCTCCTACTACCCACTCCCCCACTTTATATATCCAGAATAACAGAGTAGTTATGCTCCCGATAAGTATTTTACGACCAACATTATAGTTATTTAAAAATATCATTGATTATAGTTGGTTATTTTAAAATGATTTGTTATTTTTGGACTGTGAAATAGAATCTATTATAGATATTGAGATAGTTGCAATGGATTCTATATTGTAAAGTCAACTCTACTGCACATATCCTGATATATAGGGGAATATACCTGGTAAATTACAATAGATATAAGTGAAATATACATAAATAGGTATATTTAGGTGTTATGGGGCATTTTAGAAAAAAAAGAAAAGAACAATTCCGACAACTAAATTCAAGAAAACAATGGAAAAAGAAATCGAGGCTTTAAAAAGACAAATTAATAGTTTAAAGTCAGATAACTTCAATATGACTACATGGTTATCAACAACCGACAGTTTTTTGAAAAGCATTTGGGGAAAGGACACAGATAAATCTAAACAAATTTATGCTATTTGCAACACGACTAAAACTATGTTGTTAGGTTGTGACGATAATGACATATTGAACTTCAAGAAACAGTGGGAAGACTTATTAGAAGGCTATCTATTTGAACTGGAAAACTTAGAAAAACGTGAATCACAAATGAATCCAACATATGGTGGTGTTCACGTAACTGTAAATCAGAATCAATCACAAGAACAGAGACAAATGATTGAAATTCAATTTATAATTAATACTATAAAAGATGAATTAACTGGAAAACAACTAAACGAATTGAAATCAATAATGCAAGATACTAAAATTGAAAAGAAGAATGAAAAAATAGCAGAGAAGCTTATTAGTTTCGGTTCAAGTGTAGCTTCAGGCATTCTAGGTAATATTCTTTCGAATCCACAGATTTTAGGACTATTCTAAACTATAAAAATCTAATCTATATGAAGAAAACAACACTCTTATTATTAGTATTTTTCATGACACTGACTTCTTGTATTGACAAACAGTACAAATATATAGAAGTTCAAAACGAAGTAGGTGTTCTTGGAACAACAAGTAGAACAGAAAAAGATGCTGTAATTATCAGTGCAGCAAGTGACTCAGCTGCATATCTTGAAGCATATCAGAAATTCTGTATATCCAAAAAGGTTTCAAAAGACATGGAGGAATCAATTGGAAGGACTTTTACAACACCAATTGAGTTTAAACTTTTGAATGACAAAGGTGAAGATATAACTTATTCTGTCATTTTTGTGACGAAGGACAAAGAAGAAAAGAAAATTGAGGAGATAGTGAATTCAAGTACGAATTCAGTCAAAGAATCACTTGAAGAAAGTAAAAAACAAGAGGCTTCTGAATTGAAGAAATCAATAAAAATAGATTCGGCAAAAATCAAAGAACTAAAGAAATTCTTCTTTGTAAAATCTGACGAATTTTCCAACAATAACCTAAAATGGCATAAAGTGAAAAGTGCCCCGAAATATACAAATGCTAATGGCATATACATATATTTTCAGACAGAAAACGGAATACCAAGTAATTTAAGATTTAGATTTCAATATTATTCAGATGACTGGCTATTTATAAAAAATGCTCAATTTTCAGTTGACGGTAAAGCCTTCGAATTTTACCCCAATAATGTTGATACAGACAACGGAGATGGTGGTTATATTTGGGAATGGTGGGATGAAAGTTTAACCAGTTCAGAACATGAGTTGATTTACGCATTAGCTAATGCAAAGAAAGCAAAAGTAAAGCTAATTGGTAGACAATATTATGACATTAAAACCATATCCAAGGAACAGATTCTCGGAATTAAAAGAACTTTAGATTACTACGCAGCATTAGGAGGAAAATATTAATTTAAAAAAACGACCCATAACACACGCTCTCGGCATTGGCTGGCTGACGTGCAATTAGCAGGTTTTGCTCCCGCATTCACTTTGTCGTTTCACGACAGCGAATGCTCCCTCCGTCAGCTGACGGACAAATGCCCATAGCCTCGGTCGATAGGTACATAATAAAAAAAACAATGACAAGGATTGAAACAGCATTAGATAATTTATTAATTAAATCGAAAGGTGAAATTAAATCTCGAATAGAAGAAGTGTCATATAATATAAAAATTACTGACACTGAAACTATTGGATATTGTCATTGTCTTAAAGTAGATGGAAATGGGAATTCACGTTTAATGGATTTGATAGAATTTATTGATGAAAAAATTGTAGAGTACGCAATTCCTAAAAAAGATATTGAAGACGCTAAACAATATCAAATTGAGACTGGATCTCCATCCAAAACCATTAAATTAAGAAAAAAAGCTCAAACTCTTTTTACTGATTTAGAAAAGACAGGAGAAGGAGGAGAAATTCTGCTTTATATTTTGGTTCAAGAGTTTCTTAAACTACCTCAGTTAATTAGTAAGATGTCACTTAAGACATCTGGTCAATTACACTATCAAGGGGCAGATGGTGTTCATGTTAGCTATAATTCCGAAAAAAACATGCTAAATCTATATTGGGGTGAAGCTAAGATGTATAAGGATTTAAACACCGCGATTACAAAATGTTTAGAAAGTATTAATGAATTCTTACTTAATCCATTATCAGCGAATTCCGTTCAAGAAAGAGATATACAACTTATTACTGCAAATATCAGTTCAAATATAAACGATCCTAATTTAGAAGATTTACTTGTTAGATATTTTGACAAAGATGATGATCTATCCAATTCTGTTGAATATAAAGGACTTTGCTTTATTGGATTTGATAGTAATGAATATACTACAAATAATTTATTACGCACAACTGAAGAAATAAGAATTGCTTTACAAAGTAAAATACCTAAATATCACAAATCTATTTCTGAGAAAATGAAATTATACCCAGGGCTTGAATTAAAAGAAATTCATTTCTTTCTAATGCCTTTCCCTTCAGTAGAAGATTTTAGAAAATATTACCTTCAAGAAATAAAATGATGTTTACAGAAAAATTATTTAAATTAGAGAGTTTTAGAAAACAGTACGAAGCAGTAATAATACTTTCTTCATGTAGCTCTATTATTAATCTTGAATGGGAAATAGATAAAGTCACCTTGCTAAACAATATCAATTGGAATAACTTGATAAGTATTGCTAGTGCTTTGAGTTTTTCTGATCAAAATGAGCATCTTGATGCAGCTTTAAGAATATCACAAACTATATTGACAGAAGAATCATGCAATCGTCAACAAAAAGATTCAGCAGCAATAATACTTTTAAATCTAACCAATAAGCCTGCGATTAAATTAGCTATTAAAAGAAATTTAATAAATGAAGATTTTCAAGAAAATCTCCCTTTTTCTATTAAGCTACAGAACAGTAAATCAATTCTTGAAAATGCAATTGTTTTGAATGATAACATTATTCATCTTAATAAGTTTCAGAATGATGTTCATAATAGGTTTGCTAAGAATGATGCAATAAGTATTTCTGCTCCTACTTCAGCAGGCAAATCCTTTATTTTGTGTAATATAATAATTGAAGAGTTGATTGATAAACAATTAAATATTGTTTATATTGTACCTACAAGAGCTTTAATTAGTCAAGTTGAAAGTGATTTAAGAAAACTTGTTGCAGTTTACAAACTAAAAAATGTATCTATAACAACAGTTCCTCAAAATAGCAATGAGTTAAGCCAATCAAACATATGGGTTTTTACTCAAGAACGATTACATTGGTTTTTAATAGAAAACCAATCGGTTGGAGTAGACTTATTTGTTATTGATGAAGCTCATAAAATCGAAGACCCATACCGTGGAATACTTTTGCAACAAAAGATTGAAGAAGTTGTAAAAAATAACCCAACTGTAAAAGTATTGTTTTCTAGTCCTTTTACATCAAATCCGGAATTGCTCTTAGAAAATGTTCGTTCGAATTCGAAAACAGATAGAATTAATACTCAATTTGTGGCAGTCAATCAAAACTTGATCTTTGCAACTCAAGTTCCACGAAAGACTGATCAATGGGAGCTGAATTTATGTCTTGTAAATAAATCAATAAAATTAGGGAAATTAATACTTTCTGACAGGCCAACTACTGAATTGAAAAAAATGGCATATATGTCGATTGCATTTTCTTCAAATAGTGCAGGAAATATAATATATTCTAATGGTGCTGCTCAAGCTGAAGAAATTGCTCTTGTATTATATGATTCATTGCCAATAGAACAAGAATCTAACAATATAACAGAATTAATAAAAATCGTCAAAAAAACTGTACATAAAGACTATAGACTTGCAAAAGTATTGGATAAAAGAATTGCATTTCATTATGGTAATATGCCATTATTAATTAGACAAGAAATTGAACGGCTATTTAAAGAAGGAGAAATAAAATATCTAATTTGCACCTCTACGTTGTTAGAAGGCGTTAATTTGCCAGCAAAATCTATTTATATAAGAAAACCACATAGAGGAAAAAATACACCATTAAATCAAAATGATTTTTGGAATCTTGCTGGTCGTGCAGGTCGTTGGGGTAAAGAATTTAGTGGAAATATTATTTGCATAGAGCCTAATTCATGGGAAATTCAGCCCAATCCAAACAAATCTAAACAAAAAATTATTCGGGCATTAGATATTATAAATGAACATAAGAATGATTTAATTGAATATATAAAAGAAAAAAGTCCTAGAGATAAAGCAGATTCGAGACAAGACTTAGAATTTGCATTCGGATATTATTATATTAAATATATAAATAGAGAATTGCTTTCTAATATCGAATTTGAAGACGAATTAATGCAGATATTTAATGAAATAAAAGAGCAAATTCAATTGCCGGATTATATAATAAAGAGAAACCCTGGAATTTCACCATATGCTCAACAAAGCCTATTTGATTATTTTTCTACAAAAAGCAATGACATAGAATCATTAATACCTGTTTATCCTGAAGACGAAAATGCATACGAAGAATATATTAATTTAATAGGGCGAATCGGTAAAACATTATCGTATTATCCTCCTATTCTAAATTATTCTCGATCTATATTGTTAATTAATTGGATGTCAGGGAAGCCTTTATCATATATTATCAGAAAAAGTTATGAATCTTATCAAAAAAAAGAAAAGACAAACAAATCTATTCATACTGTTATTCGGGAGGTAATGGACAATGTGGAAAACTTTGCTCGTTTTCGATTTGCTAAAGATTCCAGTTGTTATGTAGACATACTTAGATACTTTTTAGTTTTACATAAAAGAGATGATTTGTTAAGTCGAATTCCACAATTAAATTTATGGCTTGAATTTGGGGTTTCTCAGAGAACACATTTATCACTTCTTTCTCTTGGGTTAACACGAAATACTGTAATTGAATTATCGACTTATATTACTAATACAAATATGTCTAAAGAAGAATCCTTACTATGGCTTGATAATATTGATTTTAAAAGTTTGGATTTATCTCCTATAATAATTGAAGATATTTTAGCGAAAACTTCAAATGACTAAATTACTGTACCTAACAAATACTTATTGGTTTGCATTGTCCTCGCGGATATATAACCATTACTTACTTGCACAAAGGTGCGGGCTGATGGGTGGGTAATCGTCTGAACCTGGATTCAGCTGATGAATCAGATAAAGACAGATACGCTGAAAATCTGCTTTATCCTTTTAATATGATACAATCGTGATTCAGACAGTAGAATAGTAGATGCCTCCACTAGCCCGTTTTGCATCACTTTGTGCAACTAACTTATAAACCGAATAATAAGACAAAAAAATAGTATGAGTATTTCAAAATCGGACAGACCGGCACTAATTCTAATCGACATTCAAAAAGGGTTTGAAAATTTAGAATATTGGGGTGAAGAAAGAAACAATCCTGATGCAGAGAATAATGCAGGAGAAATTTTAGAGATTTGGAGAAAAAATCAACTTCCAATTTTTCATATCAAACATTGTTCTTCAACACCTGCCTCTTTACTAAACGAGTCGAATGAAGGAAACGAATTTAAAGAGATTGTGAAACCAATAAGTGGAGAAACGATTATCAAGAAAAATGTCAATAGTGCATTTATTGGAACAAACTTAAAAGAACAGCTTGACAACAACAAAATAACCAAGTTAGTAATTGTGGGGTTGACAACTGACCATTGCGTTTCAACGACCACCAGAATGGCAGGAAATTTCGGGTTCGACACTTTTATTGTTTCTGACGCAACTGCAACATTTAATAAAAAGGGGCTTGATGGTCAAAACTTTTCAGCAGAATTAATGCACGAAACTGCCCTGGCAAGTTTGAATGGTGAATTTGCAACCGTAGTAACAACAGACTTTTTGAGAAAGAATATTTAGACAATCAATAAGTGCATTACGAGTTGAAATAACAAATAAGGATGTCCATCTATTTATATTTAAAACAATCAAATCGAACAAATATGACTAAGAAAGTACACGAGAATTTCATTAAATCTTCCAACCTGATTTATATATCAGCCGCACTGGGTCTTGTCAACTTATTCCTCACAAAAGGCGATATAGTTTCAACAAGACTAATTAGTTCAGCAATTCTCACCCTTTTATTTGTCGGAGGTCTTGGCTATATTGTTAGGCAGGGTTATGCATGGATTAAATACTTATTACTTGTGCTGATGATATTTGGGTTAATCGGAATTGTAGGTCTAATTATAACGAACCTTGAAAAACAACCATTAATAACCACTGTAAATATTATCCAGACCATTTTACAAACCTGGGCAACTGTATTGTTGTTCATAATTCCTAGAAAAACGGTCGAAGACATTTCGGAGACAATAGGCGAATAAAGCCCTAAATAAGCAATATTGATTTGTTGGGACAGCTTGTTAGCACTAAAACAGAAAACGATAGAAATATGAGAAAAGCTATTTATATACTGGGATTGGTCATCGTTATTTCAGCATGTGGAAAGACGAATTCAAAAACCGAGAATAAACTTAAAAGCACACCAACCGACGCTACTAAAAAGACGAATAAACCTGACCGGGCAACAGCTGAACTCTCCAGGCTTGACAGTATTGAGAAGGCAAACAATAAAAGCGTTATTGAATCGGGCGACGACATAACAAAAGCTTATGTTTCGCTAACGGATGGTGACAGCACCATATATCTGACCGCTAATATCAGACAAGACCATAGAATAATTGGCTATGCAACACCTGACACCAAATCTGAGCGACTTTTACTTCTATCGCTTTTTACGGATGATGTTGAAAAGAATCCGTTTGGCTGCAAACTAGGTGCTTATTACGACACATCCGGCATGGGCGATCTGACTTTAAAATACGTTTCGACAACCGGCAATTTTGTAAAAGCGGTAGCTGTAGGGAATGGAAACACACCAACACCGGTTTACTTTGAAAAGAAATGGATAGAATTTGAATAAGGCTGATAAAACAATTGAAAGATAGTACTGTGCAGATTAAATTATTCAGGGCGCGACTTGAAGTCGCACTCTGAATGTTGCCCACCGGAGTCGGGAACTTAGTTAATTGTTTGTTGGTGAACGTACTTTGTTGGAGTAAGAAGAAAATGATTAATTAGCGGTAAAACTGCGTTTAATAATCGACTCATCTTTGTTTATAAATTTCAGCACATATTGCCCTTTTGCATGAGGAGTAAATTCATATTTCACAACTATTGGCACAGCAGCCTGCGTACACATTGTGTTTTTAGTTGTGTTTCCATAGGCTTTAATCAAAATTGTATTTCCGTTGCTATCATCCGACACAAAGGTGGAAACATAATCACATCCACTTGTAGCAGGGCAAGACACATTGAAAGTGATAGCCTTGTTTACCTCCACGATAGTTGGTCCTTCCACACTAAGAACATTCCAATGAACAAGCCCTGCGGGCGCCACACCTTTAAATGAATTTTCGACTGATTCTTCACAGCCTATTAGCAGGCTTATAATCGTTACGAACAGGAACGTTTTTGTTTTCATACGTTTTTCTGATAGTTT
>Ga0302284_1000785_pt1 | contig 14444 bp, 6 predicted proteins | sample III_Fen_E2_1_FD_198760 | JGI IMG/M metagenome (GOLD analysis project Ga0302284, IMG submission 198760) | Peat permafrost microbial communities from Stordalen Mire near Abisko, Sweden - III_Fen_E2_1 | ecosystem: Environmental > Terrestrial > Soil > Wetlands > Permafrost | place: Sweden: Abisko...
TAGCTCTCGAATTCAAAAGGCAGCATATATGATACAGTTTTACCTTCGAGAAATCCAGTTTCTTCATCTTCATCATCTTCTTCCCCATCTTTTTCCCCATCTTTTCAGACACCAACAGCGTTTTTACCGTTCCCTTCAATCAAACAAAGAAAACATAAAATGATAATAGTCAATCATATGGGAAAACCATTAACTTTTACGAGTGTATCCCATTCATGATGCAAAGAAATCTATTTTTGTAGAATTGAATGTTTTAAAAAGAAATATCCATAAAGCACCATTTTTCATTGAATTCAGTTTTCTTTGCTAAAAAGTACTCTTAAAAAATCATTATTTTCCTTCCTTTTATCAGTTTTTTAAAGAGATGATTTATCCATGCTACATAATCCTTAGAACTATTTTAAAATAATAATCTTTTCTCTTATTTTTACTCAAGTTTAAAACAAAAGAGGCAAAATGCTGATAATTTTTAAATTACTAAAGTTTTGATTCAGATATCCTTTTAACTAATTGTACCTTGATTACAACGAAAATATTTGTTAAATAATTAGGATCTTCTGTAATTAAAATTCTAGAAGGTTTTTTTTGAGTAAACATATCTCAAAAATTGTGTTATTTTTAATTGGAATCTATTTGAAAAAGTAAAAACATCCTTTTTGAGAATCTATTTTACCTGAAAATACACAAATTAATTTTAGTTGGCAGGCAAAACACAACTACTCAAGTTAATCTTTTATAATTTCCCAAATTGTGAGAATGTTTAAAAGAAACACATGAAGGAATACCTATTTCAAATATGTAATTGAGAATTGAAAAAAAAATCATAAAAAAAAGAAAGAATTAAAAATAATACCTAAGAAAAATACCATTTGAGATTAAATGTTTCATAAAACTCAAATGGAAACTCCAAAATTCTAAGAATCTATTGTTAAAAGAATTTCAATAAACACATAGAATCTTTAGAAACTGATGGAATAACTTCAAGAAACACCTAATGAATTAATAGATTCTATTCATTCAAATGCAAATGTGAATCAGATCGGTGATAGTGGTGCAAAGTATTTAGGAGAAGGAATTGCAAAGTGTGTTACTCTTACTTCTTTAGATCTAGATCTCAGCGATAATAGTATTGGTGAGAATGGTGCAAAGCATTTAGGAGAAGGAATTGCAAAGTGTGTTACTCTCACTTCTTTAAATCTAAATCTCATGAGTAATAATATTGGTAAGAATGGTACAAAGTATTTAAGAGAAGGAATTTCAACGTGTGTTGCTCTCACTTCTTTAAATCTAGATCTCAACTGTAATAGTATTGGTGTGAATGGTGCAAAGTATTTAGGAGAAGCAATTGCAAGGAGGTGTGTTACTCTCACTTCTTTAGAACTATATCTTTATGATAATAGTATTGGTGAGAATGGTGCAAAGTATTTAGGAGAAGGAATTGCAAGGCGTGTTACTCTGACTTCTTTAACTCTAAATCTCGAGGCTAATATTATTCGTGACAATGGTGTAAAATATTTAGCAGAAGGAATTGCAAAGTGTGTTACTCTCACTTCTTTAAGTCTAAATCTCATGAATAATAGTATTGGTGTGAATGGCGCAAAATATTTAGCAAAAGGAATTGCAAAGTGTGTTACTCTCACTTCTTTAAATCTATATCTCCATGATAATCGTATTGGTGACAATGGTGCAAAGTATTTAGGAGAAGGAATTGTAAGGTGTGATACTCTCACTTCTTTAAATCTTTAACTTTTTAATAATAGTATTGGTGAGAATGGTGCAAAGTATTTAGGAGAAGGAATTGAAAGGAGGTGTGTTACTCTCACTTCTTTAAATTTAAATCTCAATAGTAATATTATTGGTGAGGATGGTGTAAAGCATGTAGGAAAAGGAATTTCAACGTGTGTTGCTCTCACTTCTTTAAATCTAGATCTCGAATTTACTGGAACTGGTGTGAATGGTGCAAAATATTTAGGAGAAGGAATTACAAGGTGTGTTACTCTCTCTTCTTTAGATCTATATCTCATGAGTAATAGTATTGGTGATGACGGTGCAAAATATTTAGGAGAAGGAATTTCAAAGTGTCTTACTCTGACTTCTTTAAATCTAGATCTCAACTGTAATAGTATTGGTGACAATGGTGCAACGTATTTAGGAGAAGGAATTGCAAGGTGTGTTAACCTCACTTCTTTAAGTCTATATCTCAGGAGTAATGATATTGGTGTGAATGGTGCAAAGTATTTAGGAGAAGGAATTGCAAGGTGTGTTACTCTCAATTCTTTAAATCTAATTCTCTTAAGAAATAGTATTGGTGATGATGGGGCAAAATATTTAGGAGAAGGAATTGCGAGGTGTGTTACTCTCACATCTTTAAATCTAAATCTCTAGAATAATTTCATTGGTCACAATGAATAAAGATAATTAAAATAATTAGTTTTGAAAGCAAAAAAATTGGTGGTATTAAATTGCGTTGTGTTTTATTGACAATAGTATTGAGAAAATTAAACAAGGATTTTCAAAGTGTTTAACTCCACTTCTCTCAAACTAAATTACTAATAAAAGAAATATAAGTAGTATTATCCTTTATGGCATAACCTTTTTCTGCAGTTCCAACCATAAAATATTAAATCAGAGGGTTCTTATGTATTTCATTTTGTGTAGCTAATGTGAAACTAAGAATTGATAAAATATGTTTTGTTTTTGAATTATTTTTCTTTAAACATTTTCAATCTAATGTTGTTTGATTTTCTTGGGAAACTAATAATTTAACTTTTTCTCTTTATTAACTAACTAGGAAATGAATGCATTTTAAAAAGGAGCATAATTTCACAAGTGAGATTTTTTGGGATTGAGAACGCATCTGAATTAATACTTTATTAATAAATCATTTGTTAATTTATCAAAAGGAACAAAGTACCTTTTTTTCAATATGAAGCTCAGTTATCTGATTCTGTTGGGATATCTGCTGGTCTCGTGTAGTTGCAGTAGCGATGCTATCATGCGAGTAACGCATCACATGTATTTTTTATCTGGATAATATCGCTCGACTGTTGATCCGGAAGGTTAGATTTTTTTCATTTTTTCTTCTTCTGCATAATGATACATTTTAGCACATTTTAATCTGAATTGCGTTATCTAGGGAAAGGTGTCTCCTTATTAAACACATATGTTGGTATTTCTCATTACGATCGCAAGTAGAACATTGGCATCATGCTAGTTGAAGGACCAAATTATGATCTTTGTTCGTAGGAAGGTGTTTCTGCTGCTAAATAGGAATATCTAAAACATATCTTCAATTTAGAAATGTTTCTGTTTATAAAAATATCTGGATTATGTCCTTTCGGAGCATAAATACAAGAGGCTATGCTGATTGGAGCTAAAGGAGTTATCCTCTACGATCCTGATGGTTCAGTGCGCGATAGCCCCTTCCCTAAAATCAATGGTAAAAAAAGATACGAAAAAATAGCATAAATCTTTTATGAAATTCGATAAAATCCACTGAAACCAACGAAAACCTATTTATCCATTCGATTTTGGTGTTTCTTTGATTGGGGGGAAGGTTTTGATATTGAAAATTTAGAATTGAAGGTCAAAACTATCAAATATCCTTTGATTTTTGCATATTTTTTTGTTTTGCTTTTTAAAAGTTGATTCTGTGAATATTCCCGTGCTGGTTATGGGAAACACCCAACAAGGGGAACTAATTTTCCAATAAATGAAGAAAGATGATTATGACGGTGCGTATGTTATGTGCCGTATGAGTTACAGTGCTTAAAAAAAAGAGCAATTTCCTTAGATTTAATATTTTTATTCCTCCGTGGATAAGTAGAGTCTTCATTTTATCTAAAGTCTGTTTTCGTTCATCAAGCAATACGACCCAGCATAGCAGCTAGCAGTTAAAGCCATCCCTATACTCTACAACAGCACTGAAATCACAACTCTCTGTAAATCCTTAGTCTGCATTGAAACCTCCTAGGCTTAAATTCTTGCTGAAGATTGCTACTCTAATGGGAAATACTGCACTCTTCATCGAGTCAATTACTTTAAAGCTAAGGATGTCATGGATCACGAGCTGTTTTAGTACTAATTATCACAAGAAAACCCTCTGGAATGGGCGAAATACATGAAAACATTTTTGACAGATTGTGTGTAGAAAGCGGAAACAAACACAGGGGATCCAATTGATCTCACTGACTGCGGTGAAACTATCATGAAATCTTACGACTAGCCTTTATTGAATGCTGTCCTTAAGGACGTAGAAGACTCCTGGGTGATCAGCAGTTCAACGTAAGTTGTGAACAAGCAAGTAGATGAAAACAAGAGCTTTAATGAAGCCAGATAAATTACCTAGAAATATGGAGTACACGAATGGCCAACACTGATCCTCAACGATTAGTTAATCCAAGATAGTAATCTTCTTCTCAAGGATCGTTTAGCTTAGACACTCTGCAAATCTTATCTTGTGCCTTCAGAACCTTGTTTAAATCTGCTTCACTATGGTTCTTCAACTAAGGACGAAGATTATGATTACTAAGAAGAAACTGATGATCAAGGAGATGATTTTAACCCTGAGAAAGCAGGAAAAGTTATCAAACCAAAGAAGAAATCAGGAGTTTCGAAAGGAGTTGCGATTGCGTTTTCTTTGATTCTGGGATTCATTTTAGGTGCGATCATTTTCTATTTTGTAAGAAGAGAACATATTCGTGAGATGAATGCTCTGCTTGATAAAAAAGTCAAATAAGCTGTGTAGAAACATAATAAATTCAATGTCGCTAATGCATAGTTTTAAGAACTAGCTTGAAAAGAAGAAGAAATAAAGAGTGACAGAAAAAGAGAGAGAGATATCTCTGTAAATCAAAATGTTTGGATATTATTACTATTGTATGTTTAATAATTAATGACTATGCTTGTTTACGTTATGCATCTCTATGAACCAAGGCATTTTAAAGCAAATAGTGATAGAGAGAAAGAATGTATGATAAATGAGAGTAAAAGAGAAAATACAAAAAATGTATGTTGTAGTTTTCAAAAAAGAAGAAAAAAACAACAACAAAGAATTCAAAAGAACATCAGAAGATAAATAAATGAATAGATATGATACCACAGGATTTGAGCTGGTTCCGTTATTCTTGAAGAACGAAAAATATTGATAAATTATGAATTTGACTTGAAACTGAGAAAAAAAAGTATCATTTGTAGATTAAAAAACACACAAAAAAAATTATCCCATACAAAAGAAGAATTCCACAACATCAATTGAATCGACTACTATTTTTGAATGTCTGCCTTAGGAAGAGAGTTAAATGAAGGTTTTCAAGATCCATATGGCAAAACTATCTCGGATACAGCTCCCCTTGTGCGTTCATAATCAAATGGAGCAATCTCAAACACTTCAAAACGCTCTTTTAACATGCCTCTTCAACGAACAGATCAAAATAACAACAACTACTATGATTAATAGCAACAACAGCCACTATCACTGTAAAGATAAGATTAGTAAGAGTAATAATAATCGCAGAGGAAGCTCGAAGATGATGGATCTGGGATGTCATAATTTCAGTAGATCTGCTAGAAGTTTCAGCTGAAGATGGAGGACATCATGAACATCATGTAAGGGTTTTAATCTAAAAATGGAGTTGCATCTGTTCCTGGTGGATCTACTACTGAAGGTGAACAACTGAAGAAAAGAACTGAAGTTCAAGAATTAAAAAGATTAAATGAAGAAATCTTCGAAAGCTAGCCGAGAGGGTCGGTATTTTCTGAAGATCAAGAAGAGCAAGTGTTTTCAGAATAAGCTGAGATGGAAAAGCAAAACAGCAGTTGCAATAGAAATAGTAAAAACATCAATTTCAATGACTCGAGAAACGATCCTAGAATTATTCCTCCTCCTCCTGTTTAGTTCTAGAATGAAAACTAACAGTAGAAACTGTACATTAGCACCTGCAATAGCATCAGTCAGAAGTTGAATAGTTGTGATTTTCACTTGGATTTGGAATCTGAGAATGTTCAATCCAGAAGATCGTCTGTTCTGCATTATTCAAATCAATAATAACAAGATAACAATAATAATTAAGAGGAAAATGAGGAATATTATCAAGAACAATAGCAATATCCATACCCTTAAGGGTCTTCACAGGTCCATGTGCCTATGAATCTATCGAAAGGTTTAAATCTATCTGAGGAATTACAATGTCAAGTTCGTTTATTTGAAGATGGATTTGCAGTGTTAAGTATCAATAATGGAATAGAATTGCCATAAGAAGAAGAAAATGGAAAAGTTATTGCTGTTTCATAGAATATTCATTTAGATGCGGAATCGTTTGGATCTCAATCTGAATCATTTTCTGAGTTGAAAACACTCAATCTCTCGAATAGTCACAAAACAAAAGAACACCAAAAATAACATTAAGATATTCTTGCTAGTGCTTACGGCTTCTAGTCAGGATAAATCACTGAAAACTCACCAAATAAATCAGAAATTAGCTTTACAAATTAAACTTTTAGTAATTCTGTCAATGCTAGTAATATAAATGGAAATGTACTCTAGATGAATAGACAGTATCATAATCACAATAATAATCAAAATGCTTTTAATCTGAACAATCCAATGGGTGCTAATGCGAATTCTCTCAACAGATTAGATAACAATCATGCTGAAAATATCCATACTAAGATTAATCATTTTGACTCGCATTCCTCTTCTTCTTCACTTTCTCCTCGTAGGTGCTCTCGAAAGGATGATAATCAGCATAGATCTTCGAAATTAGAGAGTCCTTTAGAGGAGGTTAATCGAGGTATGACACACAGTGGATTTGGTGTGCCAAATAGTAGAGATATTTAGAAACTCAGTGAATCCGAATAAATCAAAGAAATGAAGAAAAAGGCTATCTATCAAGACCCACAAAGTTTCAACCAACAATATTCTTTTTCCCATCATCTCCAACAGCATTAAGTTTATCCTAGTTTCAGAGGAATAATACCTCAGGATCATATTGAAGAAAATATACAACCTAATTAGAATCACACCCAAGGATTTCACAATGTAGATTTAGAGTATTAAAGTGAAGAGCTGCTTAGCACTATGCAAGAGAATACTAGCTAACTCTAGAAGAATCTTAACAGCTTTGGCGACATCCGCCAAGAGTATTTCTCAGTGGAAAGTTCAGACACCTAGCAATAAAAATATTTTCAATAGCAAAACGGAGAATCGAAATAGCAAGAATTCAGAGAGGAAATGTGCGATGCATTCTCACTAGACCCTCGAAATAAGCAGACTGCGTTCTAGATTGCATCAATTGGATTGATGAATTCATAGGAAAAATGTGCATAAGGTAAAAAGAAAAAAGAAGAAAGTTAATTATTTTTCCATTATTAATTAAGATTTCGTTTTCAAGAAGATTAGTACAAATCCAAGGAAGAACGTCATCGCGATTTTAAAAATGATAGCGCTTATTCAACTCCAGTTGCAGAGACTACGGAATCCCTATTTTTCTAGCAAGGGACTTTAAATTAAGATAAGAAAAAACAGCAAGAAGATGAAGATGGTGATGATGTAGAATAAACTAAATAACAGCGTTTCCTGCCGAAAATACCAGATAATAACAATATAAATCCTTAAAAAAATGAAATCTTGCTTGAAAAGTACTCCCAAGAAGTTAAGAGACTGCAGTAAGAAAACTTTCTCTAACGACAGGAAATCGTAACAAACCTTCAAAATAATCCTTATTTTTCCTCTTGCATTGTATTCTCTATTTTATCTCTTTTTCTTTTTATTGGCCTTGCTGTAGAGCGAACTCAATGGGAAGTTATCTGGGATATAAGAGAGCAAGAGAGACGTTGAATTGGTTATATCCAGTTTGAAGCAGAATCTCGACTGGGTTACATCTCTTCTCAGAAAAAAGGAGGAAGATTACTTAACTCTATTTGAAAAATACGTAAAAAAAAAAGAAAGAAAAGTCTTCAAAAAGTCATGAATAATTTGAATGTTCTTGATTTTTCTTTTAGAATGGCGTTATCGAAAAAATGCAGCGGATCGAGTTCGCGAAGATCAGCAGCTACTCAGCAATAGGAAATAAGGAAAACACTCAATTGTATCATAATAATAGTGATTCTAACAATGATTACACTAAAAATCATGCAAATAATAACAACAACTCTAAGGTATCTACGACTAGCAAAAACAACAGAAGCAGCAGTAATAACAGCGGCGACGCATCACACTAAATGTCAGGAGTGCTTACAGAAAGCATCAGCAACAACAATAATAACTTCACATAACTACGAGTAAACTCCCTTTTCTTTTGTTATTCTTATCTTTAATGGATATGAGAAGTGTCATAATAAGTCTTTTTTTAAAATATTTGTAGCCTCCAATAGTGAGAAATGTAAAGCGGATAGTCAATTACGATGATCCCCATCAATTAGTAGGCAAGAACGCCAGCAATAGTAGCAGTAATCATGTTTCCAACGAGAACAGCAACATCTCTAACATTAGAGGTATGCCATCTTCGAATGTTTCTTCAATTCGAAGCCATCATTCGTTTAGCTCCCAAGAACACACTGACACAAATAAAAAGCATAATAGAATCAGCTTATCACCTTCAAGCTAGCAGAAAGGAATATATTAGGACTTTAGTGTGAAGATGCATTCAGGTTAGTAGTGTACAGATGAAAGAATATCTCAAAATGGATCTAAATCACAATTAATTGATTCCTCAAGAAATACAGAATCTACGAGAAATAGCAGCAGACACAGAGATCTTATGGATTCTTCGCTGTAACAACAGCAGATATCTTCATAATAATAGTTGAATACATATACAGCCGGAAGCGCTAATAACAAAATAAATGCAGCACCTATAAGTTCATCGATAATTCCAGTAAACATGGCTTCTCGAGGATACACAGATCAATTTAAAAAGCAGAAAAGCTACTAAAACACTTAAGGCATCGATGGCAGTAGTAATAAGCAATCCTTAGACGAGCTCCGGAGTTTCTGTTTACGCAAAAAATGAAGGAAATTGTTTAAAAGTTTAAAAAGACCAAATATTTATCACTTTTCACTTTGATTCTTCTTATACGTGTTAGATCACTTGTAATTAAAGACAAATGCAGACAAACATCACAAGGGGAGGGCTTATTTTTTATTTGAGAGGAATAAAAGTAACTTTGAATAGCTTGTTTGGTGGGAAATATCTTTATCTTGGCGTGCTTTGGTTTTTTTTGAAAATTTATCTTCCCACCTAAAATTGAAATATCCTCCTCGTAAATCTCGATTTTTGATTGGCGCTCATGGGGCTGTTTCGGTAGAATCAAATTCAATTTTTGAATTCCTGCGATTCCCTTTGATTTAATAGAGAAATCTGCTCATTCTCGCGGATTGATCATCCCCCTCTGATAATTACCAATAGTTTCTTCTTTATTTTTATTTTTAAGTGAGAGAGAATCCTTGTTTTTTTTTCCAAAAAAATGAACGACTCCTTACTGAGCAGCAATCCGAATCCGAACTAGGAGGATAACATAAGTGTTGTTGTCCGTATCCGTCCCCTCAACGACAGGGAAAAAAAGTAGAACGCTAAGTCGATTCTATCGATCGATAACTAGGATTCACGTAAGATCTGGATCGACTGCAAACCGGAGCCAAAATACTACATTTTCGACGATGTCATAGACGAGCATATCGACTAAGCTGCAATCTTCGAGAGAGTCGGCAGGAGACAAGCAGACTACTGCTTGAATGGTAATTTCAAAAATCCTGCAAAGAGGATAAATGCAGTTTTTTTTCGGATTTTTTCAGTTTCTTTTAATGTTTATTTTTTTGAATAAAAAAAGGATACAATTCGACAATTTTTGCATATGGTCAAACTGGTGCTGGAAAAACCTACACAATGCTAGGAAAGAGTGATGAGCAGAGAGGGCTGCAGCCGAGAGTTTTTGAGCATCTCTTCAGTGAGTTACTGAAGTTCGAGAGTGCCCGTGTGAGATGTACTTATCTGGAAATCTATAATGAACAAATCATCGATTTAGTAAGACATTTTTTAAGATTATCCAAGAAAAAATTCCAGGGGAAAGTTTAATGTGTTTTAAATGTCATAATATCATATTTGTCTGTAGTTTTCTCAATCTGGATGCACTCTACTCGTGAGAGAGGACTAAAAGAAGGGTGTATACATTGAAGGACTTAGTGAAGAGAAAGTAACAAGTGCAGAACAAGCCATTGAGTTATTAAACACTGGAGCCCGAAACAGACACGTGTCCGCCACACAAATGAACTTCGAATCGTCTCGCAGTCATTCGTTGTTTTCATTAACAATAGAAACCAAAGTAACATAAAATGGATTTAAAGTTTTAAAATATAAAAATAAGCTCTTTAAATGAAATAAAGGATTTGAAATAAAAAATTTAAATTTGAAAATCACACTCAGTCAAAATATACGCATTGGTTCTCCTGTTTTGAATTTTTACATTCATTTTATTATGAAAAAAAAGGAAAAAGAGATGGACATACAAGAAGAAAAAATCAAGTGTTCTAAATTTCATTTCGTCGACTTAGCTGGTTCAGAAAGATAAAATCTCACAGGAGCTGCTGGAGGTACTCTTAAAGAAGCCTCCAATATTAATAAGGTAAACAGAAACATAGCATAAGAGATAAGAAGAAGTTACATTTATTTTTAAAATATCTTATTATTATGAATGAGATTCATTTTTTTCCCTTTATTTATCTAACAAATCCTATTAAAATTGAACACTAAAATATCCTTGATATGTTTGTTTTTACAGAGTCTAACTGTGCTGGGCTGTGTTATTAATGCCCTGGTTGAAGCAAGTACATCATCCAAGGGAAGACATATTCCTTACAGAGATTCAAAGCTCACCTTTATCTTGAAAGACAGTCTAGGTGGAAATTCTAAAACTTGTATTATCTCAGCTGTTAGTGATGCATCTATTTCCTTTTAAGAGACCCTCTCAACACTGAAATTCGCCTAACGAGCTAAGCTCATCAAGAACAAAGCACAACTCAACGAAGAGAGTTGCGTGAGTGATGTTCGAGTACTCAGAGAAGAAATCAAGTAACTGAAAATGCGGCTAACTTAACTGAGAGTCGCCGAGCCATCTGTAGACTAATAATTTGCATTAGGAGAGCTCAAAGAGAGGCTACGAAGAGCAAACGAGGAATGTTCTTAACAAGAGAAAGAATATTAGTTATAAATCAGTGCCTTAAAAGCTGAAAGCAATAAATTCACCAAACTCATCACTGACATGACAAATCAATTCAATTCTAACTTAGCTTATGATATCTCCTCCCATTTGATTATCGCATCGCAGCACCACAAGCTGAATAGAATCATCAATAGATCTTCATCGTCTTCCTAAATTTCAGCGAGTGCTTAGATGCAAGAAGAAAAAGACGCAAATTACGACATCGAAGACACTGAAAAGTTATGCAAGAATCGCAAAACGAAAAGACAGTAAGACTTCTAGAATAGTGAAGCTTCTTAGAATGAGCAGCAAGACGACTAATTCATTTCGGAAGAAGACGAAGAAAATAACAGGAATATTTAGATTGACGAAGATCCTGATGATGATATCCTAGAGAATCGCATCGAACTTGCGAATCTTAGATAAAAAGACATGCAATTTGTGGATTCTCTAGATGGACTCATCGCTAAAATGGAGCAATCCATCCAATCGAGAAGAACTCTCGCATAGGCACTTAATGAATAAGGTATTTTAGTGATATATTTGATATTAAATTTACTTAACTTTTGTTTGTAAAAGGCATGATGAACGATTGGACAACTCCTGAGAAGATGAGAGCATGCGAAATAGGGATGAAAAGCTTAAGAGAAGAGTACGTACATTAGTTATCGTGCTTACAACGAGAACTAAGAGAAACAAAAGCTCAAAAACGATAATTAGAATCATAAATAAATACTGAAAAAATGTTGAATTAATCCAAATAACGATCAGAATCTACTGGGGAGTTAACTGGCAGAGGCAGAAGCAGCAGTACTAACAATATTTACACTTAGTAAGAGGGTGATCTTATGAAAAAGTTAGATATTTCTGAGTAAGAAAAGCAGCAATTACGATTTGAAATCCAACAACTCAAAGAGCAGTAGCAATCACAGCAATAACAGGAGGCGTAGCAAACACAGATCTCAAGTTAATTGCTGTCATTGCAGGAATAATTATCGTAAAAGCAGCAAATGGAGGAATTACTTCGTGAGAATGACTCACTTCGCGGCAGGGTTTAGTAGTTAGTATCCGAAGTAGAAGATCTTATGAACAGCAGTGTCGCGATGCTGGATGAGACTGCTCAATGGGAAATCGATAGATAATAAGAAAAAAATGAATTCTAAACTCAAATTGACAATCTCATCGATACTGTTCAGATGCTCACAACTGATAGAGACACATTAGATGAAGAACGAAAGCATCTTTAAGATTAGCTGAAGAGGATGGAAAATGACAGAAAGGAAGAAGAATTGAGGGCTTAAAACGATTAGATTATGGAGTTGAATAAGAGAATCGAGGAATTAATCGCTGAGAATGCAAGAATTGCTGAAGAAAAAATGCAGATTTTAGGATAATATGAAGCTATTGTGATGGACTAAACTGAAGTTTAGAAGAGTTTTGAAAGAGTCAACGTCGATAGGGAACGCGCTTTGCAGGAATGTGATGGATTACGAAGAGATAATGCAACGATTTTAGGCGATTACACTAGTATCATCGAGGATCTGAAGATTGCAATGGAGAATTACGATAATCTAAAGCTTGAGAATGATAAATTCATCGAAGTTAACGGTAGTTTGAAGAGCTAACTCGAAGAATTCATGAAAAACAAGTAAACAATGCTGGAAGAAAATCAAAAAGTTAAGACTGAGAAGAATGAATTCCAAGATTCCGCTGTTAGATATTAGCAAATTAATAGCAGTTTAAATGAAGAAAATGAATCCTTGAAGACAGCAGCTGGGTAATTATTGGACTTAAATGATGTATTGCAAAAGGAGAAGGAATCGATGGAGAAGGCTTATTAGGTTTTGAAGTAAGAAAAAGAAGAAATAGCTGATGAAAATGAATAAATCAAAGTGAATTTAGAGTCAATAATACTTGAAAATGAAAGTGGTTCTAAGGCAGAGAATGAAAGGCTTCAGGAATAGATTGAGGAATTCAAAAAGGAGGTGTAATAGGAGTAAGTTATGAATAGTAAGTTGTTTGGAGAGAACTAGGGATTGGAAGTGGAAATTGAAAAATTACGTGAATAAATCAAGGAACTTGTGAAGAAAAACTAGGAATTATTGGATAATCTTGAGGTATTAACAGAGAAGAATAGTAAATTAGATTTGGATATTGCGGAAAGCAAAGAGGAGAATGTTAAAATGTAGGTTGCAAATGAGGATTTACTCGCAAAGTTAAAGATGATTCAAACGAGCAACGGGGAAAGTATTCAAGTGAATGAAGAATTGTAGGTTGAACTTGAGAAACTAACAGAGGAAATTATTGGTTTGAAAGATTAAATTGAATCTCTTGAGTAGAATGTTAGAATTCTAAGTGAGAAGAACAATGAAATGAATGAATAGAATGAGAATTTAATGGAGGAAAATAAAGAATTTAGGAGTTAAATTGAAGGAGAATAAGCTAAGAATGAACAAAGTGTTTAGGAAAATGGCAATTAGAATATTGAAATTAGTAGACTGAGTGGTTTGGTTGAAGATCTCAAAGAAATCAACGCTGAAAGAGACCAAGAGAACGAAAAAATTAGAGTTGAAAAGGAAGAATTGCTGGCGGATATGGAGGGTTTGAAGACTGAGATTTAGAAGATTCAAAGAGCAAATGGAGACCTTTAGATGGAATAGATTTCCGAAGTTGAGAGGAATAACAACTTGATGATGAACAACGAGCAATTAATTGCTTAAAACACTGAGTTAAAAGACCAAATAAGTGTGCTAAATAGATTCTAAGAAGAACTCAAGAATCTGAACAGTAATTTCGCTGAAGATGTTCAAAAAATTAAGAATGAAAAGGAAGTTCTTAGGGGATAGATTGAGGATCTGAAGAACTAGCATACTTTGGATGATTCATAGAAGGAAATGGAGTTCTAAGAGATGTAAACTGAGATGGGAAATTAGACACAAGAACTTAATGATAAACTTACCGAATAGCATGAAAAGATGGCTAAACTAATTGAAGAAAAGGAGACATTATAACTATTCAATGGCAAGCTTCAAGCTGAGATTGAACAAGTGAAATAAGAGTTAGAATCTATGTAAGCTGAGAACAATACTTCTAAAGAGAAACTCGACTAAATGGCTTCATCAAGTAACGGCATTCAACGATCGAATAAAGACCTTTAGAATTCCTACAATTCCATTCTGGAAGCGAACAAGATCTTATCGAACAGTAACATGCAAATCATCGGATAGAACAACATCATCAAAGTGCAA
>Ga0302284_1000786_pt1 | contig 14432 bp, 13 predicted proteins | sample III_Fen_E2_1_FD_198760 | JGI IMG/M metagenome (GOLD analysis project Ga0302284, IMG submission 198760) | Peat permafrost microbial communities from Stordalen Mire near Abisko, Sweden - III_Fen_E2_1 | ecosystem: Environmental > Terrestrial > Soil > Wetlands > Permafrost | place: Sweden: Abisko...
CATGAATGATTTCTCCTTCATTAAATACCTTGCTAGTTATCTTAATAACCATATTTTATCCTCCTAATGTCTTTAAAATTCAATTAATTATGTAAAAAAAATTTTCTTTCTTGATTTTGAATGTGGATTTTAAACTGTTTAGAATCTTTTGTTTGTTATATTATTTTTATATTATTTTATCTTTATTTTTATGAAAATTTATTACTTTTTTTTTTATTCAATGTTAAAAACCCATAATTTTTATTTAAAGTATTTGGAGGATTTCATAGATTTTATAGTAAGCTGAAGTAAAGTTTTAATTATGATATACGAAATCGAAAACACATAAATGACAGATATGTTGTAAAGGTTTTTGAAGAAGACAGAATAGCTGTAAGGGTTATCAATACAGATATAAACAACAAACTTAAATACTATGGAGTCCTAATAAATGAACGAGGTGGTATAAATGACTGAATTACCAGTTGCTCCAGTAGGAAGAATCATAAAAAATGCTGGTGCCCAGAGAATAAGCGACGACGCAAGAGACGAGTTAGCCAAAGTGCTTGAAGAGAAAGGTGAAATGATAGCTATAGAAGCTGTTAAACTTGCAAAGCACGCAGGACGGAAAACCGTTAAAGCATCAGATATAGAATTGGCTCTTAAAGCAGTCTAATTCTATTTCTTTTTTTATTTTCTTTATAATTCCTTGTTGAAATGATCGTATGATCTAATTTTTGTTTGAATTATTTTTTTAAAATAATTTCTAGTATGATTTAACATAAATTTTATACCAAACAGCAAATAATAACATTAATAATCTAAATAAATTAAACAATTTAAACTCATTTTATTTGGTGATTAATTTGACGAGAATATCCATATTAGACCATGATCGATGTCAGCCCAAAAAATGTAACTATGTCTGCATTGAATATTGTCCAGGCGTAAGAATGGAAGAAGACACCATCATAATAGATAAAAAAACCAAAAAACCAATACTTTCAGAGGAACTTTGTTCAGGATGCGGTATATGCACAAACAGATGTCCATTCAATGCTGTAAGTATTATAAACCTGCCAGAAGCCCTTGAAGATCCGATTCACCGGTATGGGCAGAACATGTTCGAACTCTTTGGATTACCGAACATAAGGGAAGGATCGGTTGTCGGAATACTGGGACCTAATGGTATAGGCAAATCTACCATTATCAAGATGCTTTCAGGAGAACTGAAGCCAAATCTTGGAAAATATGATGAAGAAGTTTCTTGGGAAGAAATTGTGAGTTACTTTAAAGGTTCTCAGCTACAATTATACTTCAAAAAACTTTCAGAGGGCGAGCTGAAGGTGGTTCATAAACCACAAATGGTTGATTTACTTCCTAAATTCGTTAAGGGAAACGTTCAAAAGTTAATGGAAAGCATAGATGAAAGAGGTGTAATGGAGGATGTAATGGATTACCTTGAATTGAGATCCATTCTTGGTCGGGATGTTTCAAAATTAAGTGGAGGAGAACTTCAAAGGGTAGCAATTGCTGCAGCAGCCCTTAGAGAAGCTGATTTCTATTACTTTGATGAACCAACATCTTGGCTAGATGTAAGACAGCGTTTAAATGCAGTTAAAGTAATAAGAAATCTTGCCGAGGCAGGAAAATCTGTAATGGTAATAGAACACGATCTCGCAGCATTAGATGCTATATCTGATTATGTTCATATTTTATTCGGCGAACCCGGAGCTTATGGTGTTGTTTCTCATATGAGAGGAGTTCGTGTTGGTATTAATTCGTATATAAACGGTTTTCTACGAGAGGAAAATGTTAGATTCCGAAAGCAACCCATTGTCTTTGATGTGAAACCTCCTGCACCAGATATTGAAGCTGAGATTCTTGCAGAGTATTCAAAACTTAAAAAATCTTATAATGGATTTAAACTAGAAGCAGACGAAGGTCAAATACAGCATGATGAAATTATCACAGCTTTTGGACCCAACGGTATTGGTAAAACTACATACGCTAAGATACTCGCAGGAGTTACCAAACCTGATAAAGGCAAGATCAATAAGAATGTATCCATAGCTTATAAACCACAGTACCTTGTATCAGACTTTGATGGAACTGTACAAGAACTTCTCATAACAACAGCCCCAACGTATGGCACCAATATGTTCAAAACTGAAATACTAAAACCTTTCTCATTAGAGGCTTTACTTGACAAGGAAGTGGATGAACTTAGTGGAGGGGAACTTCAGAGGCTTTCAGTAGCGGTTACATTATCAAGGGGATCTGAAATATACCTCTTTGACGAACCAACAGCATTTTTAGATGTTGAACAGAGACTAAAAGCTGCTAAAGCTATTAAAAGGGTTGTTGAAAGTCGTAACGCTGCTGCAATTATCATAGACCACGATATTGTATTTATAGATTATATTTCTGATCGTGCAATGGTCTTTGATGGCGAACCCGGTGTAAATGGACATGCTTCAAGTCCAATGAACCTCAGATTTGCAATGAATAGTTTCCTGTCTTCTGTTGGAATCACCTTCCGAAGAGACAAAGAAACTAAAAGACCTCGGGTTAACAAGCTTGGAAGTTATCTTGACAGGAAACAGAAGGAAAAAGGAGAGTATTACTATTTGGAAAGTTGAATTTTTTTTCTTCTTTTAATCATCGATTATTTTTTTTGGTTTCAATCTACACAAAGATAAACATAAAATCTATATTTAATTATAACTATTTTTAATGACCTTGAAAATAAATAAGACTAAATAATGTCTGATTTATAATCTCTTTTAATTATAATTATTCCTATTGATTCAAGGTGTATTTTCATGGCAAAAGAAGATAAAAAAAACCTTAAAAGATTACAAGAAATTATTAAAGTTCTATCCAAGTATGAATTTGGTTACCTGATAGAGAAAATAAAACTGAAACACAAAATCCCATTCGTTGGCCCATCCTATGATTATGAAACACTGGAAGAATTAGATGAAACTACACCGAAGAGATTGAGACTTGTTTTACAGGAGTTGGGCCCTACATTTATTAAGTTAGGTCAAACACTAAGTACACGCCCTGATCTCGTTGGAAGAAAAATAGCCAGTGAGTTTACCAAATTACAGGATGATAATCCTCCCATTGAATTTAATGTTATTAAAAGTGTCATTGAAAAGGAACTGAAATCACCACTTGAAGAGATTTTTAGTAATTTTGATGAAAAACCTTTAGGATCTGCATCTATAGGCCAAGTTCACAGTGCCGTGCTTAAAACAGGGGAAAAAGTAGCTGTTAAAGTTCAAAAACCTGGTGTGGAAGATTTCATTAGAAGTGATATTTCTATAATGCAGTTTTTAGCAAAGAGAATCGATAGTTATGTGCCCCAATTTAAAATATACAATATTCCAGCTATTGTTGAGGAATTTAAACGTTCAATTTTGAAAGAAATTGATTATGAAAATGAGGCAATAAACCAAAAAAGGTTCAGCTACAACTTCAGGGAAGATGACACCGTTCATGTTCCCAAAATCTTTAGCGATTTATCCACATTAAAAGTGATTACAATGGAGCTTATTGTTGGAAAGAAGATTTCTAATGTTACTGAAGCTGAAGGTTTTGATCTAAAGTTGATTGCGGAACGTGGAGCAGTATCATATTTTAAGCAAGTTATAGAATATGGATTTTTTCATGCCGACCCCCATCCATCGAACATATACATCTTAGACAGTAATGTAATATGTTATATTGACTTCGGAATGATGGGAGTTTTAGATGATGAATTCAAGCAGAACCTTGCAGAATTAATCATTTACTTAATTGATAACAATGTTAATGGGATGATCAGCCAGTTAACCTATATGAATATGATAGATGAACAAGTCGATACAAAATCTTTGAAGTATGACTTAACTGATATGATGTACAAGTACTACGGAACAGAATTGAATGAAGTTCATGGGGGAATGAACGATTTGATACATCTTATGAGAAAGTACAATGTTTCGATGCCTAGAGAATTTGTTCTGCTTGCTAGAGGTATTGGAATGGTTGAAGAGACAGGAGAAAAGTTAGATCCTACCTTCAATGCTGTCTTAGTTTGCAAACCTATAATTAAACAAGTAATAAGAAAAAAACTTACTCCTATGAACTTTATTGACTACATAAAGAAAAATATCATTGAAATGGAACATATTTTGAAGAGCGTGCCATTAACACTTAACAAAACCCTATACAAACTTGAAGAAGGGGATATAAAGATAAAAGTTGAACATGAGGGTTTGGAAAGGATTACCAACAAATTATCGGTTGCATTAATACTTTCAGCTCTGCTTATAGGTTCGTCTATGATCATGACAACCGACAATGGAATTTTAATGATTAAATTTCCATATTTAGGGGTTTTAGGATTTGTTATAAGTGCAGTTTTAGCTATTTTCCTTGTTATATCCATTCTAAGAGATAGAGGCATATAATTAATTCTTGAATATTTAATAAATTTGTCTTTATTTCATTGCAAATTTTCTCTCATCAAAGAAATTTTAAAAAAAAATTAATGACATTAAAATAAAAAAATTTATTTAGAACCCATAAGAACCTTCATACCTTTAAGGAAGATTTCAACAAAATATTCGACGTGTTCGGGTGGTATTGAAAAACTCACACGAAGATATCTATGCCCAAAGAGTTTGCTCGTATAGGATCCTTCCCTAGTAAATACGTTTCTGTCGAGCAGGTACTCTGAGATCTCCAGAGGTGATACGCCAGTATCATTAAGGTCTATTGCAAGCATATTGCCCTCAGATGGGAACACTGGTATAAATGCACCTTCAACCTGGTCTACTGCCTTTTTGATTATATCTTGATTGGATCTTGTTGTGTTTTTGATACGACTCAGCCATTCTTTTTTGGATTTAAGTGCAGCTATGGCCCCTCTCTGAGATACAACATTGGTTCCAAGATCGTTTATTACTATAGTTTTGATGGATTTTATTACGTCCGGCACACCTATAACCGAACCAATCCGCATTCCCGCCATTCCGTATATCTTTGAGAAACTGTAAACTGTTACAGTGTGTTCTGGAGCAAATTTTGCCATGAGCTGATGATCCCTGGCAAAATCACGATATGTAACGTCATGTAGAAGGTAGATATCATTGTCGGTAGCAAGATCAGCAAAATCTTTTAATTCCGTCTTGGTATATGATGATCCAAGGGGATTAAGAGGATCAACTAGAGATACAAGCTTGGTGTTATCATCCATGTTTTCCCTTACAAGTTCTGGTGTGAGTTTGTAACCACACTCTGCATTGTAGATGGGTACCGACTTGACATGTTCACCAAAACGGCTTGCAAAGTTATCTATAATTAAATAACCCGGATCGCATGTTATAGTATTGTCCTCAGGTGCTAGAATATCATTAGTGCACAGATAAAGTGATTCTGTTCCCCCTGCTGTAATGAGGATATCAAACTCATGTTGTAGCTCTAAATCTTTTAATATAAGCTCTTTGAGTTCTGGAAAGCCTTCTGGTGGGGGATATTTATTATAATCACGTTTTTTGATGCTCTGCATCATTGAATCCATAATTTGATTCTCATCGTGAAGATGATTAGTGTTCTGACCCATCCAGATCATGTCTTTATCGTTGAAGACAAAATCAAAAAACTCATTTGCAGTTTTAAAGCCCTTTGGTATTATTCTTGCGGGTTTTGCATATTTTTTTGGTGAAATCATATTATCTCACAACACTTTTTATGGAAATTTATTTAAAAAAGCTGATATCCTAAGAATCTAATAATGATTCTCTAAATATCCATTCCATTTGTTCTATGTTTTTTTAGTATTATTTTGAGTTGATTTAAAATTATCGTATTCCAATTTGATATATGAGTAATTTATGACTTTAAGAGGATTTATCAAGATCAACTTCATAATTCCTCCCAAATATGTAATACAATAAATTTTAATAACAAAATTCTATTTTAACTTTGTTAGTCAACCAATATAACATATACTAACATTATATTCTTAAGTTATAAAAAAAATAAAACAATTAATAACCAGTGTATCATTAAATAATTAGATAAAAATTATAATTTGAAATAAACTAATAATAATGTTCAAAGTTGATGGAAGTCAATCAGCCAAAGTTTAAAACAGTATGTAATTGATGTATTTATTCAATTCCATGATCAACAATCCTAAAACGAGTCCTTAAACCTTCAGGTCTACTTCTATGCCTTTTTAATACTGCTGACCTTTCTCCAAGGCCATTGGCTCGGGTAAGTTCAACAACAATCTTGCTCCAGTATTTAAGGATAGTACCACCAACAGGTTCTATAACTCCTTCCCCATCAAAAACTGAATATATGTGATTGGTTATAACAACTGCTATATTGTGGTTTCTGGCTATTCTTGATAATAATGCCATCTGCTTTCCAAGTTCCCGGTTTGTCTGAGTGGAATCACCCTCCTTGAGTCTGTAGAGTGCAACTGCTGAATCCAGTATAATAATCTCAACAGTCTCACTCTTGGAATCTAAAAGATTTTCAATTCTTTTCAAAACTTCGATCTGTTCGTTAAAGCTGGTTGGTTCGAATATAATTATGTTATTTGCAAAGCTGTCAAATTGGTTGTTAGAAATTTGTTTCACCCTTTCTATTGACAATCCACCTTCTGTATCTACAAATATAGCTTTATCTCCCTTTTTAGCACAGCAGACAAGTAACTGTAAAGCTATATTAGTTTTTCCAGACCCAGGAGGCCCATAAAACTGAGTTAAACAACCTTTTTCGACACCTCCACCCATAATCACATCAATAGGGGACTCTGTAGGTATCTTTGTATTTTCATCCATGTCAGATAAAACCTTCATTATAATTCTCCAAACCTATCTAATAATTATAAATTAAAATCCAAACTTTTAAATTCTCTCATTTTCACTTTAGATCTAACGTTAGAATTCAAATTAATTTCTGAATAGATTCTAATTTATAATTGAATTTAATAACAGAAATAGATTTGCAGACTCACAGAACAATTTCCTTAAAGGAATATAACTTCTTTAGATCAAGTAATCATTATACACATTACATAAAAAAGTGAAATTTTATTATAAACCATTAATTATCGATTTAATAAAATGATGGTTTCCCGCCCCTTCACGCATCACTTTAGGAGGATAAACTGTCATATCAATTACTGTAGATGGAACTGCATGTTCACAGACACCCGCATCCATCATTATATCAATAGATGTTCCTAATTGTTCTAATACTTCTTCTGCAGATTCTGGAATATCATACCCAGACAGATTGGCGCTTGTACTGGTAATAGGAAAATCCCTTGAAAGATCCATACATACTTTATTATCTGGAATTCTGAGCCCTATTCTGTCAGAACCAGCGGTTAAAAGTGAAGATATGTTGTCATTTTTCTTTAAAATTAATGTGTAAGGTCCTGGTAAAATTTTCCTAATTATATTTTCAATTTTAATATCCATTAATGCAACCTTTTTTATATCCTCAATTCGGGAAAGACAAATCGATAAAGGCTTTGTTCTTGACCTCTTTTTTATAGAAAAAACCTTTAAAATTGCTTTTTCATCGAATATATTGGCCCCAATTCCATAAACTGTATCAGTAGGATAAACTATAATGGAACCCATCTTCAAAGCCCCACGAACAATTTCTATTTTATCAGGTTCTGGATTTGTTCCATCTATTTTAATGATCTTCATTAAATTAATCAACCCCTATCTTCTCTATCCAAAGTATATATCCCTTGATATTCATATTAATTTTATGCTGAACCGACTCAGACCACAAGTTAAAATGTTTCTGGATCCCTTAGCCAGGAGAATCCGTGTGAATCCAAACATACTGACCATACTAGGTTTACTTGTTAGTCTTTTATCTGCATATATGTTTGCAACTGGCAATCTGCTTACTGGTGGACTTTTAATAGCGTTGAGTGGATTTGTAGACATGTTAGATGGAGCAGTAGCAAGAAATAACTATCAGACAACTAAGTTTGGTGGAATACTGGACTCCACTGCAGACAGATTTGGAGATGCGTTTATAATTATAGGAATAATTTACGGCGGATATGTGAATTGGATCTTTGGTATTCTTGCTCTCCATGCATCTTTAACGGTTAGTTATGTAAGGGCTAGAGCTGAATCAGAAGGTATAGAATGCAATGTCGGTATTGCTGAACGTGCTGAACGTCTAGTTATAATTATGATTGGGGCATTTTTAAGTTATTTCACGAGCCTGCAGTTCTTTAATATGAACCCATTGGGAATAGCCATCGTTCTTATAATGATTCTTGGATACATAACAGTATTCCAACGTGTTTATCATTCATGGAAGGAACTTAAAAGTCTTTAAACCTTTTTGATGGAATTAATTTGAACAATTTTTATGATCGTTGCTTCTATTTTGTTAGATTTAATAAAAATTATAGCTATAATATTTTCATTGGTTTGATTTAAAATTTGATAATATTTTACTAATTATAAAAGTCTAAAGATAATTTTAACTGATGGGGGATGATAAAGTGGATGCTGTTGAAAGAATTAAAAAGGATATTGAGCTCTTTGCAAAAAATATAAAAGAAATAGAATCAATAAAAATTGATGAAGAAGAAGGCCGAGTTGTGGAAATGGCTATAAATTACAGGAAAGACACAGACTATTATCTGGAAAAAATGGATTATTTGACCTCATTCGGTTGTATTACATATGCACACGGATTATTAGATGCAATACGCCTTCTAAATGAACTTATATAAGATAGTGGTGAAGAAAGATTTAACCATGAATTTGGTTCTAAATAGTAAAGACTGGGGATAAAATGAGAAACTTATTCAAAAGGGAGTCGGTAGTTGAACAATACTCAAAGGAACATGTAGAAATGGTTTACGAATGTTTGCACCAACTAAATTTACTCCTGGAATACTTTTATAAAAACGATTTTGAATTCATCGACAAAAAGGTGGAAGAGATATCCAAAATTGAACATGATGCGGACGATATTCGGAGAAAAATGGAGATTGAATTCTTCAAAGGAGCATTTCTACCATTTGATAGAGAAGACAGGATAATTTTAGCAGAAGATGTTGACAGTGTTGCTGACATAATCCAAGAAACTGCCTATGGAATATGCCTGAGCAGGATCAATTTTCCTACCGGATACGAGGAAGACTTTTCAGATCTTATGGGATCTATAAATGAAACTGTAACAGCCCTAAAAAAATGTATCGAACTCTTGGATGAGGATCTTGGTGAGGCACTAACAAAGGCCCATGAAGTAGAGAGATTAGAGGATGCAGTAGATAAGATTGAAAGAAAGATACTTAAAAGATTATATATAAGCTATAAAAACCAGGAAATCAACATTCTTACCCAAATAGAACTAAAAAGTACTGTTTTAAGGCTAGGAAACATAGCTGACCGTGCTGAAAATGCCTCGGATCGTATCCCTATAATAGTTGCCAAGAGGAAGGGATAATCTCTTATTATATAAAAAAGTTTTAAATAAAAAAATGCCATCTAAAGACCTTAAAGATACTTTGAAAGATGCAGCATACGACCTAAAATTTCTTTTAAACCGCGGATACAGAAAGAAGGTTGCCTTAAATTTAGTTGCAAACAAATATCTTTTAAACAAGGATAGACGCAACTACTTGGCCAGAAAAGTTTTTTCTAATGAAAAATCCAGGGACCGATTTGTTAAAATCGCTGATATTAACGATATAAATAATAAAACTATTTTTATAGATGGTTATAACGTTCTAATATCAGTTGAGACTATCTGCAACCAAGAATTTGGTTCGCTTATAATGTGCGATGATGGTATTTTAAGGGACATTAAAGCAGTTTTTGGTAAGTATAAAACCACCACATCCACCGATACTGCTTTAAATTATATTATAAAATTTTTATATAAACATAACCCAGCGTGTATTTACTTTTTATACGATAGTCCGGTGAGTAAAAGCGGTGAACTTGCAAAGCATACAGATAATCTAATCAAAACCAACGGATTCAATGGAACTGCAATAACTAATAACAATGTTGATTTTGAACTTGTAAAACTCTCAAAGGACTATGGAGGAATAGTGGCAACAAGCGATGGTGTAGTGATTGATAAGGTTGATCACGTACTTGATATTCCTTATTGGATTTGTAAAACTTCAAAATATTATTAAATAGCAACCAAAATTTAGCAGAATAAGGAATTAAATAATCAAGATTCACAATACAAGAATAATATATTAATTTAAACTTAAAAAAATAAAGATTATGGATTAAATCTAATCCATGTCTTTCATTCTACCTTCGAGCATTTTTAAAACACCAGGTAGACTAGTGTATTCCATCTCATCTTGAGGTAATCTGTGTGGCTCGAATGGCCCATGTCTTCTCATGTACTCAGCGATTTCGGATGCTAAGTTCCTTGTCCTGTCAAATGAAGGATCATCGAACAAGTCTAGTGGTCCAATGAGTTCTGAGTTGTTTATCTGGAATCCAAGAGCAATTACCCGTGGAGGTCCGTCAAATCTTACGGGAATAGCGTTTCTCTGGGCTACAGGCATTAATGGGCCGTTATGAGAACCCCTCATCCATCCGCTTACAAGGTGCGGGAATGCGAAAGGTTCTACAACTTCTCCAGCTGCAGGGAATCCTGATTGTGATCTTACTATTGCAACTGGGTCGTCCTTTCCAATGTACTTTCCAGCCATCAGGTTTAGTCTTTCAGTGCTTATTGAAGCAGCTATTTCGTTGTCACTCCTTCTAGTAACATGTTTTATAACATATCTGCCTGTTGAGCCTAGTAGTGCAAGTGCATCGTACATCTCGTCAGGACATGACATTGTAACTTTTTTGTGCTCAATAACATCAAATATCTCGAAATCATATCCTCCGTGGAGTGAAGGGTCTATAACAAGTCCAGCTGTGTTAAATGGATCTGCAAACATTCTAAATATGGGCATGTTAAATGCTCCGGGTTCTGTTTTATCACAGCAAAAGACTATAACAGGGTCTGAAGGTCTTTCCTTAAATTCCATCTCAGCACATCCAGGACCCATTCCCTTGATGTTACCTGAGAAAGTATCTGAAAGAAGATCTTGGCCTGCACCATAAAGTTTAAGGCTTTTTGCAACTTTTGTTGCCTCTATAAATGCATTCCATGCAAGTTCATGAACTTCTTCATATTCTTCACCGTTTCTGTGGGTCATTATCAAGTCTATGTCATCACCACAGTTGGTTATATGGTAATCCACCAAAAGTTCTTCTTCCTTTGCTTTAGAAAGTATTTCATCACATTTGTCAAGCAAAGCAACATGAGTCTTTGCATGTCCAGCTATACTGCCGACATCCGCCTTTATTACACTAATAGTAGTTTTCATACAAATATACCTCCAAAATTTATGATAAAAATTTTTAAAACAGCATTTGTAGGCAATTAAAAGGTTATTGAAGTTGAGTCACTGTTAAAGTAACCAAATTCATATTCAAAAAATTGACCTAAAAACAGCCTAAGCTGTCAATATCAACTTATTCTATGGAATAGTTTATGAATAGAAATCCTTATAAAAGTTACTATACAAACTCGTTGAATTGAAAATATCGTATTAAAAAAATTGAGATTTAAAAGCTAAAAAATAAATTATCAAGTTTTCAAAAGTTTGTATCTTATTTCATCTGCCATTTCCATAGTTTTTGATGATCCTCCAAGATCAGGAGTTAAAACCTTATTTTCACATATAACGTCCAGAAGTGCACTCTCAAGTTTTCTGGCTTCATCAGGTTCTTCTAGATAATCCAACATCATCACAGCAGATAAAATCATTGCTGACGGATTTGAAATTCCAAGACCAGCTATATCTGGTGCAGAACCATGTACAGGTTCAAATAATGCATTATAGTCCCCAATATTTGCAGATGGTACCATACCAAGACCCCCTACCAGTCCCGCCCCTTCATCAGAAAGTATATCACCAAATAGATTCGTTGTAACCATTACATCAAAATCATTCGGATTGGTTATTAGTAACATAGCAGCAAGGTCAACGTATTTTTCATCAGAATCTAATTCTGGAAAATCTTCACTTATTTTGAAAAATGAGTCCCTGAAAATTCCATCGGTCTTCTTTAAAACGTTGGCCTTATGAACTGCTGTTACCCTATTTCTACGTGTTTTTTTGGCATATTGAAAAGCAAACTTGCATATTCTCTCTGATGCTGACCTTGTAACAACCCTTAAAGCTGTTGCACCTTCATTTGTGTATTCTTCAATACCAGAGTAGAGACCCTCTGTATTTTCCCTTATTATTACTATATCGAGATCATCAAAAATACAATTTATACCAGGATATGATTTAACCGGTCTTAAATTAGCGTAGAGATCTAATTCTTTCCTTAAGCTTATTATTGCACTTTTATGACCTGGTACAGTTGTTACAGCCCCAAAAAGTGTTGCATCTGCTTTTTTTGCAGTTGATAATGTTTCATCGGGAATTGTGGTTCCAGTATCCTGATAGCATGCATCTCCAGCGTATGCCAACTTATAATCAAATTCAATATCTAGTGCTTCAAGTACGTGTAAAAGCGCTTTAGTAACTTCGGGCCCAATACCATCTCCGGGAATTAAAGCTAATCTGTACATTTAATCACCCTTTGTTTAAATATTAATATCAAAGAATTGTGTATTTAATAATATCATTTCTAATTATTATGTATTTCACTATTTCAACCAATAAACCAATAATAAGCAGATTCAGATTAGATATGTAACTTTAAAATATTTAGCTAATGAAATTCCTTTCATAATCAAAATATTTTATTGATTTACTTCTTTAAAATAATGAATTGAGTATTAAAGTATTTATTTGAGGTTTTAATCCATCTAACCATTAATTTCATCAAATTCTATATGAAATGATCATAAACAGATTCTAAGGAATAACATAATTTTCTTACTCTTTGGTTCCTTCATTATTTCATATGTTTGAAATATTTATTAACTACAAATAAAGACTCAATTACAAAATACAGTTACTATCCAGAACATATTAAGACAAAAAAGATTGGAAATTTAGTTCTGCTGAACGTTTTATTAAACATATTAATGAACTTATCTACACCTTGCTATTAATCAGAGAGCAATCCTGTTAGTCTGTTTTATTTATGATAATCCTGGATTGAAGTTGAAATAGAAGAATAAAAGTGATTTTGTGGAACTTGAAGTATAGAAGTGTATTTCAAAAGGAATGGAAATATGGCAGCAACTTTAGCATTTCACCAGAAGGAGTAAGACTACTGAAATATTTTAATACAACACATAATTTTATGATGATTCCCTAAGAGACTGTATATGGATTGTAAGAAATATATTTATTGCATGAATAACATAATTCGATGATTTTCTTACTCTTTAGTAGAGATCCAATATTAATTAATATTTCTATAAGTTTATTTATTACTATTTTAATCTCCCACATATTATTATTTTTCCGTAAATATTCGGTTAGTATGCAAGCAACACACCTTTATGATTTGGTTAGTATCCACATATTTATTTAGATAAAATTAGTAGATATTATAATTTTATGAATATGCAGGGCTATCTAAAAATAAAAATATTAACACCATTATTTTAAATCGTGTTAAAAAATAACCTGTCTACTTTTAATTTTATTTAAATATATTTAATGATAATATATCACGTCCAAGCCAACCAATCTAAAGAAATCTATCTAAGATACTTGGAAACTAAAATTGATATATATAATACTTATATTAATTTGTTAATAAAGATGAATAGTTATAAGAGGTGTTTTATTGAATGATTGGAAATCTATAATTTTAGGGATTATTATAGCACTAATTCTAAGTTTGGGACTGGCAAAAATTGTTATTGGTGGACTTATTGCGGGAATTATAGGGTTTTTAATAGCAGGACTAATCGTAGGTTATTTAACTAATAGTGATACTGAAAATGTTGCAATTAATGGAGCAATTGTAGGATTTGTAGGAGGCATTATTTTCATTTTAATTGGAACAGTTATGGATAGATTTATTTATAATACTGGAGCAAATGCAGCTTTGTTTAGTATGTTTATTGCAGAAGGATTTCTAGTTGGAATAATAACAGGTATTGTTTACGGAGTTATATCTGCAATTGGAGGAGTCATTGGTGTTTATATAAAGTCTAAAACCTAAATAATCGTTTTTTTTATTCAGAGATGCCATATAATGGATTTGATTCCTTTTTAGATTATATGAATGATGATTGTTTGTATTTCTTCTTGCTGTCTCGCTCGTTCCTTTTCTTTTTAAGTTATAGGCTGCTGAATGCTTCTGCATCCTCAAATAAAAATAATTTGGGAAAATTAAATTTGTAATATCGCGGAAATGCAATTCATTCCCTGGCCTAGTGCGAGATTCGTCCTT
>Ga0302284_1000792_pt1 | contig 14401 bp, 10 predicted proteins | sample III_Fen_E2_1_FD_198760 | JGI IMG/M metagenome (GOLD analysis project Ga0302284, IMG submission 198760) | Peat permafrost microbial communities from Stordalen Mire near Abisko, Sweden - III_Fen_E2_1 | ecosystem: Environmental > Terrestrial > Soil > Wetlands > Permafrost | place: Sweden: Abisko...
ATACATAGTTAAAACATAGATAATACATAGATAACACATATTTATTTAGATATGTATTATCTATGTATTATGGTTGTAATAAGAATGTTTTTCGTGTATTTTTTTCTAAAAGGGGACTAAAAGGGGACTAAAGGGGGTACAAAAGGGGAACCGGAGGTTAAGAATTGAATTTAAAAGAATTGTCTTGTCTATCAAGTCCAGAAGTAGTAAAAAAAGCTGAACTGTAACCTCAACTTCGTAAATTTAACCAAACCAAATTTCAAACAGATTTTAGTAGCCCATAAAAAAAGAGCTTAAATCTGCTTTTATGGGCTTTTAAATTTTACAAGATGTACTTAGCTGAAGGCTTACCGAACAGGATTTTAAAAAGCTGATTTTATTTTATTAGGCAGAGGATGTCTCGTTTAATTGGTTTATATCAATAGAAATAAAACAACCTGACATTTTTTAGTGTCAGGTTGTTTAAAATGTCTTATTAATCATGATCATTAAAATTCTTTATCTCTTCTTTTTTAAAAGGATCCTGAACAGCAGAAAGCAAATAAATAGAATGGCAAATCCTGCAAAAAAACTTAAAAGTGAATCCTCATTCAAATTACGGAAAGAAAGTCTTCTGGACAAAACGGCAATAAGTATCAGTGTGATTCCGAGAACAGAAATAAGTGAAGCTGGTAATGGCTTTTTCATACGATTTCTTTAAAATAATACAGGAATGCAAACAGAAAATCTTTTTATTGACCGAAAGGCTTTTGGTTATCACAGCTGATATTTTCGCCGGGTGAAACTTTGAAATATTTACAGAAGCACTGATAATATTGATACCTGTAGGAGGTTTTTGCCATTTCGGTACCTGATCCACATTCCACACCACCGTTAATCACATTCACTGTAGCGCCGAATCCCGGAATGCGTCCCTTCAGCGAGTCGTTATGCGTAGGTTTCCAGTTTCCGTTCATAATGTTATGACACGAAGGTTTTGGATATTGTGGGGTCATCCAGAACCAAATGGCAGAGGCAAAAGACAATACAGGATCGGTTGCCAGATATTCGGGATGGTTTAACAGGGAGTCTTTTGAGCCGTACCAGGCTTCACTGAATTGTCCGTAATTATAGTTCCAGCTCAATTGTTTGGGACCTCTGCCCATATAACTCTTTCCTGTTACCGGGGGGTAATTCTTTTTTGTAATGTCGGCATACGTATTTTTAGTACTGTCTTCATTTTCATTCACAAAATAAAGTCCCCACTTAAAATACCCCCCGGGAGCTTCCGCCCATCCGCCGCTTGTTTCCTGTGCAATATTGGCCAGAAAAGCTGCTAATTCGCGCTTTTGGGTAACAGATTCTCCGGATAAGAATTCCGGGAAATAGCGTGCTGCCTCAACAAACGCTTTAAATGAATAAAAATCAACAGAAGTGTTTTTTTTTATCTTTCCATTTATTCCGTGACGGTTTGGAAAAAGCTCGTTCCACTTTGCCTCTGATAGGAGTTTACTAACAGATGTTTTACCATGCCTGTTCGCCGACCGGATTAATGGTTCTTTAGTTGAGGATGATTGAGAGCATGCATTGAGGGAGAGACTTAAAATAAAAATAAATATAATATTTTTCATAAAACGATATTTTGATGCGCCTTTTAAGTGTGGAAAAAAAGTAATTAACGATCTATGATTCAATTGAAAGTAATTAATTCTAAAAGATAATTTGAAATCTTAGTTTAATGACATCTCAGTTTGAAATGATATTTTAAATAAAAAATGCCACAGAAATCTCCTATGACATTCTTTTTTTGAGATTTCAACCCTTCAAAATGATTTAAACTTCCAGCTTTTCCAGCTTCAAACATTTCAGACTTTTCATGCATGTAGCAATGGACTTAGTAATGCCATCGGCATCCAATCCTAACATAGCATACAATTCCTCGGGTGTGCCATGTTCAATAAAACTATCAGGGATACCTAACCGTTTTACATTTGTCGAGTAGCTGTTATCAGAAAGAAATTCAAGTACGGCACTACCAAATCCACCCTGAATCACTCCATCTTCTATGGTTATGATCTGTTTGAATTTTTTAGCGATTTCATGAAGCATTATTTCGTCCAATGGTTTCAGAAAGCGAATGTCGTAATGTGCAATAGAAGTATTGTATTCTTTTTCAATTTGTTCAATCGCCTTTTGAGCGGGTTTAGCCATTGTGCCAATTGTAATTACTGCCAGATCATTCCCTTCTTTCAGGCATTCTCCTTTCCCAACAGGCAATGCAATCATGGGTTGACGCCAGTTGATAATGGTGCCTTTTCCACGTGGATAACGAATAACGAATGGACCCATATCCGGTTGTTGCCCTGTAAACATTAGATTACGAAGCTCAATCTCATTGCGGGGTGCCGAAATTGTCAGTTGAGGAATGCAACGCATGTAAGCCATATCAAAAAGTCCGTGATGAGTCGCCCCATCCGAGCCTACTATTCCGGAACGATCCAGGCACATTACAACGTTCAGACCCTGCAAAGCGACATCATGAATTACATTATCATACGCCCGTTGCATAAATGAGGAGTAAATATTGCAAAAAGGGATCATGCCTTCTTTTGCCATTCCGGCTGAGAAAGTAACAGCATGTCCTTCGGCTATTCCGACATCAAACACACGTTTAGGAAGAGCTTTTTGCATAATAGTCATGGAGCATCCGGATGGCATGGCAGGTGTAACACCTACTATTTTATCGTTTTCCAGAGCCAGCTCAAGCAGTGTCTCACCAAATACTTCCTGAAAGAGTGGGGGAGTTGATACGTTAGATACAGTTGTATTCCGTTCGCCTGTTTCAACATCAAATTTGCCGGGAGCATGCCACAGCGTAGCTGATCTTTCAGCAGGCTCATACCCTTTGCCTTTTTTGGTAATGCAATGCAGCACTTTTGGTCCCTTAAAGTCTTTAATGTCCGATAATATTCTCACCAACCCTTCCACATCATGACCATCTACCGGACCAAAATACCGGATGTTTAATCCTTCAAAAATGTTGTTGTGGTTGGTAAGGGTTGCTTTTATGCTATTATTAAATTGTGTAATTCTGCGTATATTATCATCAGTGATAATATTCATTCTCTTTAATAGATTGGCTGCTTTGAACCGAATTTTATTATAGGTTTGCGAAGTGGTTATGTCAACAAGATATTGTGTAAATCCTCCCTGTACCGGATCAATGGCCATTTGATTATCATTGAGAATAATCAACAGGTTGTTTTTGTCTACCGAAGTATTGTTCAGACCTTCGAAAGCCAGTCCACCTGTCATAGCTCCATCACCAATCACTGCCACTACATTCCGGTTCTTTTCATTTTTTAATAAAGATGCTACCGACATGCCTAATGCAGCCGAAATAGAAGTGGAAGAATGACCCACACCAAATGCATCATACTCACTCTCTTTGGGGGAAGGAAAGCCGCATAACCCTTTAAACTGGCGATTTGTATGAAATCGATCCCTTCGTCCGGTCAGAATTTTATGACCGTAGGCCTGATGACCAACATCCCATACAATCCGGTCATAGGGTGTGTTAAAAACATAATGTAAGGCCACGGTAAGTTCCACAACCCCTAAACTGGAGCCTAAATGTCCCGGATTCTTTGAAACTTCATCGATGATAAATTGCCTCAGTTCAGTGCAAACAGCCGGGAGATTATTTTTATTAACTGCTTTTAAGTCAATCGGTGAGTTGATATTGTTAATATAGTGATAGGTTCTTTTTTTCATGATATTCTCGAAATTACTTGCAAAAATAATAAAATTTTGCCGTCATTATTCATTTTACTTAGCTTATCTTATTCCTGTTGTTGTTTTTTATATAACACATTTGGGCTTAAATTGATCAAATTATGTCAAAATATGATTTTCTCGCATAAAATCAGCCTAATTTCTTACAATTTGAATATAAATGACAATTATTTCTTCCAAACTTTTTGAAAATACAAATTCTTGCACTATCTTTGCTGCCGAAAATATAAAACATTATGACTTCTCAACGCATTTATACTAATCTCGTGCTCGTCGTGCTTCTTTTGGTCAATAATCAGAGGTGAGATGGTAATGTGTATACATGTATTTTAAATACAAAAAAAACCTTTCTCACCATAACGGAGAAAGGTTTTTTATTTTTGAATGAGGAAGATAAACAAGATTTTTGAAAAACTATCGATATGAAACACGAATTAAGAAGTACAACCACAACTGACGGCCGTAAGATGGCAGGAGCACGCTCACTTTGGCGTGCTAATGGAATGACTGATATTCAAATGGGCAAACCCATTATTGCTATTGTAAATTCGTTTACTCAGTTTGTACCCGGGCATGTCCATTTGCATGAAATCGGGCAGAAAGTAAAAGCTGAAATAGAAAAACTCGGTTGTTTTGCCGCTGAATTTAATACCATCGCTATCGATGATGGAATTGCCATGGGACACGAAGGAATGCTTTATTCACTACCGTCTCGTGATATTATTGCCGATAGTGTTGAATATATGGTGAATGCCCACAGAGCAGATGCAATGATTTGTATCAGCAATTGTGACAAAATAACTCCCGGAATGCTTATGGCTGCCATGCGACTGAATATCCCCACCGTATTTGTATCGGGTGGTCCGATGGAAGCCGGTGAGCTGGACGGAAAACAGTTGGATTTAGTGGATGCTATGGTGCAATCGGCCGACGAAAGTGTATCGGATGCACAGGTAAAGAGAATCGAAAATGCTGCATGTCCAACTTGTGGATCCTGTTCGGGAATGTTTACAGCCAATTCGATGAACTGTCTGAATGAAGCGATCGGATTAGCTTTGCCCGGCAATGGAACCATTGTAGCCACTCATGCCAACCGTGAACAACTTTTTATAGATGCAGCGAAACTGATTGTCGGAAATGCAAACAGATATTATTTTGATGGCGATGATAAAATATTGCCCCGTTCGATTGCAACCCGCGAAGCATTCAACAATTCCATGATACTGGATATCGCCATGGGAGGTTCAACAAATACTGTACTTCATATTCTGGCCATTGCCCATGAAGCGGAAGTCGATTTTACGATGGACGATATAGATGCCCTTTCGCGAAAGACTCCTTGTTTATGTAAAGTAGCTCCTAACTCTCAAAAATACCATATACAGGATGTCAATCGTGCCGGTGGTATTCTTGGAATCCTTGCCGAACTCAGTAAAAGTGGATTACTTGATACATCGGTTCAACGTGTTGATGGAATGACCTTAGGAGAGGCAATTGTGAAATTTGATATCACAAGTCCGGCAGTTTCGGACATTGCTATCGAAAAATATAAAAGTGCCCCCGCACATAAATTCAACAGGGTTATGGGATCTCAACATACTCAGTTTGAAGAGCTCGATACTGATAGAATCACCGGTTGTATCCGAAATGTTGAAAATGCATATACCAAAGATGGTGGTCTTGGAATCCTTAAAGGGAACATTGCACAGGATGGATGCGTTATTAAGACTGCCGGAGTGGATGAGAGCATTTGGAAGTTCAGCGGACCGGCAAAGGTGTTTACTTCTCAGGATACTGCTTGTATTTGTATCTTAAGCGGAAAAGTAGTTTCAGGTGATGTGGTTGTTATTACACACGAAGGTCCTAAAGGTGGTCCGGGTATGCAGGAAATGTTATATCCAACTTCGTATATCAAATCCAAACATCTTGGAAAAGAATGTGCCTTGATTACGGACGGACGATTTTCAGGCGGCACTTCAGGATTATCTATCGGACATGTCTCTCCCGAAGCAGCTGCAGGTGGAAATATAGGATTAATTCATGATGGGGACATTATTGAAATTGATATTCCAAACCGATCTGTAAACGTATTGGTGAGTGACGAAGAATTACTTCAACGCCGGAATGAAGAGATCGCCCGAGGGAAAGAAGCTTTTAAACCGAAAGACAGGAACAGGGTCGTCTCAAAAGCACTGAGAGCTTATGCCAGTCTGGTAAGTTCTGCTGATAAAGGAGCAGTGAGAGTGATCGATTAAAATTTAAGATATCCAAAAAGGAATATCACAGAACAAAATTAAACAGAGAATTGTAATTATTTAAACAAACTCAAAATTCTTCTTTTGGGAGAATACAGGAGCTATATATGGAAACAAAAACTAAAATAACAGGGGCCCAGGCACTCATGCACTCAATGGTGAATGAAGGTGTTGATACCATTTTCGGTTATCCAGGTGGTGCAATTATGCCCGTTTTCGATGCATTATACGACTTCGATAAACAAATAAATCATATTCTGACACGTCATGAACAAGGTGCAACACATGCAGCACAAGGATACGCCCGTGTATCAGGCAAAGTCGGAGTCTGTCTTGTTACATCAGGACCCGCTGCAACAAATGCCATCACAGGCATAGGCGATGCTCTGATGGACAGCACACCTTTAGTCGTAATTACCGGTCAGGTTGTAGCGTCTTTACTTGGAACTGATGCTTTTCAGGAAATTGATGTTGTGGGAATTACACAACCAATAACAAAATGGGCCTATCAGATTCGGCGTGCTGAAGATATTGCATGGGCAGTAGCGCGTGCTTTTTATATAGCCCGAAGTGGTCGACCGGGTCCGGTTGTACTGGATATTGCAAAAAATGCACAAATAGCGGAAGTGGAATACGAGTATAAACCTTGTACTTATATTCGAAGTTATAATCCGGTGCCCAGGGTAAACCCCGATCAGATTGAATTAGCAGCCAAACTGATAAATCAGGCAAAAAAACCTTTTGCACTGATCGGACAGGGTGTTGTTTTGTCAAATGCGGAGAAAGAACTGATCGCTTTCCTCGAGAAAGCCGATATTCCTGCTGCCTCTACCTTACTTGGATTGTCAGCTATGGCAAGTGATTTCAGATTGAACAAAGGTTTTTTGGGAATGCATGGAAATGTGGCACCGAATGTAAAGACAAATGAATGTGATGTCCTGATTGCTATTGGTATGCGATTTGATGACCGGGTGACCGGTGATCTGAAAACATATGCCAAGCAGGCAAAAATTATTCATTTGGATATTGATCCTTCTGAGATTGGTAAAAATGTAAAACCCGATGCCCCTGTATTAGGATCTGCCGTGGAAACATTGCCTGCAATTACGAAATTACTGGATAAGGCATTGCATACCGAATGGATCGATTCATTCGCAGAATACGAGAAACTTGAATTTGATAAAGTAATTCAGCGTGAAGTTCATCCGATATCCGGTGAAATTACAATGGGTGAAGTGATTCATAAGATATCCGAAGCTACACAAAACAAGGCAATACTGGTAACCGATGTGGGACAGAATCAAATGATGGCTGCACGCTATTTTAATTATTCTCAAACCCGCAGCATGGTTACATCCGGTGGATTGGGAACAATGGGATTTGGCCTCCCTGCAGCAATTGGTGCAAAAATGGCTGCTCCCGACCGGGTTGTTTGTACATTCTGCGGAGATGGCGGATTCCAAATGACAATACAGGAATTGGGTACAATCATGCAGGAGCAAATCGGCGTTAAAATGATTATTCTCAACAATCATTTTCTGGGTATGGTAAGACAGTGGCAGGAAATGTTTTTTGCAGAACGATATTCGTTTACCGAAATGCAAAATCCTGATTTTATTGCCATAGCCAAAGCATATCGAATTGATGGAACCGAAGTTCATGAACGTAAAGAGCTTGATGATGCCATTGCTGATATGTTGAAAGACGATAAACCTTATTTGCTGGTTGTAAATGTTGAAAAGAAAGGTATGGTATTTCCAATGATTCCATCGGGAACCTGTGTTACTAATATTTTATTGGGAGATTGATTCATTCAACAATATTTTAGGAAATTTACAATTTACAATTTACGATTTACAATAGTTTAATTGGAAATCACAGATTAAATAGTTTTAGTGTTATGGAAAATACATTATATACAATTACCGTTTTTTCGGAAAATACAGTCGGTTTATTAAATCAAATCACTATTATTTTCACCCGCAGGGCTTTGAATATTGAAACTCTTTCGGTTTCACCCTCAGCCATTAAAGGAATCCATAAATTTACAATTACACTTTACACTACCGAAGACATGGTTGTGAAGGTCGTTCAGCAAATTGATAAACGGGTAGATATTTTAAAATCATATTACAATACCGATGAAGGGTTGGTCTTTCAGGAGATAGCTTTGTATAAAGTGGCAACCGAAAAATTACTGGCGTTGGGTAGTATTGAAAAATTGATTCGGAATCATCATATTCATATCCTTGAAATGAACGAAAACTTTGTTGTGTTTGAAAAAACAGGACATTATGAAGAAACACAACAGTTATTCAACGAATTAAGTGAATCGGTCGGAGTGTTGCAGTTTATACGTTCAGGTCGTGTTGCCATTACCAAATCAAAAGTAGAAAGGCTGAGTGATATGCTCGAAAGTATGCGCAAATTTGAAATAAACGAAGAATAATGATTTTAAAAAACAGTTCTTATCCTTTTCAGATTCAGCCTCAATATGTCGATTTCCAGTTTCGGGTCACTATGGCGGCATTAGGTGATATTTTATTGACTACAGCCGGTATAAATGCTGACGATAATGGTTTTGGACTGCGTCGTTTGCACGATATGCAATGTGCGTGGGTACTTTCACGGATGTCCATTGAGATGATACGTTTTCCTGAACAATATGAAACGATCTATGTGGAAACGTGGGTAGAAGAAGTGAGTAGGGTGAATACAATCCGTAATTTCTGTATTCGTGATGAAAAAAATGAAATCATCGGAAATGCTTGTTCAATATGGGTTATGTTTGATATGATCTCACGTCGGGCAAAAGATCTGCATACCCTTGAAGGAATTCATGACTATGCAACCGGTAAGATTGGGTTGATTGAAAAACCGATCAGGCTTGGAGTGGTTGAAGGTGAAGATTACGAAGGATTTAAAGTAAAATACAGCGATATTGATATCAATGGTCACGTGAACAGCATTCGGTATATTCAATGGATAAGCGACTGCTTCTCGTTGGATTGTTATCGGAAATGCCAGGTAAAACGGTTTGAAATCAATTATGTGAATGAGATGTTGTTTGATGATTATGTCGATATTGTAGGCAATGAGCAGGAACCGGGTGATTTCCGTTTCGAAATCAGGAAAGATAATAAAACTTCATGCCGGGCGAGAGTGCTCTTCTAAGTCTTATCAGGAACAACGTATTAAAAAACAGAATAGAGTGGAAACACTTCGATCTTTAACTAAATAGAATTTATTAACTACTATAAACCAAATCAATATTTGTCACTCTATAGGGATAACATTGATTGTAGTAACTTTAAAATTAAAAAAAAATGGCAAATTATTTTAGCTCACTTCCTCATCGCCTGAAAGTACAGGAATTAGGAAAATGTGATTTTATGCAAAGCAGCGAATTCGCTGATGGTGTCAAGAAACTTATTGGTAAAAAAATCGTAATTATTGGCTGCGGAGCTCAGGGTCTGGCACAAGGTCAAAATATGCGCGATAGTGGTCTGCAGGTAGCTTATGCATTGCGTCAGGAAGCTATTGACAATAAAAGAGCATCGTATCAGAATGCTGTTGATAACGGTTTTGAGGTTGGCAATTTTGAGCAAATGGTTCCTACTGCTGATTTGGTTTCTAATTTAGCTCCTGATAAACAACATACTCCAGTTGTTACTAAAATTATTCCGTTGATGAAGAAAGGTTCATGCCTGTCCTATTCACATGGATTCAATATTGTTGAAGAAGGTACTCAAATCCGTAAAGATATCACTGTGGTGATGATTGCTCCAAAGTCACCGGCATCGGAAGTGCGTGCTGAGTATTTACGTGGGTTCGGTGTCCCTACACTGATTGCAGTGCATGCTGATAATGATCCGAACGGTGATGGACTTGAAATCGCAAAAGCATATTGTGTTGGTACCGGTGGTAACAAGGCAGGTGTATTGCTTTCGTCGTTTGTGGCTGAAGTAAAATCGGATTTAATGGGCGAGCAGACTATCCTGTGTGGACTCTTACAAACAGGCTCTATTCTTAGTTTCAATAAAATGGTTGAAAAAGGAATAGATAAAAGTTATGCTTCTAAATTAGTACAATATGGTTGGGAAGTGATTACTGAAGCTTTAAAAATAGGCGGTATCACCAACATGATGGATCGTCTGTCGAATCCTGCTAAAATTGAAGCCTATAAATTGGCTGATGAATTGAAAGAAATTATGCGTCCGTTATTCATTAAACATATGGACGATATTTTATCCGGGGAATTCTCTAAAACCATGATGGAAGACTGGGCAAATGGAGATAAAAACCTGTTGACATGGCGTGCTGCAACTGGTGAAACAGCCTTTGAAAAAACTCCTGCCGGTGATATGGAAATTACAGAACAGGAATATTTTGATAATGCCACTTTGATGGTTGCATTTATTAAAGCCGGTGTTGAATCAGCTTACGAAACAATGACTTGTTCAGGAATTAAAAATGAATCGGCTTATTACGAATCATTACACGAAACTCCACTTATTGCAAACACCATTGCACGTAAGAAACTTTTCGAAATGAACCGTGTTATCTCCGATACAGCAGAATATGGTTGCTATTTGTTCGATCATGCCTGTAAACCTCTTTTGGCAGATTTTATGAAAAAAGCCGATACAAACATCATAGGTAAAAACTTCAACGCTACCATCGATGCACATGTCGATAACTTTGAATTAGTGAAAATTAATGCAGCAATCAGGAATCACTCTATCGAAATTTGTGGTGCAGAACTTCGTGCTGCCATGACTGCCATGAAAAAAGTTGTTGAATAAAAATGAGGGTTGCCCTTAAATACAACTTCACTAGCTTTTACTGATTTATCTTTTAAGCGAAGTGACATTATTAAACAACAAGAGCTGTTTCCAATTGGAGACGGCTCTTGTTGTTTATTGATCAGATATAATTGAATGTTATAAGTAATTCGACTTTACAAAATTAAAACAATACAAAAACATAAAAACACAATAGTTAGGACGTAAAAATAAATTATAAATAATTTTGATTTAATACACCAATGGTATTCAGAGCTGAATTTTCACTTCTCAGATGAACCCACTTTTCATTTTGTGACAATAAACTTTTTCGTTTCTATCCAATCGCTAGTCCCTATTTTAAGTATATACATCCCGGGTTGAAGATGCTCCGTGTTTAATTCCAATAAGGTATCATCCTGTTTCGTAGATACTAAATTTTCAGATTTTCCTTCCGGATTAAGAATCTGCAGAACCCGAATTTCTCCGGGCTTATGCTGAACTTTCATGAACTTTGTTACAGGGTTTGGTTTAATGGATATTTGATTCTCGATGACATGTTGGTTCTGCGTGATTTGATTCAGTCTGACGTCAGATTGATTATACAGTATATTGAGTTTTGGATCAAAAATCACGCTCTCAATTCTGAAATCAGGATTGAAAGTAAAAGTCTGACCGGAAAAGGTGTTGTTTAAGATTAGCGTCGTGTCATTATTTTCTCCTTTAAATTCAACCGGAAGCACCATGTTGAAAAAACTGACATCGCTGTTGTACTGTGTCTGATTTATAGTAATCCGTGTGCTTAAATCAGGTTGTTGATCTACCTGTATACTGTAACCGGGAACTCCGGTACCCTTAAACCATTCGGCAAAAAAAGCAGTTAAATCTTTACCTGACTGAGTTTCCAAATGTTTTTTCAGATTGGACGTTCGTGCAAATCCATATTTTAATCCGGGATCGTTTAAGTAATTTTTAATGCCCTGAAAGAAATCAGAGTCACCTAACATCCACCTCAACATGACAAGTAAAGAAGCTCCTTTATTGTAAGAAAGGCTATTGTTAAATATACGGGTTGCGCTAGTTATGTCATTGCAAAATACAGACCCTTGGGGTTTCGAAAGTACTTTATCCCAGATCACATCTTTATATGCATTAAAGGAGTTATCGTGATACAAATATTCATAGGATAATAACAGGCAATAGGTGGAAAATCCCTCATTTAACCAAATGTCTTCCCATGATCCGCACGTAATCATATCACCAAACCATTGATGGGAAAGCTCATGTGTTATTGTGAAATGATTAAAGGCATTCTTTCCAAGAAATGTCATGGTCTGTTGTTCCATACCATCACCGATGTTGACTTCTGCATGACCAAATTTTTCTTTCCTGAATGGATACGGTGAAAATAGATGTTCAAGTAACTCCATACTTTTTATGGCATCGGTTGATATTGATCTAAACGCTACGGAATCTTCGGGGTATACATAATTCAATATCTCTATCGAATCAGTCGCTGTTTTGTAATATTCGGAATATCTGGCATAATTCGTTACCGCAATTGCAATAAGATACGAAGCTATCGGATAACGATGTTTCCAGTGTGCTAATATCGAATTTAACCCGTACGGTGTTTCACTCACCAGTATTCCGTTGCTTGCTGCATGATTCCCTTTTGGCATGACTACATAGACATCAATGGAGTCAATTTTGTCCGTTAAATCGTTTTTAGATGGCCACCAATCAGATGCACCATAAGGCTCGGAAGCTGTCCACATACTTGGTGCTCCGTTATGAACGTAATTGCAAAATGAACCAAGACCATTCGAATCGGGTATGCCATGGTAAAATACAGTTACAGAATCTAATGTCCCGGTTGGAACTTCCTGGTTTAATGGAATGGTGATAAGATCTCCGGTATGGTCTACTGAAACACTTTTACCTTTGACTAATGCAGAATCTGAAGTTAAATTGGAATTGAGCAGAAACTGTATACTTTTCATTCCTGCTTGCGTGGCAACAAAATAAGAAGTTACAGAGCCGGAAATATAGAATTTAGCCGGATCAATAAACCAATAAAATCTGTGGTATTTGAGATCGTAATTGTTTGTTGTTATCGCTTGTGGAATTCTGTGTACGCCGGTGGAATGTTGTTTTTCATTCAACGAAAAGTTTAAATGCTCATTTGACAAGGAGGAGTCCTGAGCATGCAATCTCATAGTAATAATTACTAATAGTATGAGAATACCCGTATGATAAATAAGTGTTTTCATAGAAATCGCTTATTGAAATACGCTGCAAATATAATAAATTATTTTATATTTGTAACAATAAATGTGCAATATTATGAAAATAATTTATTTTTTTTTATCTGTCTTGAATTCGACCGATCAAATCAGTAGATTGAAGTTGTAATGAGCTGTAAAATAATGGTGTATATTCAATTCGACCTTATTTTTCCTTCATTCGTCCCAGGTAGATCATGACCACCAATGCCATTACCCCACTTATAATAAATAGTGTTTTTGCTCCTAACGTATACCAAATGACTCCGGCCATCGAACTTGCCAACATAGTGCAAATGCTCTGTAATGCAGAGTAAGTACCAATCGCTGTCGCGGTATCTTTCGGATCGGAAATGTTACTGATCCATGCCTTGGATACTCCTTCTGTGGCAGAAGCATAGAGTCCGTACATAAAAAACAAGGCAAGGAATACATAAAGGTTTGTATTGAAGGAGAAGCTTAGATATACCACTGAAAACAAACCCATACCGATCATGAACATTTGCTTTAATCCGATTTTATCTGCCAGTGAACCGACAGGAAATGCGAAGAGTGCATATACCAGGTTGTAGAAAATATAAATCCCGATCACATGAGTATCATTCAGTCCGGCATCTTTTGCTTTCAAAAGTAAAAATACATCCGAACTGTTGAATAAGGTAAACAGGAGTAATCCGATCATCAATTGTCTGTAAGCTGCCGGACTTTGTTTCCAGTAATTGAGAAATGAAAAAAAGGTAACTTTTTCATGGGTAGGAGGAATGACTTTTTTCTTTTCTTTAAGAAAAAGAGTCGTGATAATCGCTATCACGCCTGGAATAAACGCAATATAAAAAAGGGTGACATAATCTTTGGGATGGAAATACAGATAAACCAATGCCAGTGAAGGGCCAATGGCAGCACCAATCGTATCCATAGCCCGGTGGAATCCAAAAACTTCACCTTTTGTCTCAGGTGTAGCTTCTTCCGAAAGGATTGCATCGCGTGCTCCGGTACGAATCCCTTTCGCGAACCTGTCAGTAGTTCGAACAAAGAAAATCCACAGTGGGTAAGTGAAAAAAACAGTCATTGGCTTTGTAATGGCACTCAGAATATAACCCACCTGAACAAATGGAAGCCGTTTACCCGTTGTGTCGGACAGTTTGCCAAAATATCCTTTACTCAGTCCGGCTGTAGCTTCTGCCATTCCTTCCAGCAAACCGATAATGAGAATTGAAAATCCAATACTCTTTAGATAAATCGGCATTACCGGATAAAGCATTTCACTGGCTACATCCGTAAATAAACTAACAACCGACAATAT
>Ga0302284_1000793_pt1 | contig 14392 bp, 12 predicted proteins | sample III_Fen_E2_1_FD_198760 | JGI IMG/M metagenome (GOLD analysis project Ga0302284, IMG submission 198760) | Peat permafrost microbial communities from Stordalen Mire near Abisko, Sweden - III_Fen_E2_1 | ecosystem: Environmental > Terrestrial > Soil > Wetlands > Permafrost | place: Sweden: Abisko...
TATTATTTTTTTTTCTTAACCTTTTTTGATTGAAGAAAAATTCTTAGGATTAAATATACTAAAATAACTTTCTTTACGCATTTTAATGGAATTATTAAATTCTGTAGTTTAAAGACTATTAAAAAAATATAAGAACTTCTAAAGCCTATTTTTAATGTGTAGGTAGTCTTCGTATCTATTGATGTTTACAAGCTCAAGCTCGTTTAATGGGGGGGTTCCATAGAAAACAACACCATTAAATATCATTTCCATTAAAACCGGATTTAAATTGTCTGTATGGTCATGCAGATACTTCAAAAGTAGCTTGGAATGACATACAAACGGCATTCCTAATCCTTCTGCAGATTCAAGATAACCACTTTTCTTTCTTGCTAATATTGAGACTATGTTTTCAGGATTTTTGTATTCTAATACTTTTTCTATGAGTCTCCTCATGGTTTTACTAGTTATAGTTGGTTGGTCTGCAGCTACACAAAGACATAAACCTGATTCAAGATTTTGAACTCCATTAAGTAGAGTTTGAGATAATTCAACATTAGGATCGTGATTATTAATTATTTTCACCTTATTATCTGGAAAATTTTTTAAAACAACAGTAATTTCATCACTATAATGGCCTAACACGACTACGCAATTATTAACCCCTGATTTAAGAACATTTTCTATGGTATGTACTATTACAGGTTTACCTTGTAGGTCCATTAGCAGCTTATGATTTATTTCTAAACCCCTTAATTTAAGGTCGTCTATCATCCTTCTGTTTTTTCCTGCTGCTGTTATAACTGCTGAAACCATGTCATCAACCATCCCATATGATATATTGGAATTCTCATATTAATGATTGTTTAAGATCGATATGATTATTTTAGATTAAAGAAGAATTGTTTGTTTAAAAAAGAAAATAAAAAAATAAGAAATTTAAGGTGTGTATTGTATAGCCTGTGCAAATATCTGCATACTCGTACCGCTACCTACCGTCCAGATAACAATCTTAATAGGATAATTTGTGGGATTATAGACTTTTATTCCAGTCGAGGGGTTAGCGTCTATTGTAACAGACATAAATCCGCTACTCATGCCTGAAGGTAGTGGGCAGCCTGCTTCCATTACGGCAGCTCTTAAAGCCCTTCCAGGGGGACAAGCGCCATGTGATGGATACCCAGAAACATCAGGATCGTAAACTCCTGTAAAAGTAACATCTTCTTTTCCTGATGCAGATGTGTGTGGGGGAACAATTGTGCCATTCCATCCTTTAGTAAATGTTCTAGCGTTGTCCGCACGCAGAGCATTGTTGTACTGGGCATAATATCCAAGTACACTGTTACCTGCTCCAACTACTGTTTGATTATTTGCTCCATTATAAATCATTACAGGCGATCCTGATGGATAATCAGTCATATATTTAATAGTATCATTGTTCAATAGAGTTTTAATCTGGTTAGGGGCCAATGAATTTCTTCCATCATTAAAAGATGTCAGGGAGTAATCCAATCCAATCGAATCCCCTATTTCAGAATTATTGTACCATTCCTTAAGTGCTGATGCTGTAACATAGTTAGTTGGAACTGAATCATTATTTATATCTGATGCTGAAACACTTTTAACCGTTTTATTTTGAGTTACAATATTTATCCCATTAGCAGTTTTAACTGCGGTGGTGTAAGGTGTTTTAAAACCCCATACAAAAGTTTCTGGTGGGTTTACGGCCAATTTTTCTCCACTAACAGTAACCATACCCGGACCGTCGAATCCAACTGCTTTACCGGTCCTAGTTATTTTACCGCTAGTAATCTGAGTTATTGGGGTTTCAACAGATCCCGTTATAATTGCGGTGAAAAAATCGTTATATTGATTACTTTTTAAATCTTCAATTAGATATTCTGGATGATAAATTACTGGAACTTTACGAATTTTACTGCTGCTTACTACATTTTCTCCACTGTAAACAGTATCTCCTATATTAACAGCTGCAATTTCTGCAGGATTTTGAGGAGGAACATAAGCATCAACACTTTTAGCAAAAGTAAACATTCCAACAGCCAAAATAACTAATATCAATATTATTATCACAGGATTTTTCAAGTAATTAACCAGAAAAATCCCCTCCTATCTCCTATCATACATACTTCTCCTATAAACCCTTCCCAAATAATTTATTATTAGAATAGTTATTAGATGAAAAACTATTTATAGTATATGATTTTAGGTAGGAATTATGTTTAGAGGGTGAAATCTGGGAAAAAAGTATTATATTATCTAATAATTATTAATACTATTCGAAAGTTTATTTAATGTCTTTTGAATGTACATAATCTTTTTTTGACCATTTCCACCAATGAATATGTTTTTGTACTTCTTGGTACAATTTAATGCAAGTTCAATTACTTCTGAAACTTCATTTAATACACAAACGTCCCCTTCATAACCTTCGGCCCTTAAAATTTTTTCAGCTATGTCGGTAGTGTTGTCTAAACCAGGATATAATACTACAAGCTCCGGGTTTGCATTTGAAACTTCTTTTAAGATATTGTATCTGTATTTTTCGCTCTTTCGCGGTGTTCCAATTATTATAATGTCCATTTTTACTTCATTGAATATTGCAGCCACTGCATCAGGATTGTCTGTTTTTCCAATAATGATCCTAGAGTACTTGAAATTTATTGTTTTTGTTCTACCCTCGACACCATTAAAATTACTCAAAACTTCATTTATTAGTTTTGATGATATCCCTAAAATTTCAGCGACCCTGAACGCCCCTGAGGCGTTCTCTTGATTGAATTCTCCAAACAATTTCAATTTTCGATGGTCAGAACCGAAGAAAAATGTGTTATCAGCACAATCTGCACATTTTGTTAGAAAATTGTCTTTTTCATTTAAAATAGCTTGTTTTTTTCCTTTTAAAAATCTGCAAACAGATTTACAGTAGTTTTCTAACGAAATATGATACTCCATATGGTCGCGTCCAATATTGGTAACCAAGACCATGTCAAAGTTAAAGACGTATGATACAAAGTCGAGGGTCATATCACAAACTTCCACAATCATAACATCATATTTATTTTCTGATGCTTCAAGTACCAGTTTGGTATAACCATCAAAACCTCCACCAGCATTTCCTCCTAAAAGAACCTTTAAACCTGATGTTTCGAGTATATCTTTCAGCATGTAGCAAGTTGTTGTTTTTCCATTAGTTCCAGTTATACCTATGGTAAAAACTGATTTATGAGCAGTTAAAATATCTGAAAGTAGTTTATTTTCAGCTATTATCTTATTTGCTATATCAGTGTTCCATAAACCAGGACTTAGAACTACAACGTCTGCTGAATCTATTTTAACAGGGTTATGGCGACCAAGTTCAAGATCCAAATTTTCAGTTACTAGTTCGGTGATATTTATATTCATATTTAGATCAGAAGCGTAAACATGATTTCCATAATCAAGGAGAGCTTTAACAGCATTTTTTCCTTCAATTCCCAGACCTAGAACCGCAACGTTCATTTTATCCATAGATCCACCTTATTTTTTTGTGATATCAATTATTTAATTTCAATATAAAATGATTAATCAGATTTATAATACTGAATTTATCTACACCTATTTTTATCTATCTGTTTTTACAATAGATATATCAAGGTAATCGAATATTGAAAATGAATATCAACTTGTAAATTAAATCTCATGTTAAATATTAAACTTATCATGGTGGCATAATGAAAAATTTATCTAAAGAAATTGTACAACGAATTGAAAAAATCTCAAGACCAGTAAAGATAATGCATGTCTGCGGGTCACACGAACACACAATAATGCAACACGGAATAAGAACACTCATACCTAAAGAGGTAGAGATTGTTGCCGGACCAGGATGTCCTGTTTGTTGTGTACCTTCAAGAGAAGTAGATGAGTGCCTCTTCCTTGCAAGGGATGGTGTTACTATAGCAACATTTGGAGATATGTTAAGGGTTCCTGGAACAACAGGTTCACTGGCAGATGCAAAGGCAGATGGTGCAGATGTTAGGATAGTTTATGGAGTAAACAATGCAGTGGAGATGGCACAAAAAACAGACAATGAAGTTGTCTTTATGGCGGCAGGATTTGAAACTACTGCACCAACAACAGCAGCGGAATTGGTAAACGGTCCACCAGAGAATTTTTCAGTATTATCAAGCCATAGACTTATCCCACCTGCTCTTAAATTCCTGATAGAATCTGGAGAAGTGAACCTCAATGCACTTATTGAACCAGGTCATGTCTCAACAATAATAGGAACAAAACCCTACCAGCCCTTTTCTGAGAAGTATGGAATTCCACAAGTTGTGGCCGGATTTAACCCATTTGATGTACTTATATCAATTTATATGGTGTTAAAACAGTTTAAAGATGGAAAAGCTGAGGTTCAAAATGAGTACAAACGTGCTGTAAGGGAAGAAGGAAACATAAAGGCCCAAGAACTACTTGAAGATGTATTTTACATAAAAAGTAGGGAGTGGAGAGGATTTCCTGAAATACCCAATTCTATTTATGAAGTTAGGAAAGAGTTTTCAAACTTCAATGCGAGGGAAAAATTTGATATAAATGTAGTTGAATCTAAACCCGTCATAACCGGATGTATATGTGGTCCAATACTCAGAGGAGTTGCAAGACCAGAGGAATGCAAACTTTTCAAAAACAAATGCAACCCCATGAATCCAGTAGGAGCTTGTATGGTCAGTAAAGAGGGAACATGCAATATAGCCTACAGATACGGATCATTCGATCCATCGATGTGAATTTCTTATGAGTAAACTTTTATTAAGAATAAAAATAGGTGAACAGTTTTGATAAAAGTGTTAGCCCTTGATGTGGATGGTACCATCACAGATAAAAGCAGGAGAGGATGCATAAGTGCCATAGACACTATATACAAGGTTGAAAGCCTTGGAATTCCTGTTATAATTGCAACTGGAAATATTCTATGTTTTACAAAGGCATTATCAACATTTTTGGCTACATCTGGAGGAATTGTAGCCGAAAATGGAGGTGTAATAGAATCAAATGGTTTAAAAGAGGTTCTTGGAAATTTTGAAGTTTGTCAAAAAGCATATAATTACCTTAAATCAGAATTACCAGTTGAAAAAGTTCAAAATTCTCATTTAAGAGTTTCAGAAATAGCAATAACCAGGAAATTCCCTGTCAAAACTGTTAAAGAGATTCTTGAAGACTTCGATGTTGAGGTTTACGACAGCAAATTTGCTATACATATTACAGACCCATCAGTAAACAAGGGAACTTCTCTTATCAAAGTTGCGGCTTGTATTGGTGTAAAACCCAGCGAAGTCATTGGGATCGGTGATAGTGAAAATGATATCGAATTTTTAACTGCTGTAGGTGTTAAAGTAGCTGTTTCAAATGCTGACCAAGAACTTAAAGACATAGCTGATTATGTTACCAACAAACCACATGGAAATGGAGTTAAAGAAGCAGTTGAAAAGTATATTCCTGGTATTTAAATATTTAAGCTTATTTATGATTTATATCGAGGTGTTAAAATATGATACATGATGTAGCGAACCAAACTCTTGATCTCGCCCTTAAATACACTGATCAGGCAGAGATTTATGTTGAAAAAGAAGAAGGTGTCAACGTTGATATCAAAAAGGATAAAGTAGATTTTGCAAAGGAAGCTTTCACATTTGGAGTTGGAATCAGAGTTATCCTTGATGGGAAAATGGGTTTCTCTTACTCAACAAACCTTGATAAGCTTGATGAAACTGTTCAAAGTGCGATTTTTAATGCTAAATCCAATGAAATCGATGAAAACTTTGCATTTGCGCCTAAATCTGAATATCCTGATGTAAAGGGTATTTTTGATCCTAAGATTGAGTATCTAGAACTCGAAGAAATTATAAACTTCGGAAAAATCATGCTTTCATCAGTACAAGAAGAAAAGTGTGAACCAACATCTGGAGGATTCCAAACAGGCTACAGCAAGTTCATAATTGCGAACTCTGAAGGTGCAGTTGCTCAAGATGTTTCGTCAATTTTTTCAGGCTATATATCAGTTAATGTGGATGATGGAGAAAATGTGTCGACTGCCAGTGAATCTGATTCATCAAGACACCTCGACATAGATCCAGAAGAGATAGCTAAAAATGCTTGTAGAATTGCAAAAGACTCAAGAGGAGGCATACCAATAAAAACTGCAGATTTCCCTGTTATTCTTGACCATCATGCAGCTTCAGGACTCATAGCAACTTTTTCAAGTGCGCTTAACGCCGATAATGTCCAAAGGGGAAGATCTGTTTTTGCAAATAAACTTGGGAAAGAAGTTGTGTCCAATTCATTGAGCATATATGACGATGGTACTCTCAAGGGCGGTCTTCAGTCGGCAACATGTGATGGTGAAGGAGTATTAAGTCAAAAAACTCCATTAATCGAGAAAGGATTGTTGAAAAACTTTTTATATGATATTTATGCTGCGAAAAAAGGAGGGGTTAAACCCACTGGTAATGGAATGAGATCATCCTATGGCGATGTTCCATCAGTTGGTTTATCTAATTTTATTCTAGAATTTGATGATATAAGAGAGATTTCAGAGGTTAATAATGGCGTACTGGTTACAGATGTGCTTGGAGCACATACGGCAAACCCCATATCTGGAGATTTTTCTGTTGAGGCTATGAATGCATTCAAAATTGAAAATGGAGATTTAAAACATCCATTAAAAAAGGCAATGCTTTCTGGAAATATATTCCAGGCCATGGGAGTTTCTTCTGCAGCTGCTGCCGAAAAACGTAAAATAGGACCATTTGTACTTCCTCAAATTCTAGTCGAAAACTTAAGGGTAGTTGGTTGATGTTTTCAAGAGATATTGTTGGTGGATTAAGCGGTAATCTTGGAATGGCTCTTCAAGATTATTTTAAGATAGCTTCAAATGAAAAACCATCCAGAATGAGGGTTAGTAAAAGCCTACCAGCAGAGTATTGTATTGAGTTGGATACTCTGTGGAGTGAGCATGAAAAATTAAGAGCAGAATACCATTCTAAATATATTGAAACCTCATGGAATGAATTGTTAAAGCCCGAATTTTCTTATCTAGATCTAAAAATTATGATTGCATATAAAATATTGGAGAACTGTTTTTTATGCGAAAAGAACTGCAAAATCGACAGAAGATTTGAAACAGGTTTCTGTCGAGTAAGTAAACCGGCCATAGCCTCTGAATTTCTGCATATGGCTGAGGAAAAACCTTTAGTACCTAGTCATACCATATTTTTCTCAGGATGCAACTTCCAATGTGTTTACTGCCAGAATTGGGACATTAGCCAGCAACCAGATCAAGGAATGGTTATAGAACCAATGAAACTTGCTAATATAATTGATTTAAGACGAAGACAGGGATCAATGAATGTAAATTTTGTAGGTGGAGAACCAACTCCTAACATCCCTTATATCATGAGGGTAATGAAAAATTCGATGGAAAATATCCCAGTAGTATGGAACAGTAATTTATACCTATCCGAAAATGCAATAAAATTACTTGATGGGTTTGCAGATGTCTATATCACAGATTTTAAGTATGGAAACAATCGATGTGCTGAAGATCTTTCTGGAATTTCTAATTACTCTGAGGTTGTAAGAAGAAATCATAGAATTGCTTATGAATCCGGTGAAATGATCATAAGACACCTAGTAATTCCAAATCATGTTGAATGTTGTTCAAAACCGCTTATAAAATGGATATCAGATAATTTAGGCTCTGAGGTAATTTTAAATATAATGTCCCAATATCGGCCTCTTTATAAAGCACCCGAACATCCAGAAATATCTGAACTCCCAACTATGGACGAGATCCAAGAAGTTATATCCTATGCTGAAGCGTTGGGTTTTGTGAATATTATATAAATAATTCACGGGTATGGTTATCTAAATATTGTTTAAATTAATAATTTAAAATTTTATCTGATGATTAAAATGGGATTCTATGATCTAACTAAGCCTGAAAGAGAGAAAATTGTCAAAGAAACTGAAGACGAGATAGTGAAAGCTATTTTGGATTTAGATTTTAAATTGGATAATAATAAAAGGAAATTTATCCCTGAAACCATTTTAAATTATGCATCTGGGAGCGACACTTACATAAGAAAAAATGCCTACATGTCAATTGCAAGAATATATAATGCTCATACAAATTTAAGAGAAACGATATTAGAACTTCTAGATTTGATGGTTGAAAACTCAGATGAAAGGGTTAGACAAACATCTGTTTATGCTTTAGGTGAAATTGGAAAGAAAGATGTAGACCGTATCATAAAACCATTTGAAAGAGCTTTAACAGACAAACATCACTCAGTAAGAAATGGAGTTATAGGTGCAATGAAACAGATGGGTCAGAAAAATCCTGAACCGACATTTGAGTTTGCAAAGAAGCATTTACATGATGATAATCCTCAAATTCGAAGTGAAATAATCCATGGAATAGAACTCAGGGGAAGAACTTATCCTGAAGAAGTTTTACCGTTACTGGAAGAATTACAAAATGAGGAAGTTATAACTGTTAGAAATATGATAATCCACGTGCTTGGACAGATTAGCTACAAAAACGGATGTCTTGAAAAGGTAGTTGAAAACTTAAAAAGCTGGAAAAATAGAGAACTCGTACGGGACGCATTCAAAGAGATATTAAAGGTCCACTCACGGTACAAATTCGCTGTACTATCACCCGAAGATGCAGAGGATTATATTAAAAAACACTTAAACGATATTTGATAACCAAAATTGACACATTGAGAATAAATGGTATGGTTTACATGAACAAATCTAAAGAAAAACTGGGTCTTGAGATTTATAATGACCTTAAAGGTGATTATATAAATGTTGAATGGATTGATATGGAAAGTGAAAATGTTTTTCGTATTTATGCTGATGATGATACCCTCTGGAAAATATTTGAAGACATGATCGATGAATTTAAGAGTATTGAATTTGATGCCGGTATAGGTGAATCCCACTTTCTGCGCGTGATAATATAATTGATTAAAAAAAATTTATATTATTTAATTCTTTTAATTTTATTGAGGATAGAATTTTGATTTTTCCATTGAAAAAAATGTTGAATGAAGTTAATCCATTGGTATGATGATAAAAAAAATAATTATTAAGCCGAGATGAATTGTTTTTCTATTAAATTCCGTGTATGGTTTCAATTTTCAAAAAAAGGTTTTTATGATATGATCATCAATATATATTCAAAAATGAATGGGGGAAACCTAATTATTATAATATTTTCAAATTTTAAGCCATTCATAAAATTAGAATAGATATTAAAATTTAACGTGGTCAAATGATTTGCAAAAACTGTGGTACCAACATAAGGAATAGAGAAAGTTACTGTCCCAATTGTGGAATGGAACTGATGGTTCCCTACTCCAAATCACTTAAAGAGAAATATATAGCAGGAGAATATCATGACCAACATGATGATCTTATTTTCAGGGACAAAAAAGAACACAGGGATCCAGAAAATGAATTTAAACCTGTAGAACGTGCTTATGAATCTGAAGAGTATTATGGAAATGGAACAATGGAAGAATATGAAACCAAGAAATCCGGTTCTTCTGCACTTCTGGCCATAATCTTATTTTTAGTTGTTGCTCTTCTATTTGGCTTCGTTCTAGGTATGATCCTGTTTTCAGGAGCTTTACACTCCTTACCTGGTTTTTCAAATATTACGCTATAATCCAAAAAAAATTTTAATATTTATTTCACAAATGAACAGTAATATTGATTATAATTCATAAAATTTTGAATCAATCCAGACAGCTGTTTAAAATGAATTTCCCATTTTCTATTTTCTTTTTAAGGTCTGCAGAAAGTTCACGTGCTCGTTTTATGTCAGATTGTCTGCATATTATTGGCATACCAACTGATTTGTTATCGAACATGAAGTTAACACTTCCAGAATTCATTGTGAATGCATTGTTTGGACAGGAGTATGCACACATTCCACAGCCAAAACATCTTCGAGTATTCAATGTATCGGTGTAAGCACCCGTAGGACATCTTTCTCGCACAATGCATATTTCACATTTTAAACAATTTTCGCGATGGTAAACTGGTCTTTCATCTGAAACTTCCCATACCTGTCCATAATCGGTAAATCCTAATATTTTATGACGTCCACGTATATCTGCTACTGGCAGTTTTATATCTTTGTTCTGAATAAATGTCTGTTTAAAGATATTTTCATTCAAAATGGGTACTGCTGCGGCAACACTGTCGAATACTTCGGGACCTGCACCTGTTTTGAAACCACCAAGATAATGAGGATCCATTTGGGTCATGTCAGCTGTTATCATAAGGTTGGGCTTTTCATCACTGCTCCTTGTCCCTCGACCTATTACAATCCCTTCGCTACCGTTTAACAGGACTTTAATACCAGAACAGATCGTTTTCATTAGGGGATCATTTTGAAGGGGGTTAATCTGACCGCAACCAGAAACTGAAAGGCCCTTGAAAGGTCCATCCATGTCAATGGCGTGGAATATAGAGGATACAAGTTCTTTTGACGGATTGGTAAATGAGTTATAGTTTTTGAAGGCCATTCTTGTTCCGATCATCTGAGCTGTTCCAATTTCATTGATGTTCGTTTTTGATTTTATTATTTCCCCATCTGTAGATTCCATTTCAACTTCAATATCCTTTCCACTTACAAGGTCTTTGAATAAGAATCCTCCCCCATAACTATCATCGTAGATACTGTGTGCAGTTCCATATATTATCATATCAACTGAACCAAGCCATTCATTGGGGCATGGTCCGGGATATCCGGGGACACCATTTAGAATGATCTTTCTTGCTTTTTTAAATGCACCAGGATCTGAAACAGGAACATGGAGTATTGCAGCTGTGCCTGACATTATTCCACAGGTTCCTGTGGTGACAACATCGACATCTTCGGCTTTAGGGGTATTGCCTTCACGAACGAGTATTGATACTTCCTCGGCTGTAAGTACGGTTGCATCTCCATGTTTAATCTTCTGATTTATTTCTTCTGTGCTGCGGATCCTCATTTTCTCTCCTAGAAATTTGATCTTTATAAAGTGTTATTAACAAAATATTTCATTTTTTTTATTAAATATAAAAATATTTACTAATACAGTTAAACTTGTATTAAAAATTTATTAAAATGACAAAAATCCCTTTTCATCGTGAAACACTTTTAATCTGGTTTATTACAAATTTTAATGCTTCTTCTATTTTATCAGAATTTGGACCTGCTCCTTGGGCAAGATTTGGTCTTCCTCCTCCGCCTCCACCAAGTATTTTAGCGGCACCCATTATGATCTCATTCACCTCCACACCAATACCCAAAGCTTTCTTAGAGGAAGCACCAACGATTTTACCTTCGCGGTTTCCAACAACCACCACATCCATTCCATTCTCATTTTCTATGAGGTCAGTTGCGATATTCACAAGTTCCTTCATATCAGCCTCCACAACACAGGATAATACCATCATATCTTCTATGTTAATCGCTTGATTTCTAAGCTCACCAATCTTCAACCCAGCAATCTCATCTTTAAGTCTTTCAATTTCATTTTTAAAAGCCTTCCATTCACTGAAGAACCTGTTGCATGTTTTGGGCAGCTGTTCAGATGTGACTTTAAAGACACTGCTGCTCTCTTTGAGGATGTTATCATTTGATTGAACGGCTTTAATAGCCCATTCTCCTGCTGAGAACTCAAGTCTTTCCACACCATCTTGGATCCGTTCAGTCTTTGTGATCTTTATCAGACCGATATCACCAGTTCGTTTAACATGTGTTCCAGCACAAGCCTGAACATCTATACCATCTATTTTAACAGTTCTTATATTAGCACCCGGAACAACTCCCCCTTGATAAAGGTTAAATCCGTATTTTTTCTCAGCTTTGGTTCTATCCATCCATTTTGTATGGACAGGATAATTTCCCATTACATACCTATTTACAATAAGCTCTATCTCCTGAACATCATTGTTTGAAATTCTTTTGTAATGAGACAAATCGATTCTTGATTTTTTAACACCTTTTTGGGCTCCAGCCTGCCAGATATGGCTTCCAAGTACTTTACGTGCTGAAGCAACTATCAAATGGGTTGATGTGTGGTTCTGTGTTAATGAAGTTCTCCGATCAGGGTCTATCTCTCCAGTCACCCTTGATCCCCTGTATGGTTTTAATTTTTCAATGTCTTTTTTGTCCATTCTATGAAGTACAACACCATGAACTTTTTCTGCATGTAAAACAGGTAACTTATCCATTTCATTTCCTTTTACTCTTATAAATCCCACATCAGATGGTTGGCCACCACCTTCAGGATAGAATAGGGTTCTATCGAGTATTACATTGTTCTCATAGAATCCAATAATTCCTGCTTCAAATTCTGTTTTATAAGGATTGTCGTAGAATACGAGGTCAGTATCTGAGAAATCCAATTCTACTTCCTTTTTTTCCTCTAAAATTTCTTCGGAGTGTTCTGCTGCAACTAGGGTATAAAAATTATCAGGAACCTCAGCTTTGAAGTTTTCTAATCTGGCTATTTCCTCAATAGTTTCAGGAGGCATTCCATGGGAATCGTAGAGTTTTATAAGCATTGAAACTGGTATTCCACATTTATTTTCTTTTTTAAGGTCTTTAATACTTTTTTCAACCAGCTTTCTTCCCTTTATAATAGTCTTTCCATATCTTTGTTCTTCTAGGTTTACAACGTTAAGTATGTGGGTTTGCTGTTTTTTGATCTCGGGGTAGGTTTTAGAAAGGAATTCTAGCTGTATTTTCATGATATCACCTATGGATTCTTTGAGATCCAGATCATTCATGAATCTTATGGTCCTTCTCAACACAAGCCTTGCAAGGTAACCTTCTTTAACATTAGAGGGTATTACTCCATCTGCTATCATGAAACAAAGGCAACGTGTATGATCTGCTATGACATAAACCGCTTCCATGGGTTCCGTTGCATTTCTAAGTTCTTCAACAGAAATTCCAAGCCTTTCAGCAACTCTGCATCGAAGTTCTTTCAGATCTGCAATATCCTCAATGTCCATCATACCGGCAATACGTGCATTCTCGGCTAAAATGTCTTCATCCAGCTCTACCCCTGCCAATTTTTTAAGCTGGTCTATTACTGGTCTGAATGAGGCATCATAAGCTGTTGGTGTTCCTTGGGATATCCATGCAAATCTTTCAAGACCGTAGCCAGTGTCAACTATTTTCAGAGGAATTTCCTTAAGTCCCTCTGTGGTTGTTTCATACTGAATGAAAACAAGGGTTGCAAGTTCTACTCCTCTCACACATATTTCATAGCATGGACCAGCATTTCCACCACCCTCCCACCATGATTCTATGTAGGTTATTTCTTTTGGATCTATACCTATATGTTTTATGAAGTCATGACAGTACTTCACAGTTTCATCCTTCCAGTAAACCTGATTTTCAACTGTATTAAATGCGTGATGTGCTCCCATTGTGAAACAGGTCATATGTCTTCCTGTTCTTCCTACATTATCTACATCGTTGAGTCTTATTGAAGGTTGTGCAATTACTAGAGGATTTGCAGGAGGTTCAACTAAACCTGAGGTAACCCATGGTTGAAAGTCATATATTGAGGCGCCAACAAGAAAAACATCATCTCTCCAGCGTTTAGCAAGAACAGGGTATCTATTTATTGGGGTGTGTCCCCTTTCTTTGAAGAAGTTGTTGAATTCTCTCTGAATATCATATAGATCATATTTTTTTGGTGTGGCAGGGTTCCCTATGAATTCGTACCTATCGCAAGGTGCATCTCCACAAGTTGTCCTGTCCCCTATGGACCAAAAGTCGTTTCCACAAGTTGCACACTTTTTTTTTGTAAATCCTAATTCTTCTAGCTGGCGAGACATGGTGATCAACAGTAAAGGTTTTTTATATAATTATTTTTACTAATTTTTTTGATTGAATTATGAGATTCCCTTGAAATAAATTTTTTAAACAAATAATTTTCAATTTATCATGGTGATTGGTGATTAATTAAATAATATTCATCTTTTTAAATTAGTTGATCTTATTTGGATAAAAACTTGTTTAAATAGTTTTAAAATTAGTTCAAAAATTAGGAATGTTCTTAATATATATATTATTAAGATTTATGGTATTTGAAAGTCTACATTTTAATTCAAAAATAGTATATAAAAAAAAATAATTAAAAAAGATCATAGAAATCATTCATTTGATTTATTGATGATTCATGATCTAAATAGAAGAACTTATCCGAAAAGTGCGCCGAGACCGGCAGCTGCTTCTTCTTCTTTTTCTTCTTCGTCCTCTTCCTCTTCTTCCTCTTCTTCAGCTGCTGCGGGTGCCGCTGCCGCTGCTGCGGGTGCTGCCGCTGCCGCT
>Ga0302284_1000798_pt1 | contig 14347 bp, 15 predicted proteins | sample III_Fen_E2_1_FD_198760 | JGI IMG/M metagenome (GOLD analysis project Ga0302284, IMG submission 198760) | Peat permafrost microbial communities from Stordalen Mire near Abisko, Sweden - III_Fen_E2_1 | ecosystem: Environmental > Terrestrial > Soil > Wetlands > Permafrost | place: Sweden: Abisko...
GCTGACGAAATGGTGTCATGGATCGAAGAGGAGTGTGCAGCTATGCAAAATAGAGGTGAATTGGCAGTCGATCTTCCTCCTAATTTTTTCCCTTATATTCAACCTGAAGATTCCGACTGGCTTCCCCGCTATTCGTTATTTAATAACCCCGGTGATTATCACAATGGAGGTATATGGCCTTTTATATGTGGGTTTTACGTGGCTGCTTTGGTTGCTGCAAAAAGATATTCATTGGCCAGCGAAAAACTTGTGGCGCTTACGCATTGCATAAAAACTTCTGCCACGGGTACTGTCGAATTTGGATTTAACGAATGGATAAAAGCCCAGGATGGCAAGCCCATGGGACAGGATTGGCAAACCTGGAGTGCCGCACTTTACCTGTATGCTGCAAAAAGCGTTGAGGAAAAAAGAACGCCTTTTTTCGATGAGATACGTAATTTTCAAACATCGACCGAAAATTAAAGGGAACTATTGCACAAACAATCCGTAAATCAGCAGAACAACTGGGATATATTCGTTTGTAGAACACACGATTATCAAAGAAAAAGAGGTTGTCTCATTGGTGTGAGGCAACCTCTTTTCTTTGTATAGGGTTAGACTTTGAATGATATAAATGTGTGAATCATGTAAGTCAATCAAAAAATTATATAACAGTTGAGCCTTTGTCACAGTCTATTTTTACCTAACGCTTTTTAAATCAATAAATATGAAACTCTACATTAAAAATATGGTGGGAAACCGGTGTAAAATGAGGGTGAAAAATGTACTGGATAAAATTGGTATCCAATATGATAGTGTGGAGTATGGTGAAGTTATCACGCAGAAAACATTAATACCCTCACAGCGTAAACAGCTAAATGCTGAATTGTTAAAATCAGGATTCGAATTGATAGCCGACAAAAAAAATCTACTTATGACGAAATTAAAAGAATCAATTTTCGATTTGGAAAAATATTCGGATGCAGATTTGAAAACAAGCTTTTCGGATTACATCAACCTCAACGCCAAAGATAATTTTATTTTTCTAACCAAGTTATTCGCAATAATAGAGGATGTTACGACAGAAAAATATATTCTACAACGTAAAATTGAAATAGTCAAAGAACTTCTTGTTAACAACGAATACAACCTTAACGAAATCGCGCTTAAGATGCATTACAGCAATGCAACTGAGTTATCCCGACAGTTTATAAGTGTAACAGGACTCACCCCTTCACATTTTAAGCTACTGCGCAACACCAGGATAAACAATCCAAAGAATAACTGATTAAAAAAAACGAACAAAATTGAATCATATGAAACACCCATAATTCGGCGCTTCGCAATCACAAAACAAGATAATAGGGATGTTCCATCTCGTGCAAGGGATTAAAAAATAAATTATCTACTGATGAAAATAAGTATTCGTCAAAAACTTATTCAATACTCGCTGATTATTCTGGCTGTTAATGTGTTTATTGGGTTTGCCGTTTATAAAAGCAACCAAAAGCTAAATGAATCAGAGCAATGGGTTCAACACACTGAGCAGGTTATAATGCAATCAGGTGAAGTGCTTTTACATTGCAATGACATTGTGATCAGTTCGCGGGGATATGTTATTACAAATGACAGTTCATTTCTGAGACCAACGATTCTTCCAAAAATGATCTTCGACGAGGTTCGTGAACTCCGACAACTGATTCAGGATAATCAGGCCCAGCAACAGCGCGTTGATTCACTTGCATTCAATATCCACAAATACCTTAGTTTTTCATCCCAAACGGTTGAATCACGAAGGAAACAGGGTCTTACCGCAGCCATCGCCTTAATTACAACCAAAAGAGGCAAACAATATAACGACCAAATACTGCAACTCATTAATTCTATCAAGCAGGAAGAAACCGCTCTGCTAAAAATACGACAGCAAACGAACAAACGAAGTGTAACCGCTTTCAATGCACTAACAGCGGTGATGTTTGTCCTATTGGATTTATTTACGATCCTTCTGCTAATCATTGTGGGAATTTACCTGCGTCAAAACGAAGAGAAAGAAAAACAAGCTGCAGAGTTAGTTATTGCGAACAAAGAGCTGGCCTTTCAAAATGAAGAGAAAGAAAAACGAGCTGCAGAATTAGTTATTGCGAACGAGGAACTTGTATTTCAAAATAAAGAAAAGGAAAGGCGGGCATTGGAGTTGATTAGAGCCAAAGAGAATGCAGAAGAGTGTGATCAACTAAAAACGGCCTTTATTCGGAATCTGTCGCATGAAATACGTACACCGCTGAATACTATTATTGGTTTTTCGTCTTTGCTCAATGACGAAGAAACAAGCAAGGAGGATGTTAAGGAATTTACATCTTTAATAGACCAAAGCGGGAAACGTCTTATTGAAATGATTAATAATATACTTGAAATTTCTTCAATTCAAACCGGACAGGTTGAGATTAAGAAAAAACCAATACTGGTTGAATCAATATTTTCGGATTTATTAAGCTTCTTCAATCCAAAAACGATTGCAAAAAATATTAGTCTGAAATACCATAATCAGGGCGATAAACTCCGGATAATCTATTCGGATGAGGCTAAAGTATACCAGATTATTGCGAATTTAATAAGTAATGCCATCAAATTCTCAGAATCGGGTAATATTGATTTCGGTTATCTCATCAAAGATAAATTGATTCAGTTCTATGTTAAAGATACAGGCATTGGAATACCTGAAGCAATTTACAATAAGATTTTTGACAACTTCATACAGGCAGAGTTCAAGATGTCGAGAGGATATGAAGGATCTGGTTTGGGACTTGCTATTTGCAAAGGGCTTGTAGGGTTGCTTGGTGGCAGAATTTGGGTGGAATCGGAAGTCAACAAAGGGTCAACTTTTTTCTTTACTTTACCATACAAGCCGATAATACTTGCCTCTTAAATGTGCTTATAATATTTTATCAAGCTCAATGCATAAAATTTGTAACACCTGATCTGATACATTTTCAATCTTTCCGGACTTCAGTCTTCCCTTTTCTGCCCTTTCCACGCTGTTGTCTGAAAAAGGTGCATGCATCAAATAATACTTTTCCGGTTACAAATAAAATAGGTTCGTCTAAAATTGAGCGGACAATTCCTTAATAATACGCTGAATTCGTTTTTCATTGGCGACTAACCATACTTTGTCTTCTGGTTCAAATATAACGTCTGATTCGGGATTTAAAATGCGTTCTCCATTTCTTTCTATTCCAACAACCAGGCCTTGAGTTCGTTCCCGAATTCCTGATTCGCGTATACTTCGACCGACAAGAGCAGAATTTTTACTGATTGTGAAATGATGAAGTGATATATTTTGTGTCACATCTTCGATCTGAGGAGCAGATGATTCAAGAAATATTTTAAAATTACTGAGCTGTTCATCGGTGCCTATCACTGAAATTTTATCGTCAGGATATAAGTGATTATCGCGGTTTGGAACATTTATAATAAAATCGCCACGTTCGATTGCGACAATATTTACGCCGAATTCTTCCCGCATTTTTGATTCTAATAATGATTTTCCAATGTAAGGCGATTGTGCATTTAATTCAAATTTGGTAATATGGGTATCCCACGGTGTCAGATTTAGTGTTGCTGATTCACGTTCATTAAAATTGGATAGAAACCTTGTTTCAATTTTTCCATAAAATGCTTGTATCTTTTTTCTGAAAATTGCAAGTGCAATACAAGTAATAATCATATTCTCAAGCGCAATCATTGGCGAAAACAAATGGTAAAATAGAAATCCGATGTATAAAACTGCTAATGCAACTCTTGAAAATTGCAGCAGAATTAAAGGACCACGTTTTGAAGACTTTAACCATACACTGGCATAAGCCTGACGTTGAGTTCTGCGAAAGGCAAGTGCCCATAAAAAAGGAGATAAAACGGCAAGTGTAATAATTGCTGTAATTATTTTATGTCCGCCATATAATAGAAATATGGGCTCAAGGTAGCGTGTACTGCCTATAATCAAGGTGACTATGATCACAGAAAACATCATCATGTTGACAAAATAGGATCTCAGAACCTTTTTCCAGTCGCTTATCTCTGCAATATGATGTGCCCCGATACTATAAGCGGTTAACGTATCTTTCCACTTTTGGGGCAAGACGGCTTCTATCCTTTTATATGCAGGTTCCGAAAAGCGAATCATATAAGGTGTTGTAAATGTTGTAAGGACAGATACTGCAACAGCCACAGGATATAAAAAATCGCTGGTAACGTTGAGGCTCAGCCCTAAAGTGGCAATAATAAAAGAAAATTCACCAATTTGCGAAAGGCTCATACCCGACTTTATCGCGATTTTTAGAGGTAGCCCTGAGGCCAATGCCCCCAATGTTACAAATAGTGGTTTGCCGAACAACAATACAAGTGTAGCTGCGCAAATTGGAAGGATGTGTTTTAACACCATTGACGGATCGATTAACATACCAACAGACACAAAAAAAATAGCACCGAAAAGCATTTTTACCGATTTCGTAAGCTGGTCAATTTTCTCCGCTTTTGTTGTTTCTGCTAATATTGAACCCATGATGAAAGCGCCCAATGCCGGAGAAAAGCCAACGTATGTTGCCAGCACGACCATTAAAAAACAAAATGCCAATGAAATGATTAGCAGCGTTTCTTCGTTGATTAAACGCCTTATATTTCTGAAAAATGTAGGTATGAAAAATATTCCGGAGACAAACCACAGGACTAAAAAGAAAGCCAGTTTAAAGACTGCCTTCACCATTTCTCCTCCTTCGAATGTTTGGCTTACTGCAACGGTTGAAAGCAAAACCATCAATAAAACAGCCACTAAGTCTTCTATAACGAGTACGCCAGTAACAATGCCCGCAAATTTTTGGTTTTTTACTCCCAATTCATCAAATGCCCTGATGATAATTGTAGTGGATGCGATAGAAAGGATTCCTCCGAAAAACAGGCTGTCCATTTCGTTCCATCCTAACAACTGACCTACTCCATAGCCTAACAGCAAGGTCAGTGTCACCTCGGTTATTGCTGTGAAAGCCGCTACACCACCTACCTTTAATAATTTTTTAAAACTGAATTCAAGACCCAGACCAAATAAAAGGAAGATTACACCAATATCTGCCCATGTTTTGATGCTGTCGATTTCAATAATGGTGGGGAATATTTTGAAATTGGGTCCGACCAAAAGCCCGGCAATAATGTATCCCAAGACTACCGGCTGCTTTAATTTTCTGAAGACCAATATAATAAAAGCGGCAGCGCTCAGTATTATGGCCAAATCTTTTATAAGTTCGGGTAACTGTGACATTTAATATATCTAAGCGTCATTGTTTAAGTTATTCCAATTGAATTATTTTTCCTGATGCACAATCATGGATATAACTGTAAATATTTAAGGTGCCAAAATAATCGCACCTATGATGAAAGAAACAAATATAACATTTTCGACCCAATTGGGACGATGACATCTGATTTTAGTTCCGAAAGAATTAGTCCCAAATGTTTTTGCATCGCCAGATAACTGATGTCTATTTAAAGCTATTCTGAAGATATACAGGTTGAATACAGGTTGGAGGAAAACTAAAGCCATTGAAAATGTGTGAATGATGTAATCCTTTTCTGCAATTGTGTAACACTTTCCATGTGTATATGGCTCACCTTTGTTGTGTGATAATACATTCACAACTTCAAATTCTGAAAACATGAAAATGCTAAAAAATTTAATGACAGGTAAAGTATTAACGTCAATCGTTGTTATCTTTATGTTGTCATGTATGACATTACTTACATCGTGTACTGCAGTTGTTCGTACACCCCGTCAACCCAGAGCTCACGTTGTTGTGGGGAGTCAAATTACTGTTCGTAGTCACGATAATGGTTGGCATCGTGGCAGAGCTGAACGTCAGGAAAGACGTAGTCATCGCGACAGAGATTAATTTGCGATCAACTATTCCGGGCTTGAGACTTGCAAGGCTTTCTTAATCTTGCAAGTTTCAATACTGGATTTTTAAAGGTTTTTTTTTGATGGCTTTTTGCCGAACAAAGCAGGTTGCAATTGGTTTAGATTCTGTGAATAAGCCTTTGCCAAAAAATTGAACATGATGAAAAATTGCTTTCATATAACGATCTCATCCATGCTTTTATGGCGGATAGACAGCATTAAGTCTGCTGTTTTTTTATTAGGTTCGCCAGGGGCGGACTGCGAAAAAGGTGTGTTTATTGATAAAGATTTCTTCGAACCTTTTTACATCCCTAAATTGTTAATTACAATGCCAAAAAGCAAAGTAATCCAATTGTTTAATATAAACTAAGGAAATGAAAAATCGCATTTTTGTGCTACTCCTACTTTTACTTTCGTCATTGTATATTGATGCGCAGGAGATCTTTAATCCTGCCATTAAACCAAATACGGTATTTACGGCGGGCGAAACTCTTACTTATCAAATCCGGTATGGTTTTGTTGTCGGTGGAATTACGACGCTTTCAATCACCGATGCTATTTACAAAAAGAAGGAGGTTTTTCATGCTGTTGCAATTGGCGAAACTACAGGCGTGGCTGATAAAGTTTATGGCGTTAAAGATATATACGAAAGCTGGTTTGACAAAGAAACCAATCTGCCTTATAAACAAATACGTAATATCAAGGAAGGTCACTATAAGAATTACAATGTCGTAACTTACAACCGAAAAAATAACACCGTTCATTCAAAACTCTCTGGTGTGCATGAGGTTCCGGAAAAGATCCTCGATCTGTCTTCGACCTTTTATTATTTAAGACGAATTGATTTTACGAAAATAAATGAAGGCGATATCATTTTTGTGAACATGTTTTTTTCGGACGAAGTATTTCCTTTTCACCTCAGATACAGGGGGAAAGAGACAATCAAAACCAAGTTTGGAAAAATAAGTTGCATTAAAATAAGCCCGGTTGTTGAAGTGGGTCGTATGTTTAAATCACCCGACGATCTCACTATCTGGTTTACCGATGATGATAACCGTCTTCCGGTACTTGTTAAAATGGACATTCGTATTGTTGGGGCGGTTTTGCTGAAGCTCATTAAATATGAGAATGTTTTAAATCCCCTGGTGTTTGAGGAGTAAAAAAACATTCCCTTAACTCGCCTTTACATATAGCACCGAGTAAATTAACAAATAAAGCCTTCATCCAAAGTGAAGGCTTTATTTGTAACTATTTCTTCGGGCCTTTTATAATGCTCGATTTAATTCCTGACAGAATCGATTTGGCACAGTAATTAAAAATGAATCTTTCAGGATCTCTTGGATTGTCTATTATTCCTTCCCGCACTGCTTCTTTTGGAACAGGGTTTGAATCAATCACTATGATGTTAGCAATTATGGAAGTAACCCGCTCTTTGATAGCAGTTGTTTCATTTGTCCGTTTGTTTTTAACTGCGATATCCAGGCCATGATAAAGAAGGATCATTTTGCCGGAGGCTTTGGAGTTATCTGCCGTAAAACTGAAATTCATTTTATCTATTTTGCCTGATGTGGCATATATGAAAGCATTTTTCTCCAGCATTGGGTTTAGCTCTTTTATTTCCATGCCCGAAAGCGTTCCATTCAGTAAAAAGGCATTGTGCTTGTCGAACAATCTCCCTTTCAATAAAATAGTCATTCTGGCTTTCCCCATTAACCGGGCTTCCGCATTCATTTTTAAATATCCCTTTTCTGTCTTGTAAACAGTGTCGTTCGTTATTTTATAGAGCTTGGCATTGAACTCATTAAAAGTGACCGTTCCCGGTTCGTTTGCTTCTTCTGCATGTTCGGTATAGCTGATATTCCCACTCAGAAGTCCGATTGAATCAATGTTAATCATCCCGGGATAGTCGTAAATCATATCCTGAAAAGCCTTCTTATTTATATGATGGAATTTTTTCCGCTTGTCACGAAAGGCGTTCACCTCTATTTTTCCGATTTCGACATAGGAGCTTACCAGTTTTTTTGACGTTAAATATCCTGCGGCAGAAAAATTATGAAGGTAAATATTGCTCAGTCTGGCTTCAATACGGTCGGTCTGATATTTATGACGTGCTGTGAAATCATAATCCTTGTAATTTGGCAGAATGGAAAAGCTGTCTGCCAATAAAGAGTTTGAGCTTTCGGAACAGCGAATGCCGTTTGCTTTAAAGGTATGCAAACTGTCGGCTGAAACCGAAAGTAATTCTTTTGCGCTGAAATCAAAGTGCTTAACGATGCTGGCCGATATGGTGTCCTGTTTTTTAATTTGCATATTGGATACTTTCAAAACTCCTTCTTTCACCAAATATGCCGCCGGGTTTAATGTGTTTTGTATTGCGAATTCAATATTATCAAATCGAATGCTGTCGATCCGGATGTTTAATGCCGAAATGATGGGTGGTCGGGCATTTTCAGGGAAAGGAAACTTACCCTTGATGTTTGTATTCGAAACAATTACTTCGCTAATTTCGATGTCTTTTTTGAACAAGGCTTTTGTGGGGCTGATTCCAATGAGTTTTATAGAAGTAATCTGTCCGTTTACAATCCTGTCAACTATAGAATCCTTCCTTGAGTATATTGTAATACTATCCATTTCAACTGCGTAAGGAAAAACAGAAAGGTGAACTTTGTCAATTTCAACAACATAATCTTTATTTTTCTCGTTGAATTTTGCTGCTATTTTATTTCCAATCCAGGGCTCAATAACCATTGACTTTACAAACAAAAGCAGTACTACAACGGCAGCGATCCCGATTAGGATTTTCTGATACGTATTTCTATTCATGTCCTGATATCTATGCGATTAAACATTATTTGTTATTGCAAAATTTTGACAAAGCAAAGTTACTTCCGCCAGTTTTCAAAACCATTACACAATTCATGGCAGGATTTACATGATTCACACAAATGAGGAGAGGAAGACGGATGCGCGAAGTCCGGGGATCTGACATCTTCCGACTTCTTTCTTCTGACTCACGTCTTCCCAATGTGTGAATCATGCAAAATTCATATGGAATTATGTAATGCTTTCTGTGTCGTTGATGCTCAACTTTGATCGATCTGAATTTTTTTATTCAGATCGACTCTGAAAGGACGAAATGAAGGGCATTATAGAAATAATAAAGGTTTTGAATTCAAATGAAATGCTGAAGTTCTTTTATTCTGGAACCGAAAAGTCTCTGAAAATATAATACCTCTCCCGGTAGAGAGTCTCTATATCTTTTCGTGAGGCCCCATCAATTTAATATTGGCCGCATGAAATTATCTGTTAATAAGTTTTAAAATACTATTCAGGTGCCTTTAAAACAGAATTTGGTAATGTTTAGGCAGTGCTATATCATGTAATTAAAGGCATCTGATATTAGAAATTATTTAAAGTTATGGCAAAGCATCTTGTGAAAATTAAAAGTCTTGAAATATCACGTACCGGTCTGAATGAAAAAGAGATGATGAACCTTGGTATTCCTTATAAAACCTCCATTTGCTGAAGGACTTTTTTATAAAATCAGATTGAAACATAAAACATTAAATCAATGCGCTACACAGGAAAGAATTTAATAATAACCGTAAATAATCATGCGGTCAGTTACAACGACGAAGGTCCGGATGATGCACCGGTTATTGTTTTCATTCACGGCTTTCCGTTGAATAAGTCGATGTGGAATGCCCAGGTGGAAGAATTGGAATATAGTTTCCGAGTGGTTACTTATGATGTTCGCGGGCATGGTGGATCTGGTACGGGAGATGAGGATTTTTCTATCGAACTTTTTGTCAAAGACCTGCTCTGCCTAATGGATGCCCTGAAGATTAATAAAACAGTGCTTTGTGGTTTATCGATGGGTGGATATATTGCATTAAGTGCCATTGAAAAGTATCCAAAGCGTTTTAATGCTTTGATATTGTGCAATACAAGTTGCAAAGCCGATACGCTTGAGGCAAAATCTAACCGGATAAAAGCAATTGAAAGCGTCAAAGAAAATGGTGCTGAAAAGTTTGCAGAAGAAAATTTAAATAATCTTTTTGCGCCTGAATCGTTTGCAACAATGAAAATTGAGATTGCAGTTGTGAGAGAAATGATTGTCAAAACATCCGTACAAACGCTGTGCAATACCTTGCTTGCTTTATCTATACGTTCAGAAACCTTCAGTAAACTGCAGGATATAAAAGTACCTGTGCTGATTCTTGTGGGGAAAAAAGATAAAATTACGCCTACTTCATTTTCACATTTGATGCATGAAAAAATCAAAGGTTCTTCGATGTACATCATCGACCATGCCGGTCATTTAAGTAATATTGAAAATCCCTATGAATTCAATGAACAGATCACAAAGTTTGTTGAATCGGGTAAAGTTAAAGCGATGAATATTTAAGAATGAGCGAATGATGTAACTTTTGCACAGAATTTTGTAACGCAACCTATTAATAAACGATTCAACTTTGTTCCATCAAAATCAGAAATAACGTTTTAATAGATTAAAATAATGGAAAAAATGCAGGACACACAGGTTCGTCAGTCTAAAATCTCAAGATTAATTGCTGTAATAACTTTGGCTATCATGTCTTTAATGGTAAGTTCATGCAGCGTAATTGGTGATATTTTTAAAGCTGGAATGGGCTTTGGAATCTTTATTGTTGTGGCAATAATTGTCGTTATTATAATTGTCTTTTTACGGTTTAGCAAAAAATGAACCACGTAATTGCTTTGCGAAGGTAGGCTGCAAATGTGTGAATCATGTAACTCATTTCATAAATTTTGTAACATTATTAGCTTGTAGGTGCTTAAGTTTGTACTGTTAAAATTTATTAAATAGCAATATGAAATTTTAAGTTATGAAAAAATTACAGGATACAAAAAAGTCAGGAAAAGCCAACTCAGAATATATTAAAGTAGAAGCCAATGTACGCCTGCATGTTACGGATGCAGGGAAAGGCAGAACTATTGTATTAATCCCCGGCTGGCCGTTAAGCGACGAAATGTATGAATACCAGTACAATGATCTTATAAATAAGAATTTTCGTGTGATTGGTATAACCTTACGCGGTTTTGGAAAGTCAGATAAACCTTATGGAGCTTACGATTACGATGTACATGCCGCAGATATTAAAAAAGTTTTAAAGGAACTCGATATCAAAGATGCCGTATTAGGTGGCTTTTCGATGGGAGGAGCAATTGCAATACGGTACATGTCTGCCTATAAAGGTGCACGTGTTTCGAAATTAGCATTATTTGGAGCCGCAGCTCCTCTTTGGACACAACGCGGCGATTTCCCATATAATCTTCCGGAAAGTGCGGTTGACGAACTAATTAAACTGAACAATCAGGATCGCCCAAAGCTGCTTGCAAATTTTGCAAAGATATTTTCGGCTACAGAAACCTCTTTAAATAAAGGGATCAGTGGCTGGTTGAATGGAATTGGTCTAAGTGCTTCATCATATGCTACGGCACAATGTTTAATCGCCTTACGCGATACCGATCTTCGGACGGATCTGGCGAAGATTTCAGTTCCAACATTGATTATGCATGGAAAAAAAGACAAAATATGCTCTTTCGATCTGGCTGAACAGATGAATTCCGGCATCGCAAATTCGCATCTTGTCGCGTTTGAAAACAGTGGTCATAGCTTGTTCCTGGAAGAAACACAAAAGTTTAATACAGAGCTGATCGCGTTTGCAACGAAATAAGTTGAAGCATTCATTTAAAGAATTTACCCGCTTTCTTACAAAATATCATTCTTAAATCAAATTTTAAAAAAATCATGAAAAAACTAAGTTTAAGTATTGTAGTACTACTGATGTGCTACGTCTCCACTTTCGCCCAGGAAAAGGTGGAATCAGAGCCTTTCAGAAATTGGGAAATCGGTATCAATGGAGGTATTGCCAATTTCAGCGGAGAATACAATATGTTCAAAGATGCCCGTTTTAACCATTTTAATCACTGGAATAGTGATATGAATATTGGTTTTGGTGCTTTGGTGAAAAGGAATTTTTCGCATGTATTTGCTGTCGAAGCAGCTTGGAATTATTCCACACTTACAGGATCATGGAAGTACGATAATCGTGCAATGCCTGATTTTAAGACCCGTGTGAATGAATTCGATGTGAACACGGTATGGAATATCAACAACTTGTTCTCAAAGAATAAGTTTGAACGTAAGATTTACTGGTATGCAAAAATTGGTATTGGAGTAAGTCATATCAATGATATTGTAGCTGCGAATCCTTTGAATGGTCAACATTGGAAAGTTCCAGTTATTCCGCTTGGAACAGGTGTTGCTTTCCGCCTGAATGAAAATCTGAAGTTAAATATTGGAACTCAGTGGAGTTGGATAAATACTGACAGACTCGATGGTCGCAGAACTGACATGACTTCAGGAAACGTTAAACCCGGGAATACCGAGTCCGACATTATGGGAACAAAACTATATACACATGTTGGTCTTTCGTATACTTTCGGAAGAAAGAAGAAACCAGCCCCCGTCGTTATTCCAGAACCAGCTCCAATCCCGGAACCAGCTCCGGAACCAAAACCGGTTCCAAAACCAGAACCCGTACCAGAAGTGATATTTGTTCAGCCAGCTGTGGTTGGTAATACATACAACATTCTGTTCGGCTTAAACTTTGGCTTCGACAAATATAATCTCGACGGTAAATCTTCAACAGAACTCGACCGTTTAGTGAAGGATTTAACTGATAATCCGACTGTCGATGTTGAAATAACGGCGCATACCGACTCAAGAGGTGCAGCTGCTTACAATATGACACTTTCTGAAAAACGTGGTAAATCTGTTAAAGATTACCTGATCGGAAAAGGAATCAGCGCTTCGAGAATTAAAGTTGAGGCAATGGGCGAAACAAAGTTGACGAACAAGTGTGCCGATGGTGTTCCTTGTACGAAAGCTGAACACGCTGCCAATCGTAGAGCTGAAGCTACAATTGTAGTTTGGAAGAAAAACTAAGACACTCCCTGATTACAGGTAATGATTAAAATAAAATTGAAGAGAGGTTGTCATACGGCAACCTCTTCTTTTTAAAATGGACTTTAGAACAAAAATGAACACTTTAAGGATTGCGGTGTTATTTCAAAATATAAGTTTTTATCTCACAATGAGATCTTATTCTTAATACGATTAGCCTTTCCGCGAAAAGCCTATCCTATTTTTTACGAAAGGGAGTTTAAATAAAATGGAAACAAATTCAAATCTCACTGAAAATGCCAGGCAGGATGCCGGTTTGGTAATGGCTGCACGTTCCGGTGATGAAAAAGCATTTTCGAAGCTGATGAGCCGCTATAAAGATGCTATCTATTTCAGGCTTCTTAAAATGGTTGATTATAAAATCGATGCAGAAGAGCTAACGATTGAAACATTCGGAAAGGCTTTTACCAATATTCATCAGTACGAATCGCAGTTTGCTTTTAGCACTTGGCTATATAGTATTGCTTCCAATAATGCACTCGATCACCTGCGCAAGAAAAGGATCCCAACCGTTCCTCTCGAATCGAAGTTTGAAAATGGGGAGTGGATTAGGGTTGAATACGATGAAAATCTAAAGACCTCCTCCGATAATCCCGAAGAGGCATTAATTAAGAAACAAAATGCGATGCTCTTGCGCAAGACAATATCAAGTCTGAAGCCTAAGTATCGGAAGATACTCGAAATGCGTTATTTCAAGGAATATTCCTATAACGAAATTGCGGAAGCGCTAAATCTTCCTATGGATACTGTAAAAGTGCATCTGTATCGTTCGCGCGAAATACTTCTTGAACTTCTCAAAAGCAACGATATCAGTAATCATACCATCTTTTGATACATGAAGCAACGCGATAATTATTATTAATACTTTTTGCGATTCAGCTGTTCTATGGATTTTAAATGGCATTTTTGCCAAAGTTCAATTGCTTTTGTTATTTAAGGAGAGAATGTCGCAATTTATCCATCAAAAAGTTGTTTCAATGATAAGTATGGTTTTAATTTTTGTAATTCGCTATTTATGCAGGAAGTGAAAGATAAGGGTGCTGTAAATGATCATCTTGCAAATGAACGTACTTATCTTGCATGGATACGGACAAGCCTCGGAATCATGGTGTTTGGTTTTGTAGTGGTCAAGTTTACATTATTTATGAAGCAAATCCCGTTGCTGCTTGGTAAGGATGTCGTCATCCAGCAAAAAGGGTATTCGGCATTTTTAGGGATCGCTATCGTGGTGATTGGCACAATTACAGCCATCTTATCATACATCCGCTATAAACGAATCGAAAAACAATTGAAAGAAGGACAATACCAGCAATCGTCGCTCCTAATTACAATTCTTACCGGGTTCCTTCTTTTAGTCAGTGTCTTTCTTATTGTATACCTCGTTAAAAGTACCTAATGAAACCCTCACAAGTTAT
>Ga0302284_1000799_pt1 | contig 14337 bp, 6 predicted proteins | sample III_Fen_E2_1_FD_198760 | JGI IMG/M metagenome (GOLD analysis project Ga0302284, IMG submission 198760) | Peat permafrost microbial communities from Stordalen Mire near Abisko, Sweden - III_Fen_E2_1 | ecosystem: Environmental > Terrestrial > Soil > Wetlands > Permafrost | place: Sweden: Abisko...
GAATGTCTGGTCACCGGCAAAATCAGCAAAAAATAAGGTACCGGTACTTGTGTGGATTTACGGTGGCGGATTTGGTGCCGGGGCTACTTCCGAATGGCCTTACAGCGGTGAAAAGCTGGCAAAAAAAGGCGTGGTATTGGTTAGTATTGCCTACCGTGTCGGGCAACTTGGATTCTTCGCACACCCTGAATTGAGTGCTGAAAACCAAAATCATGTTTCGGGAAACTACGGACTGCTTGACATGATTGCAGGCCTTAAATGGATAAAACAAAATATTGCCGCGTTGGGTGGTGATCCTGACAAGGTGACTATTTTTGGTGAATCGGCCGGCGGTATTGCAGTGAGCATGTTATGTGCATCACCCCTGGCAAAAGGGTTGTTTCAGGGTGCAATTTCTGAAAGCGGCGGTTCTTTCGGACCTTCCCGTCAAACAAAAACGTATCCGGGTGAAAACATGAAACGCCTCAACTATGCAGAAAGTGACGGAGAAATCTACCTGAAAAGCGCTGGCGTTACTTCCATCGCAGAATTGCGGAAAGTCGAGGCAGCGAAACTACCCGACCGTGGATTCGGAGGTTCATGGCCCGTTGTCGACAGCTATGTGATTCCAGACGATCAGCACAAACTTTACGAAGCCGGAAAATACAACGATACCCCTATCCTTGTTGGGTATAACTCCGACGAAGGAGCAAGCTTTTCGCCCGGACGGACTCCGGAAGAATATATCTCCGGTGTCAGGACACGGTATGGCAAGTTTGCCGATGACCTGTTGAAAGCATACCCCGTTGGAATAAATACGGTTCCGAAAACTGCACGTGATCTGGCACGTGATGCTGCTTTTGGTTGGCAGACATGGAGTTGGGCAAGACTACAGGCTAAGACCGGTAAATCAAAGGTATTCTGTTATTATTTCGATCAGCACCCCGATTTACCAGAAGGATCTCCCCGGGCTGGCTATGGCTCACCGCACGGACAAGAGGTAGCATATGTATTTGAGCATCTCAATCCCTCTGATCCTCGCACTACCAAAACTGATATTGAACTTTCTGATGCTATGGGTACTTATTGGACAAACTTTGCCAAATACGGAGATCCAAACGGGAATGGACTTGCAAAGTGGCCGTCTTTCAGCGATACCAAACCTGTAGTGATGTATCTCGGCCCTACACCCCATACAGGACCGGTGCCAAGTGCCGGATCGCTTAAAGTACTGGATTCTTATTTTGAGTGGAGACGTTCAGCGGAAGGAGAAGCCTGGGCTAAATAATAAGTTTCATATCAAATGGCATAGTAACGAATAGATCTATCAGCGTAGTAAATATTAAAAATAAAAAAAATGAAGAAAAAATTAGTCTTATTATTATTTGCAGGATTATTCATATCATCGATGAATGTATTTTCGCAAGACCCTGATTTTTATATTTTCTTGTGTTTTGGTCAGTCAAACATGGAGGGTAATGCACGATTCCAGGCACAGGATACAACAGTAGACAATCGGTTTCAGGTATTGGAAGCAGTCGATTGTTCAGACCTGGGCAGAATAAAAGGCAAGTGGTATACTGCGGTTCCCCCTTTGTGCCGGTGTCATACCGGGCTTACCCCTGTCGATTATTTTGGAAGAACCCTGATCGCTAATCTTCCTGAAAACGTTCGTGTAGGTGTAATTAATGTTGCTGTAGGCGGTTGCAAAATTGAATTGTTTGACAAAGATAATTATCAGTCCTATGTATCCACTGCCCCGGACTGGTTGAAAAACATGGTCAGGGAATATGATGGAAATCCGTATGCCCGCTTAGTTGATATGGCTAAATTAGCACAGAAAGAGGGCGTTATTAAGGGAATTCTGATTCATCAGGGTGAATCAAATACAAATGATACGCTCTGGCCTCAAAAAGTCAAAGGAGTCTATGACAATCTGTTGAAAGACCTTAACCTTCAGATTAATTCCGTACCTTTGCTTGCCGGAGAACTGGTGAATGCCGACCAGGGTGGTGCTTGTGCAAGTATGAATAAAATCATCGCAACACTCCCTAATGTGATTCCCAATTCCTATATTATTCCGTCATCCGGATGTACCGGCATCCCCGACCACCTTCACTTTACTGCAGATGGTTATAGAGAACTTGGGAAACGATATGCTGCACAAATGCTTACAATTTTGGGATCTAAAATGATAGAATCCGGAAAATAATAAAACTTTGAGCATTATATTACTTCCGCCTTTTATACTTTTTTTTATCTTTACATCATGTCAGGATTTAAAGATAGCCATTTTTGAGCATGAAAAAACAGACATAATCCAAGGATGAAAATTTCAATCGAGTGGCTTCCCCTGAGCTGAAAGCTATACTAAATCAACTCAATGGGAAGTCAACACGGGTGATCCGGTAAAATAGTGACTGGTAGATTTGGAAAATCTTCATAGTGTATTTGAACCTGGAAATTTTTCCCATATGGTCGAAATGAGGGTCTGTAATATTGGACTGTAAAAAGGCGATCCGGATTGAGAAACTATTACCGGCAAAAAAAACAGGTACATTAGAGAAGTCTCATCTACTTTCTGAAAAACAATAAGATGATTGGAGGGTATAGCGGATAACATTTCCAGGATTGGTCAATAAACTGTAACTACCTGCAAAGAAAAAGTGTTTTTGGAAAACCAGTTAATTAAGATGATAAAGGATATAAAACACAAAAAAATCAAACTTAATAAAAACACGTAGACATCAAATGCCATGTTCCAAAACAGATTGAAATACAGTATTTTAACATTTATTTTATTTTTTGGAGTAGTTGCTTTTAGTGAAACGGTAAAAAAAAAGGGATTTGAAACATCAACTCAGTATGTAGAGAAAAAAACATCAGGTAAAGCATTTAAGATTGTTGCCGGGGGCACTGCTGCTCAGATTTTGATTGATCCATCTGACTGGAAAGGAGTTATCCGTGCTGCCAACAATTTAGGCGATGACATTCGCAAAGTTTCGGGTGTTGCTGCCAAAGTGAATGAAAGTATTTCACCCGATCCTGCATCCATTATTGTTGGTACTATTGGTAAAAGCCGCATCATTGATAAATTGATTGCTGACAAGAAGATCGATGTTTCTGACATCAGGGGCCAGTGGGAGTCTTTCGTTATTCAGACAGTGGATGGTAATTTGATTGTTGCCGGAAGTGATAAACGGGGAACCATTTATGGTATCTATGATATCTCTGAAAAAATCGGAGTTTCACCCTGGTATTTTTGGGCAGATGCTCCTGTGTCGAAAAGCAATAAATTATATGTCAAAGCAGGTAGATACATTCAGAAATCTCCAAAAGTAAAATACCGCGGCATTTTCATCAACGATGAATCGCCTTCTTTCACAGGCTGGTGCAATACCAGGTTCGGTGGTGTCAATTCGAAGATGTATGTTACCATGTTCGAACTGTTGTTGCGTTTAAAGGCAAACTTTCTCTGGCCGGCAATGTGGGGAAATGCCTTTAATGAAGACGATCCGTTAAGTCCTGAATTGGCTGATGAATATGGCATTGTGATGGGTACATCGCATCACGAGCCGATGATGCGGGCTCAAAAAGAATACACCAAACGTAAACAGGATATCGGTGCATGGGATTATGTTACCAACAAAGTGAACATTGACAAATTCTGGTTCGAAGGTCTCAATCGCAACAAAAATTACGAGAACCTTATTACAATGGGAATGCGTGGTGATGGCGACATAGCCATGGGCAAAGGTGCCGACCTTGAAAACATCACGACCCTTCGGAATGTAGTAAAAAGCCAACGTGAGATCATACAAAAAGTATACAACGACGATCCGGCTGATCATCCTCAACTTTGGGCCATCTTCACTGAAGTTCAACGCTATTACGATGCCGGGCTAAATGTTCCGGACGATATTATCTTGTTATTTTGCGATAATAACTGGGGATATATCCGTCGCACCTTTCCTGTCAAAGAAAAAAGTCGAAAAGGTGGTGGTGGAATATACTACCACATCGACATGAATGGAGGTCCATGGAATGACCGTTGGGTCAATACCACGACCATCCCAAAACTGCGCGAACAGTTCAATCTGGCATACCAGTCTGGTATTGATAAGCTTTGGGTAATCAATGTAGGCGACCTCAAACCGAAAGAAATTCCCATTGACTTTATCATGCATTATGCGTGGAATCCGGAAGCAGTTCCTGCTGATAAAACCATGGATTATATCATCGATTGGGCATCAAAGATTTTTGGTAGTGAACATGCTGTCGAAATTGCCGGTATTGTTTCCAACTACCCTAAATACAATCTCTGGAGAAAAGCAGAAACTCAAGTTCCCAATATTTTCAGTATCGTAAACTACAATGAAGGTGATCGTGTTATCAAATTGTGGCATAATGTTTCGGAAAAAGCAGAAGCCCTGAAATCGAAAATTGCACCCGAAGCACAAGATGCCTACTATCAGTTGGTGCTTTATCCTGCAAAAGCTTCTGCCGGCGTAGCGGAAATGTACATTGCTGCTGACATGAATAATTTGTATGCCAGGCAAGGTCGTGTGAGTGCGAATAAATATGCGAAACGTGTTCGCGATTTGTTTGAACTCGACAAGCAATTAAGTAAATTTTACAATGATTCGATGTCGTCCGGTAAGTGGAAGAACATGATGTCGGACATTCATCTAGGGTATACAATGTGGTCCATGCCAAAGGCAAACACGATGCCTGAAGTTATTGATGTAACTCCGCTTCCGGTTCCGTCTATGGGTGTTACCGTTGAGGGAAGCGAAGAAGCCTGGCCGGGTTCAACTAAAAAAGCAACCCTGCCTGTATTTGATGGTCTCACCAGGCAAGCTTATTACATTGATGTATTCAATCGCGGAACCGGTTCATTCACGTTTGAAGCAGTTGCCACGAAACCATGGATTAAAATAAGTATGCAAAAAGGCCCGGTTGAAAAGGAAAACCGAATCAGGGTTGATATCGACTGGAAATCCTTGCCCGTTGGTAAAGCTGAAGGTCTGATTGACATAAAACAGGGAGACAATGTGGTTCAGGTTCAGATAAGTGCGGTTAATGCGACAGTTCCGGCTATAAATGAACCTTATTATGGCAGTCTTACCGGCGAGTTCTCCATACCGGCCAATAAATACAATGCAAATGTAGCCGGTAAAAATTCAAAATGGATAGTTTTACCTGACTTAGGCAGGGATGAAGCTTGCATGGGAATATATCCTGTTATTGCTCCCAGTGAGACTCCTCAAAAGGCTCCCCGGTTAGAATATAAGATGTTTATTAACCAACAGAGCAAATCTACTTTCTGTTTTGGAATTCTTCCGACCCAAGATGTAAATCCCGAACGAGGTTTGCGTATGGCAGTTTCAATAGACAACGAAGAGCCACAAATTTTGGATGCCCGTAAGGGACTTGTGGATACATTTGATGAATATACTCCGATAAATCTGGCAAACTCTAAAGTATTAAAACCGCTTCCTCCTCTTAACAGGGATATTGTGCTGATTGGCACAGGAAAACTTCGTAGAAATGAGATTTTTGACAACTTGCGTTGGCTGGATGTTCAGTTGAATGTTAATACGCCGGGATTTCATACGCTGAAAGTGTTTATGATTGATCCGGAAATTGTGCTTGAACGAATCGTCGTCAATCCGGATAACAAACACCCAAGCTATTTCGGAGCACCTTCCATTCAATTTAATGTGAAATAACAAATTTCTAAGAGACTGTCCTCATTAAGACAGTCTCTTTTTTATTGAAAAAGATGATCTGAAAAGTGTCCTGTTCCAAATCGCATTTTTTAAATCCAAAATGTATCAAACAGCTGGAATAAGTAAACTGTCAGAGATTTCATTTCCAAAATATTTTCATTAAAATTTGTGGAAGCACATACTTCTATTCAGTTTTATAATCACATTTAATCAAAAGCCATGATGGATAATCCTGTTCATTTACAGGTTTGCTGACATTCCGATACTTATTTCAATCTTTTACTGGTTTTTATTTTGCCATTTCAAAACAGGTAGATATAGTTGTATACTATAAAGAAACTAGTGTAATATGATTCTCATTTTTTATCAATTTACTTCAATATCCTATTTTTACAATTTATTTTCCCGGATAAAAGGATTGAGAATACTAATCATTTTAAGCTCCCCCTCCCCCATTTCCCACAGAATTCCCTTGAACTTCACAGCTGGGTTAATGCTGTAACAGAATTCAGGTTTTTATTACTTATCGAAAAGAAATAAATTGGATATTTCAATTCTACTTAGACAACCAAACTCCCTGAATTTATAGTTAGATTAATTTAAAATTTAATGAATTAGAGTCAGAACATGATATATCACATCCTAAAAAAAGTAATACGTTGATAGATTGTAAAGTTCCAGCGAAATATTTTTATTTTGTAGAAATTCATTGCCGGATAGTTGATTTTCAGATTGGTAATAGAAGTTGATTCAGTTGATTCAGGTTATATATAGTTGTTGCGCTGGTTTTATATAGTTCAAATATTTAAGTAGTTGTTTAAATAAATATCTAATAGTGTAAATAATGAATCTAATTTTAAGATTCGCATCTGAATATTAAAATTATCTTTGAACTACATTTTTAATGAAAAGAAGATCATAATTAGGGTTTATGCATTGGTCTTAATTTTAGTGAAGAATTTGGTACTTTTTCTTAACATAAGACTATATCACTATAAATTGAGAATGAAAATGAAAATTATTTATTTTAGATCCTTATTAAGCATAAAAAAAAAATTAAACCCTGCTTTGATTGTCCTCTTTGTATTTCTGTCAACTACATTGATTGCTCAGATACACTATGAAAAAGGGTATTTTGAATCAAATGATGGAAATAAGACACAATGTCTGATTAAAAATGAGGATTGGTATAAAACACCGAATGAATTCAAGTATAAATTATTGACTGACAATGATATTCAGGTAAAGAAAATTGACGATATTAAAGAATTCGCAATTGATAATTAATCGAAGTATCTCAGAGCATATGTAAATATTGATATTTCGCCATCTACATTGAGTGAATTGAGCGATTCAAAAAATCCCATTTGGAAAAAGAAATTAGTTTTTTTTAAGGTTCTGGTGGAAGGCAAGGCTTCTTTATACATGTATAAAGAGCCTGGATTAGAACGTTTTTTTTATAAACAGGATACTATGGACATTGAACAACTTATAAATAAAGAGTATGTTAACAGGCAAAACAATACAACAGCCGTTAACGATACATTTAAGATTCAGTTGATGCAAAATTTAATTTGCGAAAATTCAAAAGAGAGTTCAGGGGAATATCCGGATTACTATGAAAAGGATTTGGTGAAGTATTTTATACGTTACAACCAATGTTCAGATCCCGGCTTCAAGGTTGTAAGAAATATTATCAAACGGGATATTTTGAATGTAAGTCTGTCTGGTGGGATTAATAGTACTTCAGTGACAATACAGAATGCAGCAGCAACCTATTATAACACAGATTTCAAACAGACACTGACTTATCATGCAGGTTTCGGAACAGAATACATACTCCCTATTTCTAAAAATCAATGGAGTGTAATTATGGAGTCGGTTTATAATCAATTCAATTCGAGTAATCAAACATTTGCCGGGAGTAGAACAATTGATTATAAAGCACTCAGTTTTTCTCTGTACGAAAATATTATTTATTCTTAAACGATACGTGGAAGATATTTATTAAGGGTGGCGTTCATTCCATTTACACCCATAATTTTAATTCTTATTATACATTTCAGCTATCAAATGGTGGAAAATTCGATTATCCATTAAAAGACAGGTCAGATTTTAGAATGGCTGTTGGGATAGAATATCAGCGTTTTATTTGCTGAATTTGAATATTTAAAGAATCATGATATTATGTCAAATTATAGTGTTTTTTCTACTAATTTAAAAAGGTTGTCAATCAGTGTAGGGTACAAGATTTTAAAATTGAGTTCAAAAGACAAATAAAAAGTTCGAAATATCAGAATAGAAACAAAACATCCTTAATACAATGATTCTTTTTTTTTTGAAAGGGAGAATCTCGTTTAACTTTAAAATAAATATACAAATACATGAAAAAACACCTCTTGAAGTCAATGTTGCATTTATTTTTTACATTTGCCATGGTCATGAATACAAGTTCCGTGGTTAATGCTGCTACTCCGAAACTGCACGTAGAAGGCCGTTATCTGAAAGATTATCACAACAACATGGTGAATCTGCACGGTGTTGCCATTACTCCCAGCCCTTGGTTTAACGGATGTGGGAGTGGAAATTGCCGTTGGGAAAATTACGACATCACCGGCTGCTTAAATTATAATAATTCGGTCATGGACAGGCTTACTGATGCCAATGCCGGATGGTATCTGAATTACATACGACTTCATATCGATCCATACTGGACCAACACTCCAGGTATGCAGACAACCGGTGAGAGCGATATTTCGGCATTTGATTTTGAAAGGCTTAAAACAGCTGTCGACAATGTCATTGTCCCGATGATTAATCATGCAAAATCGCGGGGAATGTATGTAATTCTTCGTCCGCCGGGTGTATGCCCTGATACAATAAGTGTTGGAGGTCCTTATTACCAGTATCTTTTGAAAGTATGGGGATATTTAGCGACTTGTCCTGACCTCAGAAATGCCGACAATGTGATGTTCGAACTGGCGAATGAGCCCAGAAACATAAGGCTGAGCGATGGCACTTACGGGAACAATTCTCAGGCTCATTTCGATCAAATGAAGATTTTCTTTCAGGCTGTCGTGGATACAATCCGTGCAAGTGGTGCTCAAAATGTATTGTGGATACCCGGAACAGGGTATCAGTCACAGTATAAAGGTTATGCCATCAACCCTATCGAAGGGCAAAATATAGGTTACTCCGTCCATATTTATCCGGGATTTCTAAACGGTGGCCCGGACTATACAGCCTTTAAGAATGGCTGGAACGAAAATGTGAAGCCTGTTGCCGATTTTGCACCGATTGCGATCACTGAAGTAGACTGGTCACCACTGGGATCGGATGGGAAAAATCTGGGCACATGGGGCACAGGTACAACAGGTAATGCTGCAAGTCCGGGTTTCGGTTATAATTTTAAACGAATAATGGATGAATCTGGCAATGTAAGTTGGAATTTACTTGCTCCCGAAGGTCTTATTGACAAAGGAGACCCTAATGGCGGAGTCGCGTTTAACAATAATGTCGAAGCATGCGCAAATGCTTGTTATACCTGGTTTAAAGAGTATGCAAAAGTCAATTATGCCCGTCCCGATTTTACTAATTTGAGCCACAGCGACAATGGTGACGGAACATTCACCAATCCTGTTATTTTTGGCGATTTTCCCGATCCGGATGTGATCCGGGTGGATAGTGTTTACTATATGTCAACCACGACCATGCATAATTTTCCGGGAGCTACCATCTTAAAATCGTATGATTTGGTCAACTGGGAATATTGCAGTAACCCACTCGATAAAATTGAATCGACTGCCTGTTATAATTTAGACGGTTGTAACCGTTACAGTCACGGACAATGGGCTAGTAGCCTGAAATATCATAAAGGGACTTATTATCTTCATTTTAACACACTGGATGAAGGGAGTTATCTAATGACGGCTACTAATCCTGCCGGACCCTGGACCAAGAAGAAATTGTCAGCCTCATTCTATGATGCAGGCCTTTTCTTTGATGACAATGACAACATTTACATTGTATACGGTATCAATAAATTACATATAGCCAAACTGGATGCTAACTTTAATGTGCTTAATGATCAGGCTATAACCTATGGCACCATCGAATCAGGCATCGATAATTCAGGAACAGAAGGAAGCCACTTGTATAAAATCAATGGTTATTACTACATTTATGCAACAACAGGGGGTTATTATGCTACGCAGGTCGCATATCGGTCAACTTCTATTTTTGGCCCGTATGACGAAAAAGTGGTTTTAAACAGCAATCGCATCCATCAGGGAGCATTGATAGAGACACCAAACGGAGAATGGTGGACTATGCTTTTTGCCGATAAAGGAGCATACGGCCGATTACCTAGTTTACAACAGGTAACCTGGATTGAAAACTGGCCTATGGTTGGTAAAAACGGGAAAGATGTCACTACCTATTTAAAACCAAATGCGGATAAAGAATATCCATATACTTATCTACCTACAAATGATAACTTCAGAGATTATAAGTTAGCTCCTCAATGGGAATGGAATCATAATCCAGACAATTCGAATTGGTCGCTTGTTAAACGTCCGGGTTATCTTCGATTGAATACTGCGAATGTAACCGACAGCCTTCCAAAAGCAAGAAATACATTGACACAAAGAATACTTGGATTTCCTGCAAATCAAAATTTGTCGTACGGAACGATAAAAATGCATATCAATCATATGGTCGAAGGGGATGTGGCAGGATTAACTGTATTTCAGAATCCTTATGCATTCATTGGTATAAAAGTAATAAACGGAGTGAAGAATATTATCCAGTTAAACTCGGGGACAAAGACTCAACAGGTTGGAGTAGCCATCCCTGATAGTGTCGTATACTTAAGGGCGATTGCTAACTACGCAACGAGTCAGGCAGTATTCTATTACAGTACAGATAATAAAACTTACACACAGGCAGGTTCCCTGAATATGCAATATAATTTAAGCGTGTTCGTTGGAAACAGATTTGGCATATTCAATTATGCAACTACGGCAACCGGAGGTTATGTGGATGTGGATTGGTTCACGACCGAAAAAGATTTTTCAGAAGATACATTCTTTGATAATTCGTTTACCGGATATAGCGAAAATGCTTTGACCCTTAATAAATTAACAACAGACAATACAACTATCAACCTGTTGACCGGCAGTTCGCAAAGCTTCACCATTACCGCTGTATATGAAGACGGGCATACCGGGGATGTTACTCTGAGCGCAACGTATACGAATTCAAATCCGGCAGTCTTGTCCATTAAAAACGGCCTCCTGATTGCAAAAGCGAATGGAGACGCAACCATAACAGTAAGTTATCAGGGAGGTATGGGCGAAGCAAAGAGTCTGACTCTGAATGTGCATTCAACCTTTTTCCCATTAACGAATAATTTGTTTAATCCGTCCATCTATGGAGCCGGAACATTTGATGAATCAACAGGCACCTTAGTAACAGGACAATGGGGCTTTGGTGGATGGAGTTATAGTTCGGGCATTGATTTATCAGGTTATAAATATCTCGTGGCTAAACTGGGAGCTAATAATACAAGCAGCATCTCATTCAGGATCTTTGATGAAAACAATTACTGGGGAGGTGCGGCTCAATATGATTTTGGAACAAAGCGTATTGTTGTTGCAACTCTTGCCAATATGATCAAGACAGGAACGACCAAAATCGATCCCAGCCATATATACATTGTAGGCTTTTGGTCATCGGGAAATAAACCTATTGTTATTGAAAATGTATACCTGACGAACTCCGACACATATGAACCTATGGGGATCAAAGAAGTTTTGTATAATGACCCCAATGAGATTGTAGATGTTTATACCATAATGGGGATCAAAATACTATCACAGATAAAAAGGGAACAGGCAATAAAGGAACTTTCAAATGGTTTATATATTGTTGGAAAAGAGAAGATCATAATCGTCAATAATCATCGTTGAGATGTTATTCTATAAAAAAACGGTTGGAATGAAAAAGCCAACCGTTTTTTAAAGATATTGACAGTCATACTCATTGAATAAGAAGAAAACCAGGATGACAATAATCAAAGCTAAAAGAGGAACTGTTGGAACTTAAGAGAGTCCATGGATTTCAAACAACATCAATTTTATTTTCAGTTCTATCCCGGTGACGGCAACTAAGAATAAATGAAAATTATGACCGGAGTAAGCGTTCTATAATTATCGGTTTTACCTATAATACTTCGAATGGATCAATAAAACAAAAATTCAAAGAACACCCTTTATAAACCTAGTAAAGCAGGAGACACAAACTTATTAGAGTATTAAATATCTATAAGTTACCTCCATAATAAATTTTATCATGAAATCAAAAGTATTCAGATTCATAAGTTTAGTTTTAACCTTGCTTTTTAATATTTATTTTCTTCAGGCCCAAACCCGAAAGTTTGATGCGGCAGAAGCAACTGCGGCAGTCAATACATCCGTGAAAAAGATTTCTCCCGATTTATTCGGTCTGTTTTTTGAGGATATTAATTATTCTGCCGATGGGGGACTTTATGCCGAGCTGGTACAAAACCGTTCGTTCGAATATAATCCAACTGAACAACGGGAATGGAATCCATTTTCGTTTTGGGAATATATTACACCGGGTTTTTCATATGGCAGAATAAGTATCGAAACTATGGCTCCGGTACATCCGGACAATCCTCATTACCTGGTTCTTGATATTGAACACATTGGTCATGAAGCAAATTTCACCGGTGTATCAGGCATAGGGCTAAGGAACACGGGGTTTGATGGAATTGTAATAAAAGCAGGTGATACATACAACTTTTCGGTATTTGCAAAGCAGCTAACCGGGGAACCAATAACTTTATCCATTAGTTTACAAAACCGGAAAGGAAAGATACTGACCGAAAGTTCATTTTCAACATCATCCAAAGACTGGAAAAAATATACTGCAAGCCTTATTCCAACCGAAAGCAATGATAGTGCAACATTGGTCATTTTAGCCACCACAGAAGGGAAACTTGCCTTGGATGTGGTTTCGCTTTTTCCGGAGAAAACGTTCAAGAACCGTCCAAATGGGATGCGTGCCGACCTGGCACAGGTACTGGCTGATATAAAACCGGCCTTCATACGATTTCCCGGTGGTTGTCTGGCTCATGGTGATGGGTTGGGAAACATGTATCGTTGGAAAAACACGATAGGACCAATTGAAGAACGTAAAGAGCAACGCAACATATGGGGCTATCATCAGACTGCCGGTTTAGGATATTATGAGTATTTTCAGTTTTGCGAAGACATAGGTGCCAAGCCTCTTCCGGTATTACCTGCAGCAGTAAGCTGCCAGAACACGGGTGGAACCTGGCAAATAGGTGGAATAGGTCAAAAAGCACTTCCCATGGACCAAATGCAGGATTACATTCAGGAAGTTTTGGACTTGATTGAATGGGCAAACGGACCTGTAACCTCCACCTGGGGGGCAAAACGTAAAGCTGCCGGACATCCTGCTCCTTTCAACCTTCAGTATGTAGGGATTGGGAATGAAGACAAGATAACACCTGAATTTAAAGAACGTTTCGAAATGATTTTTAATGCTGTAAAAGCGAAACATCCTGAAATCACTGTTGTCGGAACAGTAGGACCTTCACCCGATGGAGATGATTTTACCAAAGGGTGGAAAATTGCCAATGACCTGAAAGTTCAGGTTGTAGACGAACATTATTATACCAGCCCCGATTGGTTTATTTCACATCAAAGTCGTTACGATACGTATCCCCGCAATGCAACCCAGGTATATCTCGGAGAATATGCTTCATGGGGAAATAAATTACGGAACGCAATTGCTGAAGGAGCTTATATGACTTCCCTTGAACGCAATGGTGATGTAGTCCGGATGGCTTCATACGCTCCTTTACTGGCCAAAAGAAACTTTACTCAGTGGAAAACTGATTTAATATTCTTCGACAACGGAAGTATTTATCTGACACCAAATTATTATGTGCAAAAAATGTTTTCCGTCAACCATGGCGATCTCTATTTCGAAAATATCATTTTAATAAATGAAAAGGATTCCCTATTAGCAGCCTCCTGTGTGAAAGACAGCAAATCCAATGATATTATCCTGAAAATGGTAAATTTCGGGAAAGAACCAAAAACTATGAAAATAAACCTGGCGGGTTTTAAGAATATGATCCCGCTTGCTGAACAAACAGTTCTTACAGGTAATGCTGATGCGGAAAACTCTTTCGACAATCCCAAAAATGTTATTCCTGTAAAGTCGGAATTTAAAGTAAGTGAGAAATTTGAATACCTCGCTCCGGCAATGTCATTAACTGTATTAAGGATAAAAACCACTCTGAAATAAAAAACACTTAGAAAATAAAATAATGCAAAATTTAAAATTTATAGTAGTTGTCATTTTTTTATACACGTGCGTGTTTCATGTTCCGGGACAAGATAAATTATACTCTAATTCATTTTCTCTTGGCGATGTTAAACTTTTAGATGGTCCTTTTAAACATGCACAGGAATTGAATATTAAAACCCTGTTGCAATATGATATAAACAGGTTTTTAGCTCCTTATCTTAAAGCGGCAGGTTTAAACGCGAAAGCTGGAAATTATCCAAAT